>Ga0207701_10006815_pt1 | contig 11397 bp, 10 predicted proteins | sample KBSSwiSSwithPhiX_FD_184294 | JGI IMG/M metagenome (GOLD analysis project Ga0207701, IMG submission 184294) | Switchgrass rhizosphere bulk soil microbial communities from Kellogg Biological Station, Michigan, USA, with PhiX - S5 (SPAdes) (version 2) | ecosystem: Environmental > Terrestrial >...
AACTTCAACCGTCCGCACCCGTTATCGTCAATTTCCACAGTAATAAATTCGTCGTGCACCAGTGACTCCAATACGAACCGCTGCACAGTGGACCACTTCGGAAGTGCAAATCCATAGGCGAAAGCAGACAATTGGTCCCGTAAAAGTCTGACGCCGCGTTGGGCTGTTCTAGCCCTGTAAATTCTCAACGAGCGCCGCCGCGACGGCCACACTCATGCTCAGTAGGGTATGACGAGTTCTCAGGACCCCAGCAGATCGGTAATTGCTCGACCAATTGGTCGGGCAGGGAGCGACGCGCAGGTTGAAGCATGGGGCTACCTGGAGCGGGCCGGGTGCGGCGGGCACTGGCACGGGAACTCGAAGGGCTGGCGGCGTCCCGGCATTGAGACGCTCGTCGCGTCTCGCGTATACGCACGGTGCTATATGACGGCGAGGCAAGTCACCGAAGTTCCCTCAACGTGGCCGCTAACGATTCCGGCATTTTCCGACTTCTGATACTCGACGAGGCCAATCTCGATGAGTTCACGCGAGTTCGCAAAGAGCGCGCTTGGTCGCAATTTGCGGACAGCGTGGTAGAGCTGTTCGCGCATCATCACGGCCGTACACATCATTGCTTCGACGAGCTCTGGGCCTGGTTCATGGATCTGGGCCGAAAGCCCCAGCGCGTGAACTGACAACGGGCTTCGGCGCGGCGCTGCAGTCCAGGTCGTGGCGACCGGCCCCAGCTAGTCGATCACGTGCAGTCTCTGCACGAACTCGACGGGCAGTTCCCGGCCGCCACGTATTAGATCGACGAGCTTCTCAGCGTCGTCGTCGCTTCCCAGATCGACGACATAGTCGACTGGCACTTCTCTGAAGGCGCCTTCGGGTGTGAATCTGCTGAACCAATATCCATAGAGACGCCCGCCTTCGCGCGATTCAATACGCGCAATGACCGGGATCACGACCCATCTTTCCATAGTCCGAAACGCGACATACTGCGGCGGCTTTAACCGCTCGACTTCGTTGGCTAGCATTTTGCCCCTAAACGCGGGCGCCGTTCTTTTTGTGCCCGACCTAATCCTTACACAAACTGCCCAAGCTGAGTAGATGTTGCCGTCGCCTGGTGGTCACGCGGCACGGCCGGAGGCTCGCCGCATGATACCGACCGGACATAACGTTGTAGTTTGCGGATCTGGACACAACGGTCGGTGAATTGCGCTTCAGCGCCGTGGGGAGCAAAGTGCGGGGAGTCGAATCGAAACAACCGAGGGCCGGGATGAGCAGCAAGACTCTGCGCTCGTTGGCCACTTTGGTGCTGCTTCTCAGCGCACCCGCACCCGCCAGGGCCGCTGTTCTCTACACCTTCTCGTCACAGGCACATTCCGGTCCTTCGTCGGACTTTAGCTTCGTCGTGGATGACCTTCTGGCCACTACCACGATAGTTGAGGCGAATGATCTCTTGAGGTTATCACCTACATTCCACATGCAACCCTCGGTCTTGTCGGATTCACTGACCCTCAGACGAATCCAAACATATTTCTGTTTTATCCGGATATCGAGCGCCTGGTTATCTATAGAAACTGGCCAGAGCCATTCACTCGTCTGGGTTCGTATTCACCGGGCACCGGAGTAACGCTGGTTATTTCCCGGGTGAGCGTGCCCGAACCCAGCACGCTCGCGATGCTCAGCCTCGCCTTCGCCGCTCTGGGTTTGCGACTGACCTGTTGTAGCCGTCGGATTTCCTTACATAGCCTACATGCCAGCTCGCAGTGACTCCGGAGTGGACGTGTCAAACGGTTGTTTTAGTGGCACTCCTGACCAGTGGCACGCTGCGTGCATGGGACCAATCACTGGTTCCTTGGCTGGAGATGGACTGACAGTATGTTTCCGAAGCGCGCGCAGAGGCTGTCAAGTTTTCAAGGAGGAGGAGTGGAGACGAAACATGACCCGACGCGGCGAGATCTTCTTAAGAAGGCAGCCTATGCTGCGCCCGTAGTTTTGACTCTTCAGGCGACTTCCGCTTTGGCTAAGTCGGGATCGGAGAAGGAGCCAACGGAGGCAACGGATCCAAAGAAGCCAAAGAAGGCAAAGAAGCCAAAGAAGCCAAAGAAGAGAAGCTAAAGAAGCTATCCACGTCCAGCTAATTGCCTGACCCGGCTCGCCGAGTTTTCGCGCTACTGCGACCGTATGACGCGATCACGTTCTTGTAACTCGGTGATTTGATTGTTCTGTTTTCCGTCGGTTGCAGCCCTCCAGTAGTTCTGCTTACATCATCTCGCGGGCAAAACGTCCGTAGCGCAAGGCACACTGCGTCTCGAAAGGAACTCGGGTCTTCTGGGGAACAACATGCACGGCAGTTGCTGCACCAGGCAGCGGGTGTCGACGGCCATGGTCGCGAAGGACGGGGAAACGGATGCTCGCAGCGTGAGATTGCAGGCCCGCAGTGCAGTTTCTTCTCTTGGGCTCGTGGTGTTTTTGGCGCTGGCCCAGCTCCTGCCAACCACGCAGGCTGCGGACAATGTCGGCGGCGGCTGGTATTCCCCAGAGGAGGACAACTGGCCGCTGATCCCCGTACATTCGGCGCTCACACCGGATGGTCGGGTGTTGACCTACGGCACCGACGGTGCGGGTACGCAGACCGGGTATTTCATCTACGACGTCTGGGATCCGTCCGCCGGACTGTCGAACGGCCATATCACGCTCGAGAACATTACCCTGACCGACATTTTCTGCAGCGCGCAGGTAATTCTGCCGGACACCGGTCGGATCTTCATCGCCGGGGGCGACAACTGGACAGGAACTCAGACGACTAACACCGGCAATAACAACACCAATCTCTATCGCTATTCGGACGACACGCTGGCGCGCGGCCCGAATATGAAGCGCCCGCGTTGGTATGCATCGACCACGGTGCTGCCGAACGGCGAAGTGTACGTGCAGGGCGGCAAGGGTGGCGCAGATCGGCCGGAGGTTCGTAAGACCGGCGGAGCCTTCCGCGTACTGACCAATGTCAACACGTCCACATTGGACTGGTGGTACCCGCGAAACTTCGTCGCTCCCGACGGGCGTATTTTCGGCTTTGCCGCGGGTGGGCGCATGTACTACGTCGATCCGGCCGGCACCGGCCGCTACACGGCGGCCGGCCAATTCTCATCGAGCTTCGCCGGGCGCACCTCGTCCGCTGCGATGTTTCGTCCGGGACAGATCCTGCAGTTCGGAGGCAATTCGAACGGCGCGATCGTGATCGACATCCGCGGCCCTGCGCCCGTCGTGACGCCGACACAATCGATGTCGACGCGGCGCCAGTGGGTGTCCGCAACCGTCCTCGCTGACGGGCGGGTGCTCGCGACCGGAGGCAGTGCCGTTGAGAACCAACTCAACGAGGTCAATAACCGCGCGGAAATCTGGGACGCCGCTACGGGCCAATGGACTCTCGGGGCGAGCGGCACGCGTGCGCGTCTCTACCACTCCGGCGCATTGCTACTGCCGGACGCGAGCGTGCTGGTCTACGGTGGCGGGGCGCCCGGTCCCGTGCCGAATCTACACGCGGAGATCTACTATCCGCCGTACCTCTATGACGCAAGCGGCGCCTTTCGCCCGCGCCCGGTCATTTCCAGCGCTCCCGCGACGATCGACCTGGGCGGTGATTTCTCGGTCGTGTCCGACAGCCCGAACATTCGACGGGTGACCATGGTCAAGACCGGGTCGGTTACCCACAGCGTGAACATGGACCAGCGTTTCATCGAGCTGGCATTCACGCAGTCGAGCACGACGTCGTTCGTCCAGGCACCGGATACCGCAGGCGCAGCACCGCCGGGCTACTACCTGCTGTTCGTCATCGATGACGTCGGCGTGCCGTCGGTCGCGAAGATCATGCGGGTCAACATCGCCGGCCAGAGCCAACCGACCGATGAGACGCCGACGATCGGCGGCAGCGGTGGTTCACCGTACAATATTTCCTGCGATACCGGCGAAGCTCTCGTTGGCCTGTTCGGTCTCGCGAACAGCTACATCGTCAAGCGCGTTGGAATCCGCTGCGTGCGGGTCGATTCCGCAGCCCGCTGGATCGGCGACCCGGTCGACCGCGGCAGCGCGGGTGGTTCGACCGGAGGTGCCTACACGAAGACCTGTCCACGCGATTTTGCGATCGCCGGCTTCAAGGGACGCGCATCCGGGGCGGTGAATCAGCTCGACTTCGAATGCCGCGCGCTCGATTCGTCGGGCAGTCTGGTGGGAGCCGGCCAATTCCTCGGAGCTGTCGGCGGCACCGGGGGTACGGCAAAGGGGCCGTATCGCTGTGGCACGGACCATCCTGGTTATGCGCTGAAGGGACGCTCGTCGGCGAGGATCGACGCGATCAGTCTCCAGTGCCGACAGGCCCCGAACTGAGGGCTGGAACCGGCCTTAGATGTATGCTTGTTGACTCCCGGCCGCATGGCCGGGGTGCTTAGGGCTTACCGCGGGTCTCGCTGGAGCCGACTTTGGTCAACCTGCACCTTCCGAAGCGCGCGCACCCGATTGCATTCCTGGTCGTCCTCGGCGCCTGCGGAGACGACGACACGTCAAGTACGACCTCGCACAATCCGGACGGCACTGCTAATTCAGCGCCGGTCATCGACGGCACGCCTTCAACCGAGGCGGCCGTCGGAGTGCCCTATGAGTTCGTACCGAATGCGATCGACGCCGACGAGGACGTGCTCACTTTCGCGGTGGACAATCGACCGGTCTGGGCGACGTTCAGTCCCACCACGGGTCGCATCTCAGGCACGCCGATGACGAGTCACGCCGGTATCTATGGCAACATCGTAGTCAGCGTCAGCGACGGCAAGGCCGCGCGCAACCTCGACGCGTTTTCGATCACGGTCACTCCGACTGGCGCCGATGGGTCTGTGACCCTGTCCTGGCAGGCGCCGACGAGCAACACCGACGGCACGGCGCTTACGAACCTGGCCGGATATCGAGTTCACTACGGAACGGCGCCCGGCAACTACACAGAGTCCTTACAGTTGGCGGACCAGACGCTGACGAGCGTCGTTATCGAAAACCTGGCACCCGCACGCTGGTACTTTGCGGTCAAGGCGTACAACAGCGCGGGGATCGAGAGCGATTTTTCGGATTCGGTGAACAAGCTGATCGAGTAGGCCGCTAGCATCCACGTCAACTTGACTCACTCCGTCAGCAAGGACTATATGGTCTGGGCCTAATCTACGTACCAACAACAACTGCTGGCGACGCTGGCGGCAGCAATTTCCGCTGCAATCGACAGTGTCGACGCAGTTCCCCGGGGGATCTCATGCAGCGAATACCATACCTGGTTCTGACCGGCGTTCTTTTGGCGGCATTCGGCGCAACCGCCAGCGCGGACGATACAGCTGATCTGATTGCGCAGGATAAAGCCTGGGGTGCCGCGGGCACGAAGGGTGATGCCGACGCCGTCGCGAAAGTGCTCGCCGATACCGTCGTTTCTGTCAGTGAGAGCGGCGTGAGAGGCAAACAAGCCGAGCTTGCTGACACTAAGCCCGCGCCGGCCGGCACCCAATACGAGCCGACTGACTACAAGGTGACGTTCCTCAACGCTGACACAGCAGTCATGACGCACGGCACAAAGGGCGAGGACGCGCACCACAGCCTGCACGTGTGGTCGCGAAAGGGTGGCAAGTGGCAGGTCGTTGCGACGTCGAGCACGCCGGTCAAAAGCGAATAGGGCCAACCAGTCGTAGAGTCTCGAGACTCAAGCGGCGCCAACGCAAAGCCACGTAGGCCAAGCGGAAGGCGACAGGAAGCCCGGCCGATGCGCCGGGCTTCTTTTTTTACGAGGTTGAGTGAAAGTTTCGCTGCGTCACGTCCGCCGGTCGTGACCCACGCCGGCCCAAGGCGCAATCAAAATCGGTTCCAGCAACCTTCGGGGTTCTGTGCCCCCGCGATGCGTGTCGATTTACGCATCGCCTGATCGCGCCACCTCGTTCGAGGGTTTTCCGCCTGAATGCTACTTCCGCGGAACGTTTCACATGCGGTCGGATAACTAGTGCGATGTGAATCACGTCGCGGGTTTGCCGGCAATGCAGATACTTCGCCGCCATCGATCGAACCGAAGGAAATGCAAGTGTTCCATAATGTGGGCCGGAAGGCGGTGCGGGCTGCAGCGTCTGTCATTGTCTTGGGCCTTCTAGGCTCACTTGCTGGTTGTGGGGGCGGCGGCGGGGGTGGCGATGCGACGACACCGCCACCGGACAATATCCCGACCCTGCAATCGATCGAGATTACACCCAGCCTGACAAAGGCTGCGGCCGGGACGACGGCGCAGTTCACCGCGACCGGCGTCTACACCGACAACTCGACGGAAGACCTCACGGCGCAGGCCACCTGGGCCTCGTCCAACGCCGCGGTCGCGATGGTGAGCAACGCCGCCGGCTCGAAGGGCGTGGCAACCACGACCGGCGTCGGCAGCGCCACGGTGTCGGCGACCAGCGGCGATGTCAGCGGCGACACGATGTTGACGGTGACCGATGCGACCCTGGTGTCGATTGAGGTGTCACCGACGGACCCCACTATCGCGAACGGTTTGACGCAGCAGTTCACGGCGACCGGTCTCTATTCGGACAACTCGACGCAGGACCTCACGACGCAGGTCACCTGGGCCTCGTCCAACGCCGCGGTGGCGACAGTGAGCGACGCCGCCGGCTCGAATGGCCTGGCGACCGCGGCCGGCGCCGGCAGCACCACCGTGTCTGCGACCAGCGGCGGAGTGACCGGCGACACGACGTTGACGGTGACCGACGCGACCCTGGTGTCGATCGAGGTGTCACCGACGGACGCCAGCATCGTCGACGGTACGACTCAGGAATTCACGGCGACCGGCGTCTACACGGATGCCTCGACGCAGGACCTCACGACGGAGGTCACCTGGGCCTCGTCCGACGACGAGGTGGCGACGGTGAGCAACGCCGACGACTCGAACGGCCTCGCGACCGGGGTCGGTGTCGGCAGCACCACCGTCTCGGCGACCAGCGGCGATGTGACTGGTGATACGACCTTGACGGTGACCGATGCGACGCTGGTGTCGATCGAGGTGACCCCGGCGGATCCAAGCATCGCCGATGGTACGACTCAGGAATTCACGGCAACCGGCGTCTACACGGACGCCTCGACGCAGGACCTCACGACGGAAGTAACCTGGTCCTCGTCCGACGACGAGATAGCGACGGTGAGCAACGCCGACGACTCAAAGGGTCTCGCGACCGCGGTCGGCCTCGGCGCCGCCACCGTGTCGGCCACCAGCGGCGGAGTGACCGGCGACACGACGCTGACGGTGACCGACGCGACCCTGGTGTCGATCGAGGTGTCACCGGCGGACGCCAGCATCGCTGACGGTACGACTCAGGAGTTCGCTGCGACCGGCCTCTACACGGACGGCTCGACGCAGGACCTCACGACGGAGGTCACCTGGGACTCGTCCGACGACGAGATAGCGACGGTGAGCAACGCCGACGACTCGAAGGGTCTCGCGACCGCGGCCGGTGTCGGCGTCGTTACCGTCTCGGCCACCAGCGGCGGAGTGACCGGCGTCACGACCCTAACGGTGAGCGACGCGACCCTGGTGTCGATTGCGGTGACACCGGCAGACGCCAGCATCGCTGACGGTACGACTCAGGAGTTCACGGCGACCGGCCTCTACACGGACGGCTCGACGCAGGATCTCACGACGGAAGTCACATGGTCCTCGTTCAATGAGGCGGTGGCGACGGTCAGTAACGCCGACGACTCGAAGGGTCTCGCGACTGCGGCCGGCGCCGGCACAACCACGGTGTCTGCGATCAGCGGCGGAGTGACCGGCGACACGACATTGACGGTGACTGCGACCCTGGTGTCGATTGAGGTGACACCGACGGCTCCCAGCATCGCGAACGGCTTGACGCAGCAGTTCACAGCGACCGGCCTCTACTCGGACGGCTCGACGCAGGACCTCACGTCGGAGGCGACCTGGGACTCGTCCGACGACGCGGTAGCGACGGTGAGCAACAGCGGCCTGGCGACCGCGGCCAGCGTAGGCAGCGCCACCGTGTCGGCGACCAGCGGTGCTGTCAGCGGCAACGCGACGTTGACGGTGACCCCAGCGCCCCTCACGGTGAATCAAATGGTCGCGGCTCTGCTCACTGCGGTGACGGGCGTCGGGCCGGGGCAGAGTCTCAAGAACAAGATCACGCTGGTGCAGCAGTACCTCGCGGCGTCCAACATCGTGTCGGCGTGCAGCATGCTGGATGATTTCAAGACCCAAGTGTCTGGTCTGACCGATCCGCCGGTCCCAGTGGCCCAATTGACCGCGGATGCGAACGCGATCAAGGCGGCTATCCCGTGTCCATGACCGACATGATGGGGTCGATCAGCGAACGCTTCGACACGATCCGCCATCGCTTCCGCATATGGTGCTTTGATCGGCGCCTCCGGAATATGCCACCGGAAGATCGACGCCGGTTCACCCATATGCTCAAGGTCGCGGTGGGCGAGGTTGAGCGGCTGCTGTGACCTCGATTCGCTAGAGCCATCGGGAATGCCGAAGGGCTAGATCCGCCAAGCGCCCACTTGATGCGCCCAACCCTCTGAGCCGGATTCGTCCGGCAGACCGGCGGCGCGTCGTCGGACAGCGTCGTGTCCGTGTGTCCCGCACCATGGCGGACATGAACCCGCTGTCACGTGACACGACATGTTGACGCCGTACGACTTCGCAATGGAGGAAGTAAGCCTCGCGATTTTGCGGCTTGCCGACGCACTTACGGCTCGTAATCCATCTGCGATCGAGCAGGAGTGCGCGGAAGCCCGGTGGGTCTATCAAGACGTGGTGCATCTCTATCCCACGCTGCAGATGCAAGCTGCTGAGCGCGATGCTCTTCTCGCCCAGCTGAGTCTCCTGGGGTCACAGCTCGACTTTTGCGAGGGCCAGCCCAGCCCGATGGCTAATGCAGCATCACGGGTCTGACGAAATACACCACATCCTGGGTGAGAGGATCCACGAGTTCAATCGAGCCCAGCTCTTCGCGGAGCACCAGCGTCTTGAAGTAAGCAACGTCGATGTCAGGCGTGCCAGGAGGAAATTCGAACTTCAAATGCCCGCAGCCGTCGTCGTCTATCTCCAGCGTGACAACACAGTCGTCGTCCATTTGACGTGTCTCCCGTGGGCCAGGTTTTCGCGGCTTGATGCATAGATTGATGCGCCGGGCTGGCCGAGATCCGTAGTCGATTTCCGCCACTTCGCCCGGCCTCGTCTGACGCAATGACGGCTGCCGTTGGCCTCACGTAGGCCGCCGACGGACGGAGCATGGGTTGAGAATCGTGTTCGCGGCGAATTCCTACGACCGGGAGCCGGAATTTCCGATACCAGGGTCGTGGCCTGGAGCCGTAGCGGGCTACGGCGCTTCCGCGACTTTCCAGCGGCCGTCCCAGGTCTCGATCTCGTAGCGATCGGTTTGAGGAAAGCCGGGTGGCCGCGTGCGCTCGAAGCGAGGGTCGAACTCGATGCGGGTGGCGTAGCGCGGCTCGGTCCTGGAGAGCGAGCCGGCGGTGAGGCTTCCGTAGATATAGAGCGTCGCCCGGCCTGGCCCACCGGCGTTCCGCACGATGAAGCGCTTGCGGGCGTACACGGCGGCGTGGATTACAAGGTCGCCGGCTCCGGTCACCTCGGCACGGTCGATCTCGACATTCCCGTCCGAAACGAGTCCGAGATACGCGGCATCCTCGCCCGGACCATCTGCGTAAGTCAGGTCGTCCTGCACGACGATGCGCTCAGGCGAGTAGACGGTGACGTTGCCGTTGACGACGCCTCGGACGCGCAGTTCGGTACCGGGCGCGCCGATGATGTACGTGGGCCGGTCCCGTGAGAGGGGCTGCCGAGTTTCGGCGCGCGAAGCGAGCTCGACGCAGTCGTAGTCGCCGCTCGCATGAAAAACGATGAGCGTATCGCCACGGACCAGGTGCACGTCGGAATCCGGCGGAGCGCCTTCCTCCGAGACGGGCAAGGCGATGTCCGGCAGCCTGATGCGCCCGCTGCGGGTCTCGAGCCCGCCGGAAAAGATCTCGCGTCGTGGTCGCCAACCCTTCTGGTCGTTGAACAGAATCCCGCGAGCCGTGGTTACCTTGCCGAGGAGGCGCGGTGCGACCTTATGGTCGTACGTCAGGTGGATCTCGGAGTTACTGTGAAATCGACCGGCGATTTCGTCGTCGTGCAGCAGGACGGAGTCATCCCACCGATCGACGAGCTGCGTGAAATGCGAGAACGTCAGGCGTTTCATCTGCATGCTCGTCTGCATCGTCTCGCCGCGACGCTCTGTCGTGACCAGGACCGTGACGTGCTCGATGGCGGTGCCGTCGACGGCAGGCTGGCGGGTGAGAACGGCGGCGAATCGGCGATCGTGGTCGTCGAACGTCAGATGGCTCTGCAGGGCGCTGCTATCGAGGAGCTCGCGAGCTTCGCGAGCGAGCTGGCGCGTGAGGAGGGCTTCTTCCTCCGGGGCGACCGTCGCGCCCAGAACGTCGGTGGGCGTCACGGGCTCACTCGAGGGCTCGAGCTCTGGTCTCGGAATCTGTTCCAGGCTATCCGGACCTGTTTCGGCGAGCATCGAGTCGAGCTGCCCTGGTAGGTCATCCGGCCGGACGGCGTCCCAGCCTTCGAGGCTTGATTCCGTGTCACCGGTGTTTTCGTCGATGGTCTCGAGCGGCAGATCGCCAGGCTCGATAGCCGGTGCTTCGTCAGGCGGGATGGCGTGCTCCTCGACGACCGCGGGTACGCCCTCAGCTTGGGTGTTCTCCGGGAGTTCCCACGGCTCGATGTGCACGAGGAGCGGCGGCGCAGCGGTCCCATCGAGCAGGCCGCGGCGCCAGATCCCTGACGACAGGAAAAGCGGCGTGTGCAGCAGCAGGGAGACGAGCACGGCCCAAGTAATCCAGCGGTCCTGCGCCGCCAGACCTTGCGCATCTGGGTGCACCGACGTCCCCACGGCGAACCACCCGATCCCGGCCCCGACGACGCGAAGGATAGTTCGGAGCCGGATGTCTCGCCATGTGAACTTTCTCGCCGGTCCCGGGAACCTACGAACGCCAGAACTGCGCAGGAGCTGCTCAGCCCGAGGAGGCAGCATGAGAGGGTGTCTTGCGGTTTTCCGTCTCGTTCTACCCGGTCTGACCGTCGGCCTCCTGGCGGCCTGCGGGGGTGGTGGCTACGGCGGCGGTGGGGACTCGAACCCACCGGCGACCCTGTCGCTTTCGATCGAGCCGACGACCATCACCCTGGGACAAAGCGCCACGCTTACCTGGACCACGAACGGCGCGAGCTGCACGGCAGGCGGTGCCTGGAGCGGCACCAAGTCGGCAGGTGGCACCGAGACCGTGACCCCGACTGAAACCGGCACTTTCACCTACACGCTG
>Ga0207701_10006816_pt1 | contig 11396 bp, 11 predicted proteins | sample KBSSwiSSwithPhiX_FD_184294 | JGI IMG/M metagenome (GOLD analysis project Ga0207701, IMG submission 184294) | Switchgrass rhizosphere bulk soil microbial communities from Kellogg Biological Station, Michigan, USA, with PhiX - S5 (SPAdes) (version 2) | ecosystem: Environmental > Terrestrial >...
CGCGTTGCATCCCGGCACTCGTCTTCGCAAGTACGAGGCCAGGCGTGCGCGATTGCGAAGTGATTGATTCGTCTGATGGTGCAGAGCCCCGTCGCCGCCCGGCCCGGACATTCTTGTCTCAGGGGCGCAAACCTGCTTCGGTTGGATCAGGCGTGACGGAGGCGCGGACGAAGTTGTCTCGTCGCTAACGCTTTTTGTCCACGTGGTCGCAGGACCCAGGAACCGCCGCTGCAGGTCGCAGCGCGCGGCGGAACGATCGATGCGATTACTGCGGCGGTATGCGGAAGGTTTCGGACGCGATGCGGTACTTGCGCATCAGCTCGAAGAACGCGCGGCGGTTCTTGCCTGCGGCGCGCGCGGCGTCGCTCACGTTCCCGCCATTCGCGCCCAGCAACTGCTCGATGTAACTGCGTTCGAAATTCTCTATGACACGCGCCTTCATCGACCGAAATGTCGCGTTGGCAAATTCCGGGTCGCCGCGACCGCAGTCGATGTCCTGCGGGTCGAGCTGAGGACCCTTGGACAGGAGCACCGCGCGCTCGATGACGTGCTGCAGCTCGCGTACGTTGCCAGGCCAGTCGTAGGTGAACATCCGTTTCACCGCCGCGGCGCTGATGCCCTGGATCGGGCGCCGGAAATCGCGGGCGAAGTGACGGACGAAATGGTGTGCGAGCGCCGGAATGTCTTCGCGTCGTTCGCGCAGTGCGGGAAGCGCGATCGGCAACACGTTCAGCCGGAAGTAAAGATCCTGCCGGAAGTCGCCGCCCGCGACTGACTGCGCAAGATCGCGATTGCTGGCGGCAATGACGCGCACGTCGGCGCGCTGAATCGTATTGGACCCGACGGCGCGGAATTCCCGCTCCTGCAGAAAGCGCAGCAGCTTGGTCTGTGCCGGAAGCGGCAGGCAATCGACATCGTCCAAAAACAATGTGCCGCCTTCGGCTTCCTTGACGAGGCCGTCGCGACTCGCATGCGCCGTGGTGTAGGCGCCGCGGACATGACCGAACAGTTCGTCTTCGATGAGATCGTTCGGAATCGCGCCGCAGTTCACCGCGATCCAGGGATGCGCGGCGCGGGGGGACATGTAGTGCAGGGCCTGTGCGAAGATTTCCTTGCCCGTTCCCGTCTCGCCGAGGATCAGAACGGTCGCATTGCAGCTCGCATAAGACGCGAGCCGGTCGCATTGCTCGAGAAACCTTGGGCTGCTGCCGATCAGGTTGTGGGGCCGGCCGGTGCCGCGCGGCGATGTTTCAGTTTGCGTTGGCGAAATCGATCCCAGGATGCGGAGAATGCGCGCGGCGAGCTCCTTGGGAGAATACGGCTCGAACAGAAAGTCGCGCACACTGCTGCGCGCGATGTCGTCGGCCCACCGCTTCAGAGACGAGTCGCACACGGCCAGCGCGGGCAGCCTTGCAAATCTCTGCAGTGCGGCCAGAGCTTCGCGAAGCTCGGCCCTGTGGCAGTTTTGTAGCCGCAACAGTGCGAAGCTGCAGGCAGGCGCGTCGTCCGGATCGTCACGGAGGTGAAAAGCCGCTACGTCCGCGCCGACTGCCGTGCGAATCTGGGCGCCGAGCTCGGATTCTCCGGCCGTCCCGGCACGATCGAAGAGAAGCAGACACCGAATGCCCATCGTTCATTCGCTCTCGTCGCGTTCGGTGGTGGTGCCAATGACGCATCGGCGCGAGCAGCCGGCGCTCGGCTGAGGCGCGAAGTCGGGGTGTTGCCAGCGGACCTACTATAAGGACTCTGAACGCCCGAAACAATCGCGCCTTGGTCGGAGTCCCGCGCGCTAGGACCCCGGCGGAATGCTGTTCGGCGGACAGCCGGAATCCGCGGGCGGCGCGCTGTCACGCTCCGCAGACTCGATGATGCCGCCGCCCAGGCACACGTGGCTTTCATATAAGACCGCCGATTGTCCCGGCGTTACTGCCCATTGCGGTTCCGCGAAATCGACGCGACAGCGCTCGTTCGAACACTCGACGAGCGTGCACGGCGCATCTTTCTGCCGGTAGCGTGTCTTGGCGCCGTAAACCCACTGGCAATGCGGTGGCGCTCCGCTGATCCAGTTCAGGTTCGTCGCAGTCAGGCGTGAAGAATAGAGCAGTCGATGTTCGCGCCCCTGCACGACGATCAGCCGATTGCGGTCGAAATCCTTCGCAGCGACATACCAGGGGTCACCGTCGCCCTCGCGCTGTCCGCCGACGCCGAGCCCCTGCCGCTGTCCAAGTGTGTAGAACATGAGCCCGATGTGCCGGCCGACGAGGCGGCCATCGATGGTGTAGATGTCGCCGGGGTTCGCTGGAAGGTAGCGGTTCAGAAACTCGCGAAACGGCCGTTCGCCGATGAAGCAGATGCCGGTCGAATCGCGTTTGTCGTGATTGGACAGGCCTTCGCGGCGCGCGATCTCGCGGACCTCCCGCTTGTAAAGCGTGCCCAGCGGAAAAAGCGTCTTCGAAAGTTGCGCCTGGTTCAATCGATACAGGAAGTAGCTCTGGTCCTTGGTCCCGTCCTCGGCCTTCAGAAGCTGGAACAGACCGTCGAATTCGCGAACCTGCGCGTAATGGCCGGTCGCGATGAAGTCGGCGCCGAGCCCGAGCGCGTGCTCGAGGAAGGCGCGAAACTTGATCTCGGCGTTGCACAACACGTCCGGATTCGGGGTCCGGCCGGCGCGATATTCCGCCAGAAACTCGTTGAACACCCGCTCCTTGTACTCGGCCGAAAAGTTGACTGCCTCGATGTCGATACCGACGCGATCGGCAACTGCGACGGCGTCGATGAGGTCCTGGCGCGACGTGCAGTGCTCATCGGTATCGTCGTCTTCCCAGTTCTTCATGAACAGGCCGATGACATCGTGCCCCTGTTGTTTGAGCAGGAGCGCGGCAACAGACGAATCGACCCCGCCGGACATTCCGACGACGATCCGTTTATGAGCAGCCATTACGGTAATGCGAGACACGAGGGGGACCGGAGCCCCGGAAGGCGCTTATTTTACTGCGAACGCGTGCAGCTTCGCGGCCGTGCCGCGGCCTTCAACTGTGAGAGCGTCAGCACCGAGGGCGGGCCTGACAGGTTGGCGGGAATGGGAAGCACAAGGCGAAAAAAAAGCAGGGCATGACGCCCTGCTCCTTGGCCACTGGAGAGCGATTACTTGCTTTCGCTCTTCTTCTCTTCCGCCTTCTTCTTATCGGCGGACTTGGTGTCTTTCTTCTCCATCGACTTCTCGTCTTTCTTTTCGTCGGCCGCGAAGGCGGGCGCGATGGATGCGACTGCGAAGAAACCGGCAACGATAGCGGACAGGAGCTTGGTCATGATTTTCCTCTCTGAGTGGATGACATAACGACGACCGACTGCTTACGGTCAGGGCGAATAACGGGTGATCGAGATTGCGGTTGACATGAAAATGTCATTCGAGTCGCAAAGCCGTTCCCGGCGTGCGGCAAGCGATGCCACTCACGCGCTGACAAGAAAAAAGCGGATTACCGTCCGCTTCTTCTTGTCGCCGAATGGCGACTATTTCGCCGGCGCGGCTGCCGTGTCGGTGCTCTTTGCTGATTTGTTCTTGCTGGAAGAGTTCTTGGAAGAAGAAGAAGGCTTGGAAGAAGAGTGCTTGGAAGACGAGTGCTTGGAAGACGACTTGTGGGAAGAAGACTTCTTTTCGCTCTTCGGCGCGTCGGCGGACGAGCCGGACGGGGCGGGCGCCTGCGCAGCGGCGGTGAACGTGAATGCGGCGAACATCATGGCAACAGCAGCAGAGATCAGGCGTTTCATCGTTTATTTCCTTTCGTGTATAGGTGCGGGGACTGCCCGGCATTTAACGTTGGATTGATGAAAAGGTTGACGCGTTTGCGGCCAGCTTTGACGCTCGTCAAACCTCCCGGAACTGCCTTTATCACGCGCCATTTTCCGGGGGCGAGCCCCGCGAGCGTCCACTCGCCCACGGCGTAGCGTACGAGGCGCAGCGTAGGATACCCGACTGCGGCCGTCATGCGGCGTACTTGACGATTGCGGCCTTCCGTAAGCACGAGCTCGAGCCAGGCTGTCGGGATATGACGACGGAATCGGATCGGCGGCGTGCGCGGCCACAGCCAGGGCGGGTCATCCGCCAGCCGCACGCGCGCGGGTTGCGTCGTGTACTCGCGCAGCCGAACACCGGCACCCAGCTGCGCGAGCGCTGTCGCGTCGGGGACGCCCTCGACTTGCGCCCAATAGACCTTCTCGAGCTTGTGTCGCGGATCTGCGATCCGCTGCTGCAGTCTGCCATCGCACGTGAGCACGAGCAGCCCCTCGCTATCCGCGTCGAGGCGTCCTGCCGGATACACGTCAGGAGGCAGTAGAAATTCGCTCAGCGACGCTCGGCCGGCTTCGGGCGTGAACTGGCTCAGGACGGCAAATGGTTTGTTGAACAGGACGATTCCGCTCATGACCGCTCCGATGAACCGTCGTCTCCGCTCGGACGCGTGAGGGGCGGGCGGCCACGGCGGACACGATCCGCTCTGCTATAATCTTGGGCTACAGCCCAGTCGGCGCTACAGCCGCTCACGGCTTCCCCGCAGTCCACCTCAGTACCCCGGATTCCGAACGGAGAAAGCATCATGAGTGAACGACTCGACCTGCTCAAGATCGCGCAGGAAGAACAGGACGGTGATCTGTTCAGGCTGCTGGACAGCACCTTCAAGCGATCCAAAGTGAAGCCGCGCGGCATCGACGACGCGGTCATCTGGGAAGGGGGTAACTGGACCTCGGACGTCAAGCCGGTCGCTCACTCCTTTACCGACACTTTCGCGCTGAACGGCACGATCATGGCGCTCGACGTGCTGGGATTGCCGTTCCTGGCCGTGCCGATGATGGCTCAATATCGCCATGACATGAATCTCGCGCCGCTCGAATGGTTCGGCAAGCTGGACGCCACGGCGATCAAATGGTCCACCGCGGGCGATGCCCTGGTGAACGAGAACGGCAAGAAGGTCGTGGTGAAGGGCAAATCGGCGAACGCGCCGCTGCGCACTGCAGCAGGCGTTTACTGCAACGTGCGTCCCTACGGAACGATCACGAACATCCGTTTCATGCCGGGGCTTCCATACTCTCAGGACGGAAAGAAGTTTCGCGTCGAACGCGATACGGGAAACATCCATTCGGAAATGAACACGCCCGGAGTGAGGATGGCCTACGCCGTGCGGCTGTTCCTCAAGATGGTGCACGAGACCGGTTACATCGGTCGCGTCGCGACCAAACCTACTCAGGCACAGGAAGACGCCGTCAACGCCGGTATCGTGCGCTGGCTGCTGCAGGGAACCAAGTTCAAGCTGACCCGGCAATACGCGGTGGATGCGTACGCCGAGCACAAGGCCAATGTTGACGCGATCGTTGCGCTCCTTCCGAAGGACTTCAAGGCTGGAATGGAGAGTTGGGGCGGCGAGATCAGCGAGCATATCTCCGATACGAATTTCGGCATCCTGCTGCACGACATGTATCAGCAACGCAATGTCATCGTTTATTCGACCGACCTGGACGGCGACCGCCTCACCGATCTCATGGCTGACGCACCCGACGTCCTGCGTGGCTGGGGGCAGAAGATTCTGGATCACGTGAAGGCGGGTACGGACATCCACACGTTATGGCGCGACATGGGCTTCACCATGACCAACGGCAAGGACATGACGAGCGTCATGTACCGTATGGAAGGTCAGCCCATTTTCGAGCAGACGCTTGGTTCGGCGGATGCGATGCTGCTGCGCTTGCTGGCTGGCGACGAGACTGTCGGCGGAGAGAAGCAGCCTTACGACCCACGCATTCACTTCGTGCTCATCAACGAAGCATACAAGGCCGCGAATCCGGGCAACACGAAGCTGGCGAACTGGCTCGACGAGCAACTCGCGACGTTCGACAAGATCTACTCGCCGAAGCGGCCACGCTACCTCGAGGGTTACGCCAAACTCAAGGAAGCGATCAAGCCTTGGGGTAAATAGGCGCGGCGCGCTGATCGGCGCGCAACTCAAGGCCGCGCGCTGCAATTCCACGCGCGGGCCATTATCCAATAGAAATCCGACACGTCGCGGTGCGCGCGCGTCCGATCCTCCCCCCAAACTAAAGCCCACTCGGCTAATGCCTGTGGGCTTTCTATTTCAGTATGCGGGCCGGTGGGGCTCCGGCGGCACCGCTTCAGGCCGCCTGGATGTTCGAGGCCTGTTTGCCTTTAGGACCCTGCGTCACCTCGAAGGTCACTTTCTGACCTTCCTTGAGCGTCTTGAAACCACCCATCTGAATGGCGGAAAAATGCGCGAACAGATCCTCGCTGCCGTCATCCGGCGTGATGAATCCATAACCCTTCGCGTCATTGAACCACTTCACGGTACCCGTTGCCATACACCATCCTCTGCTACGAAGCGAGCCTTAGAGCCCGCACTTATCTGACATCGGGATCGCGCGCAGGGACATGAAAGTCCGGCGAAAACCCGACTCCAAACACCCGATTGCTTTCTAGGCTATTTAAAAAAGGAAGTCAAGTATACTCAGGCGAGTGGCAAGCACTTCTCAGTTGATCTGAATCTACTTGATATTTCCGGATTTATGTCCAAAATACAGTGTGAAGTTAAGAAGTAGCGTCTTTCTCCGGCATGGCAACGAGGCGTAGCGAAGACACGGTTCTGGAGGCTAAGAAAAGCCGTACCAAACCGCCGTCGATGTTCAAGGTTCTGCTCCTTAATGACGACTACACGCCGATGGACTTCGTGGTTCTCGTGCTGCAGAAGTTCTTCGCGTTGAGCCGCGAAAAGGCGACGCAGATCATGCTCAAGGTCCATCGGGAAGGCATGGGTATCTGTGGCATCTACCCCAAGGATGTCGCTGCAACCAAAGTGGAGCAGGTGCGGTCCTACGCAAAGCAACACCAGCATCCATTACAGTGTGTAATGGAAGAAAACTGAAAGCGATTCAACTCAGATGATTGCCCAGGAACTCGAAGTCAGCTTGCACATGGCCTTCATGGAGGCCCGTCAGAAGCGCCACGAATTCATCACCGTGGAGCATCTGCTGTTGGCGCTGCTCGATAATCCGTCCGCGTCAGAAGTGCTGCGTGCGTGTGCCGCCGATATCGACGACCTGCGCAAGCTTCTGTCGGACTTCGTCACCGAGCATACGCCCATTCTCGCGGGGGACGATGTCGATACGCAGCCGACGCTCGGGTTTCAACGCGTCATTCAGCGCGCGATCCTGCACGTGCAGTCGTCGGGCAAAAAGGAAGTGACTGGTGCGAACGTGCTGGTCGCGATCTTCGGCGAGAAAGACTCCCACGCCGTGTACTTCCTGCATCAGAAGGGCGTGACGCGTCTCGACGTGGTGAACTTCATATCGCACGGCATCAGCAAGGTGCCGCAGGCGCAGCAGGCGAAGACGGAGAGTGATTCCGAGACCGAGCACGAAGGTCAGGCCGGCGGCGCGCTCGAGAACTTCACGCTCAACCTGAACGCGCTCGCGCTCTCCGGCAAGATCGATCCGCTCATCGGTCGTGAGAAAGAGCTCGAGCGCGTGGTTCAGACGCTGTGCCGCCGCCGCAAGAACAATCCGTTGCTGGTCGGTGAAGCCGGCGTCGGCAAGACGGCGATCGCCGAGGGGCTGGCACGGCGCATCGTCGAAGGCGAAGTGCCGGACATCCTGAAGAAGAGCAATGTGTATGCGCTCGACATGGGTGCATTGCTCGCAGGAACGAAATATCGCGGAGATTTCGAACAGCGCCTGAAGTCGGTGTTGAAGCAGCTTGTCGATAATCCGCACGCGATTCTTTTCATCGACGAGATCCATACGCTGATCGGTGCGGGAGCGGCTTCCGGGGGTACGCTCGACGCGTCGAACCTGTTGAAACCCGCGCTGTCGACCGGCCAGCTGAAGTGCATCGGCGCGACGACTTACCAGGAGTATCGCGGGGTCTTCGAGAAGGATCATGCGCTGTCGCGTCGCTTCCAGAAGATCGATGTGATCGAGCCGACGGTCGCCGAAACCGTGCTGATCCTGAAAGGATTGAAGTCGCGCTTCGAAGCGCATCACGGCGTGAAGTATCAACCTTCGGCGCTTACCGCAGCGGCGGAGCTTTCAGCCCGCTTCATCAACGACCGTCATCTGCCCGACAAGGCAATCGACGTCATAGACGAGGCTGGCGCAGCGCAGAAGATCCTGCCGAAATCCAAGCAGAAACGGGTGATCACCAAACACGAGATCGAAGAGATTATCGCGAAGATCACGCGCATACCTGCGCAGACCGTTTCAACCGACGACCGTAATGCGCTCAAGAATCTCGACCGCGATCTGAAGACCACGGTCTTCGGGCAGGATAAAGCGATCGACGCGCTGTCTGCTTCGATCAAGATGGCGCGCAGTGGCCTCGGCAATCCGCAGAAGCCGATCGGCTGCTTTCTCTTCAGCGGCCCGACGGGCGTCGGCAAGACCGAGGTTGCAAGGCAGCTTGCCTATACGATGGGCGTAGAGCTGCTCCGCTTCGACATGTCGGAGTACATGGAGCGCCATGCAGTCTCGCGTCTGATCGGCGCGCCTCCGGGATATGTCGGCTTCGATCAGGGCGGCCTGCTCACTGAGGCGATCACGAAGCATCCGTACTCCGTACTGCTGCTGGACGAGATCGAGAAAGCGCATCCGGATATCTTCAACATCCTGCTGCAGGTCATGGACCACGGCACGTTGACGGACAACAACGGTCGCAAGGCCGACTTCCGCAACGTCGTGATCATCATGACGACGAACGCCGGTGCGGCTGAGCTCTCGAAGACGACGATGGGCTTCACGGCAACGAAGCAGGTCGGCGACGAGATGGGCGAGATACGCCGGCTCTTTACGCCGGAGTTCCGCAATCGGCTCGACGCGATCATCTCCTTCCAGGCGCTCACGCCGGAGATCATCCTGCGCGTGGTGGACAAATTTCTCATGCAGCTCGAAGATCAGTTGCACGAGAAGAAGGTCGAGATCACATTCACGCCCGCGCTCAAGGAACACCTGGCGAAGACCGGATTCGACCCGCTCATGGGCGCGCGGCCAATGGCGCGTCTCATACAGGACACGATCCGCCGCGCACTCGCGGACGAGCTTCTGTTCGGCAAGCTCGCGAATGGCGGCAAGGTCACGGTCGATATAGACAGCGCCGAGAAAGTGCATCTTCTCTTCACGAGCAGCTCCGAGGAGCCCGCTGGCGTGGCGTAACGCACGTTCGGTTCCTGCACCTCTGAAGAAGCCCCGGCAGAAAGTCTTGCCGGGGCTTTTCGTTATAATGGCGCCGCTTCATAACAGGGGAGGGTCATGAAGGCGCCTTTCGCACACACGATCACCCTATGCCTTGTCGTCGCAGGGCATGCCGTGCCGGGTTTCGCGCAGGATCAGAACGCCGCTCGCGATCTTGCTGCAAGTTGCTTCACCTGCCACGGCACGAACGGAAACAGCGTTGGAAATGTGCCGCCGAGCCTCGCTGGCCGCGACCGCGATGAGCTCGTTCAGATGTTGAAGGACTTCAAGGCCGGCAAGCGGTCCGCAACGATCATGCACCAGCAGGCCAAGGGCTACACCGACGAGCAGCTCGAAACGATCGCGGCTTACTTCGCTGCGCAAAAACCCGCACCTGCTCGGATTCCGTCCAAAGCAGGTTCCTGACGAGATCTCAGATGGCAATCGACAGACGCGATTTTCTGAAATGGATATCTGCAGGGGCGGGCATCGCTGCGCTTCCCGCATGTGAGACGACGGGCGCCGGCGCCCAGCCCGGGAGCGCACGCGTTGTCGTGATCGGCGGCGGCTATGGCGGAGCGACGGCCGCGAAGTACGTGAAGATGTGGGCACCGGACATCGATGTGGTGCTGGTGGAACGCAGCGATCGCTTCATCTCGTGTCCGCTCAGCAATCTCGTGCTCGCAGGCAACACCACGATGCAGGAGATCACGATGGGTTACGACGGGCTCCGCAGCCGCGGCGTGCGCATCATTCGTGATGAAGCCGAAGCGATCGATGCGGATAAGCGCCAGGTGCGTCTCGCCCGGGGTGACGTGCTGAATTACGATCGACTGATCGTGTCGCCCGGTATCGATTTTCTCGACACGATTCCCGGATTGCGCAGTCCGCAAGCGCGCGAACGCGTGCTGCATGCCTGGAAGGCCGGCGAGCAGACCGTGGCGCTCAGAAAGCAGCTCGAAGCCATGCCCGACGGCGGCGTATACGTGCTGCACATTCCGCTTGGGCCATACCGCTGCCCGCCCGGACCGTACGAACGCGTCTGTCAGGTCGCGGACTATTTCAAGCGTGCCAAGCCCCGCTCCAAGATCCTCGTTCTCGACACCAATCCCGATATCGTTTCGAAGCCGGGACTGTTCAAGGCGGAATGGAATGGGCCTTACAAAGGCATGATCGACTACCGGCCGAACAGCGAACTGGAAGACGTCGACGCGAAAGGAATGACGCTCAAGCTCACGTTCGACTCGGTCAAAGGTGATGTCCTCAACGTCATTCCACCGCATCGCGCGGCGGATATCGCACAGAAAGCCGGCCTCATCACCACGAACGATCGCTGGTGCAACCTCGACTGGACGACGGGTGAGTCACTGGCGGTCAAGGGCATACACGTGCTCGGCGATGCGACGTTATCTGCTCCGGCAATGCCGAAGTCTGCGAGCATGGCGAACCAGCATGGGAAGTTCTGCGCCGCCGCCGTCATTGCACTGATCAAAGGCCAGCCCGTCACGCCGCCGGTGATTATGAATACGTGCTACAGCTTCGTGAGCCGCACGAGCGCAATGCACGTCACGTCGATTCACCAGTACGATCCGGCCCAGAAGACGCTCGTTCCAGTGAAGGGTGCAGGTGGTATCTCCGACAAGTCGAGCGAGCTCGAAGGCACGTTCGCGTGGGGATGGGCTCGCAACATCTGGTCGGATACGCTCGCGTAGAGGGGCAGGGCAAGGTGCGGGCACGCTCTCCGTCGCCTCAAGCCTAGTACACTCGGACGACAGTGCTGACTTGCGCCGGAATGCTTGGTTCGCGAGAGCCCGCGGACGGAGGAGCAGTGCCTGCCGCTTGCGCGGCCGCGTTCGCTTTTGCATCTTCCTGACAGGCTTGGGCATACATGCTCCTTCTACATGACATGGTATGCCTCAAACACAAAACTACGGACAGGCCCGGAGACGCGCAAGGATCGGCGTTCGACCGACGCGCCAACGATCGGCTTCACGGTCGCATCCCGCGAGCGGGTCCCTGCTCCACGTTGCGCCGATCCCTGCTCCACGCTCCAGCGTGCCCGCTGTTCCACAGCCCCCGCTCACCAATGTCACTGTGGTGCTAATCTGCACTTCCGAATGTTCGATAAATCCATCAAACCGAGCTCGATCGTCCGCTACCTCGACGATTTCGTG
>Ga0207701_10006817_pt1 | contig 11395 bp, 9 predicted proteins | sample KBSSwiSSwithPhiX_FD_184294 | JGI IMG/M metagenome (GOLD analysis project Ga0207701, IMG submission 184294) | Switchgrass rhizosphere bulk soil microbial communities from Kellogg Biological Station, Michigan, USA, with PhiX - S5 (SPAdes) (version 2) | ecosystem: Environmental > Terrestrial > Soil...
CTTCTCAGGATCCGGGATCCGGGATCCGGGGTCCGGGGTCCGGGGTCCGGGGTGGTCCGGGGTCCGCGGTACTCAGAGGCAACCAGTAACAATCCTAGCGGCTCGTTGCCTCTGGCTATACCGGCCCTGCGGACCCCGGCCCCCGGATCCCGGACCCCAGTCTTCATTGACATCCCTCACCCGTGCGGAGACGATGGGATTGATGATCCGCGGGCTGATGTTCGCGTCGCTCGTGCTCGCCGTGCAGGCAGCGGCCCCGACTCAGGGCGTCAGCGTCCTGCACGTGAAAGTGGTGCTGACGGATGCGGCTGGCACCGCGACACCGGTGCCGCGGCACCTGCTCCTCGTCAGCGAGAATCCCGCCGGGGCGACGCCGCGGCAGATCGTGACGGGCCTGGACGGCACCGCCGATATCAAGCTGAAACCCGGGAACTACACCGTGGAATCGGATCGGCCGGTGGCGTTCCAGGGCAAGGCGTATGAGTGGACGCAGATCATCGACGTCCCCGCCGGGCGGGATACCACTCTCGAGCTCACGGCGAGCAACGCGGAGACGGAGTCGGCTACCACACCGGACGCCACTTCACTACGGCCGGGCGAAACCGATCCGTCGTTTCTCCTCGGGCAATGGCAGGACAGCGTCGTTGCGCTCTGGAGTCCGACCGCACACGCGTCGGGATTCGTGATCGACTCGAATGGGCTCATTGTGACCAACCAGAGGGTGGTCGGGACAGCCTCGTCCGTCGAAGTACAGTTCGCGCCATCGGTCAAGATCGCGGCGCCTGTGCTCACCGCGGATCCGGCGCGCGACGTGGCGGTGCTGTGGATCGATCCGAAAGCGATCGCGTCCGTGAAACCCGTGCCGCTCGTCTGCAACATGGATCTCCAATCGTCCGCGGCCAAGGGAAAGGAGATCTTCACGATCGGCACTCCGTTGCGCGGACCCAAGCGGATGACGTCCGGCAGTGTCAGACGCGCCTCACCCCAGGGTGTCGACGCCGATCTCCTCATTGCGCGTGGCAGCGCAGGTGGTCCGGTCTTCACCGCCGGAGGCGAGGTGATCGGGCTCACGTCGATCGCGACTGACGACGAACGCAGCGACGGCAGTTCGCGAGTCGTCGCCAGCGGGGCTGTGTGCGAGGTGGTGGCGTCAGCAAAGCAGAAGATGAATGGCGCGACGCCGCCGAGCGGCACTCTCCTTCCGGTCGAACCGGACCGGCCGTTTCCAGCCGCGGCGCTCAAGGCGGCATCCGCGGGACGCGCGGGGAACCTGAACCCGTACCCGGTCACGGCGTCCACGTTCGACGTGTCGTTCATCACGCCAGTGCTGACCTATGGCGCACAGCATCTGCACGAGCAGATGAATCCAGAAGCCGGCGCGCGCAAAGGGGGTGCGAGGGCGCCCGAGCCGCCGATGGTGCGGCCGCTCATGGACTTCAGCAACTGGTCGGAGTACGTCGCCGACTATCCGCCCGTCCTGCTGGTGCGGGTCACCCCGAGATTGGTCGAGGGCTTCTGGACGACGGTGGGACGCATGGCGGCGTCCACGCAGGGCGTCTCACTGCCGCCGATCAAGCGCATCAAGTCGGGCTTCGGCCGGATGCGTGCGTTCTGCGGCGATGCCGAGGTCACACCGATCCACCCGTTCCGGCTCGAGCAGCGCGTCTCGGAGACCGAAGCCATTTACGAAGGCCTCTACGTTTTCGACCCCGCCGCGCTCGGTCCGCACTGTGCCGCGGTGAAGCTGATGCTCTATTCAGAGAAAGAGCCGGAGAAGCCCGAGACGAAAGTCGTCGACCCCGCGACCGTCCAGCGGTTCTGGGACGATTTCAAGACGTGGCGGGAACGATAGCCGGCCTGGCAATCATCGGCACCCTTGGATCCGGCGGCGGCCAGTTGGCGCGAAGGTACGCGTAGCGCGGATCGTCGGTCGCGGCCATCGATCTGAAGCTGCCCGCGAGCGTGTTCAGGTAATAGGCATCGACTCCTGGTGACGCCACGAACGGGTGATACCCCTCGCGCACCAGGACCAGATCGCCATGCACGACCCGGAGCACCTGCTCTTCCCGATCCTCCGCGGTGTACAGCCGCTGGACCCCGTATCCATCCGATCGCCTGAAGCGGTAGTAGTAGGTCTCCTCCAGATCCGCCTCGATCGGCGGCTGGTGGCGGTCGTGCTTGTGAGGCGGATAGCTGGACCAGTTGCCCGCCGGCGTCAGGACCTCGCAAACGAGCAGCCGATCGGCTTCTGCTGCCGGAGGCAGGATGTCGATGATCTGACGCGTGGCGTTGCCGCCGCCGCGGACTTCGAAGCCGCAGTCAGCCGGCCGGATCACCCTGGCAGGAAACCGCTTTGACGATGGCGAGCGGCATTCAGCCATTTCCGTGAAACGCTGCGCGCGCACCTCGAACGTGATGCCGGGCGGGAGGTACACGGCATGCGGATACTCAGAGAACACGTCGCGGCGGGGTCCAAGCCGCGCGGCTTTGCGCTGGCCCGGCCATGTGACGGATGCGAGCCCGCCGAGCAGCACCAGGCACACCTCGTCTTTGCCCGTGCTCCCGCTCCACGCTTCGCCCTTTGCCAGCTGGCGCACGGCAAACCCGACATACTCCCAGCCGGCCCGGCGCGGCGTGAGCGTGACGAGCGTCCCCGACTGTGCCGGCGGCAGCTTGCGGCTGCGGAGGAGGGTGAGTGTCTTCATACCTTTGCAATGGCCGCGATTTCGACACGCTCGCCGGTCTTCTGCGCCCGGGTGGCGGCCAGCGCCACCCGCAGCGCCTCGACCCCATCGTCAACGGTGATCGGGGGCTCGCGCTGTTCGAGGACGTTACGCGCGAAATTCTCGAGCTGCGCGGTGTAGGCTTCGGCGAACCGCTCCATGAAATACGGGACCGTATCGTGCGCCACCTGCCCCTTGGTCATCACCATGAGCGGTGTCTCGCGGAGGTAGCCGACACGGAGCGTTCCGTTCGTCCCCAGCAGCTCCGCCATGATGTCGTAGCCGTAGATGCCGTTCCTGGTCACATCGATGACCCCAAGCCGGCCGCTCGCGAAGATCAGGCTGATGACCGCGTTGTCGATGTCGCCGACGGCGCCGAGCTCGGGGTACGCGAGAAGACCGCCGATCGCCTGGACTGCGGCGACGTCGCCCATATACCAGCGGGCGATGTCGAAGTCGTGAATGGCCATGTCGATGATCAGCCCGCCGCTGCTGCGCGGATCGGCATACTCGACCGACGGCCGGTACGGGTCGCGGGAGGTGGACTTGAAGACGACCGCGTCGCCGATGGCACCTTCGGCGAGCCTGCGCTTGGCCGCCGCGAAGCCGCGATCGAACCGGCGCATGAACCCCATCTGAAAGAAGACCCCGGAGCGCGCGACCGATTGTTTGATCGCCAGCGCCTCGTCCAATGAAATCGACAGCGGCTTCTCACAGAAGATCGCCTTGCCCGCGGCAACCGCCCCTTCAACCACCTCGCGATGCGTCGACGTCGGGGTCACGATGACCACCGCGTCCACGGACGGATCGCTGCAGATGCTCGCCGGGTCAGTCGAGCCTCGCTCGACCCCGAACTCGCGCGCAACACTGTCCACGGCCGCCGGGTCGACGTCCGCCACGGCGGTCAGGCGCGTGCACGGAATCCGCGTCGCCAGATCGCGCGCATACACGCGCCCGAGTCGTCCCAGTCCAATCAATCCCACGTTCAGCTTCGTCCGGCTGTTCACCACGGTTCCTCACCTCTTCAGAAGATCAAGATCAGTGCGTGCCCGCGCCTTTCGTCACGAGCGCGATTGGCACCTTCTGGTCGGCCGGGATCGTTTCTCCGCGGAGCAGCTTCGCGGCGCTCTCCACGGCGATCCGTCCCATGTCGCGCGGCGACTGCGCGACGGACGCTTCCATCCGTCCGGCGTCGATCGCCTTGCGCGCATCCTCGAGCGCGTCGAATCCGACCACGCGGATCCGGCCTGACTTCCCCGCCGCCGCGATCGCTTCGAGTGCCCCGAGCGCCATCAGATCGCTGGCGGCGAACAGCGCGTCGGTATCCGGGTGGGCCTGGAGCATGTTCTGGAACACCGTAAACCCCTGATCCCGCTCCCAGTTCGCAGGCTGGCTCGCCACGATCTTCATGCCCGGATGTGCGGCCAGCGCCTCGCGGAAGCCACGAAGGCGCGAGTCGCCGGTCTCGTGCCCCGGGATCCCTTCGAGGACCGCCACCTGTGCCTTCCCGCCGGTGATCTTCGCGAGATACTCGCCCGCGATCTTGCCCCCCTCGAAATTGTCGGAGCCGATGAACGATTCCAGCTTCAGGTTGTTGTCGGCCGCGGCCTTCGGATCGACTCGCGTGTCGACCACGACCACCGGGACGTTGGCGCGGTTCGCCTTCGCAATCGCGGTGGCGATCTCGCGCGACCCGCTGGGCGTCACGATCAGGGCCCGGATCCCCGTCTGCAGCAGATTTTCGATGATCTGGACCTGCTTCTCGACATCGATCTCCCGCTCGGCAGCCTGCACCACGAGATCGACGCCCGCGGCCGCGGCCGCATCCTGCGCGCCGCGCTGCATATCGAGAAAGAACGGGTGATTGAGCGTCTTCATCACGAACGCCACGCGCGGCGCTCCGCCACCGGTTGCCGTCGAGCCGCCGCGATTGCAGCCCGCTGCCAGCAGGAGCACAGCGATCGCGACCGCTGCCCGTTCTGCCATTCTTCGCATCCGCACGTCCCCTTTCGGCCCTAGCGCTGCCGCTTGAGCGACATATCCACCAACACCGCCCCGATTATGACCACTCCAATCACCACCTGCTGAAGAAACGACGACACGTTCAAGAGATTGAGGCCGTTTCGAAGCACTCCCATGATCAGGGCACCGATCAGCGTGCCGGTGACGGTCCCTTCTCCCCCAAGCAGGCTGGAGCCGCCGATGACCGTCGCCGCAATCGCGTCCAGCTCGTACATCGTGCCTGCCGTCGGCTGCGCGGAGTTGAGCCGCGCCGTGAGCACCACGGCCGCGGCCGCGCTCGTCAGCCCGGCCACTCCGTAGACGGCGGTCTTGTGGAAGAGCACCTGCACGCCCGACAAGCGTGCGGCTTCCTCGTTGCCGCCGATCGCGTAGGTGGTCCGGCCGAACACCGTCCGGGTCAGCACGAAGTGCGCGACAGCATAGATCACTATCGTGATCAGCACGGGGCCGGGAATGGCCAGGAGACGCTCGGTGGCAATCGCGCGAAACCCCTCACTGAAGCCCGAGATCGGCCGGCCCTCCGCGAGCATCAGCGCGACACCGCGGGCCACGCTCATCATGCCCAGGGTGGCGATGAACGGCGGGAGGCGTCCGCGCGTGATGAGCACGCCGTTGATCAGGCCGCAGCCCGTTCCCACCACGAGGGCGAGCCCGATCGCGGCAGGCGCCGGGACGCCAGCCTCGAGCGCCAGCGCCAGGCAGATCCCCGCGAGCGCCAGGACCGAGCCGACCGAGAGATCGATCCCGCCGGAAATGATCACGAACGTCATCCCCACCGCGACCACGGCGTTGAGCGCCGTCTGCTCGAGGACGTTGAGCAGGTTCGAGACCGTGAGGAAGTGCGGGGTCGCCGCCCACAGAATGACGCACAACGTCAGCAGGCCGGCAAGTGTGCCGAGCTGCCGCCCGCTGTGAGACCCGAGGGCGCGCGTGGCGCCGGCCTCGGCGGAAGCGTCTCCGACGCGCGCGGTGGTCATGCCGGCACGCCGAGCGCGGCCTGGAGGACGGCTGCGTCGGTCGCCTCCTGAGCGGCAAGCTCCCTCATCACGCGGCCGCCGCGCATCACGAGTATGCGATCGCTCATGCCCAGGACCTCGGGCAGATCCGACGAAATCATGATGATACCCGCGCCGTTTTCGACCAGCTGGTTCATGAGCAGGTAGATGTCATGCCGGGCGGCCACGTCGATTCCTCGCGTGGGCTCGTCGAAGATCAGGATGTCGGCGTGCGCCGCCAGCCACTTCGCCAGCACGACTTTCTGCTGATTGCCGCCGCTCAGGTTCAGCACGAGCTGATCGGAACCGGGAGTGCGGATCCTCAGACTCGCGATGGCCGACTCCGCTTCGCCATGTTCCTTCGGGCGATTGACGACACCGAGGGACGCGAGCGCGGACAGATGGGAAATCGAGATGTTGCGCTCCACTGACAGCGGAAGAACGAGCCCCTGCTGCTTGCGATCCTCCGGCAGAAAGCCGATACCCGCGCGCACGGCGTCGGCCGGCGAGTGGATCGCTTCGACGGCGCCACGAACGACGATGCGCCTCTCCCCACTGCGGCTTGCCCGCCGGAGCGCGGAGCGCGAAGGCGGATCGGCTCCGACGATCGCACGCGCGAGCCGGGTGCGCCCGGCGCCGACGAGACCCGCGATCCCGAGGATCTCGCCGCGGTGAAGCGTGAACGCGATCTCCTTCAGTCCTCCGCCGTGGAGACGATCGACCCGAAGCAGCTCCTCACCCCGCGCATGATGGCGGCGGGGGTACTGGTCCGACACTTCGCGATTCGCCATGAGACGGACGAGCGCTGCGGCCGTCACCTCCTCGATATTGCACGTGACCACGTGGCTGCCGTCGCGAAGCACGGTCACACGGTGACCGATGCGGAAGACCTCGTCCATTCGATGTGAGATGTAGATGACCGCGACCCCGTTCGAGATGACCCGCGCGATGGTGGCGAACAACTGTTCCACCTCACGCTGGCTGAGCGCCGACGTCGGCTCGTCCATCACCAGGATGCGCGCCTTGTCCGACAACGCGCGCGCGACCTCGACCATCTGCTGCTGTGCGAGCCGGAGGCTGTGCACCGGCGCATCGCAATCGATCGTGACGCCAAGCGTATCGAGAATGCTCCGTGCTTCCCGCCGCATGCGCCGCGCGTCGACAATCCCTCCCCACCGCGTCGGCGTCTTTCCCAGGAAGATGTTTTCCGCCACCGACAGATGAGGGACCAGGGTCAACTCCTGGTAGATAGTGCTGATCCCGAGCCTGCGGGCGCGCAGGGGACTGTCGAGCTCGACCCTCTCGCCGTCGAGGAGGATCTCGCCGGCATCGGCCTGGACCGCGCCGCTCAGGATCTTCATGAGCGTCGACTTGCCGGCACCGTTTTCCCCAACCAGGACGTGCACCTCTCCACGGCGGACCTCGAGGTTCGCGGCGTTCAGCGCACGCGCCCCTGGATAGCGCTTCGACATCCCGCGCATCTGCAGGACCGGCGGCGCGGCCTGGTGGGTCGTTGTCATCGGGGGAGTGGAGAGTGTAATCGGTTTACTGCTAGACTCGGCGGGCGAAGATAGGACTTCAAGGGACAACGGACAAGGGAGAAGGGAGAAGGGACAAGGGAGAAGGGACAAGGCAAGAACGACTTGCCCTTCTGCCTTCTGCCTTCTGCCTTCTCCCTTCTGCCTTCTCCCTTCTCCCTTGACACGGATCTGTATATGCCCACCACCAGACGCCTGACCATGGGGCAGGCGATCGTCGAATTCCTGACCTGTCAATACACGAGCCTCGACGGCGTCGAACAGCCGTTCTTTGGCGGTGTGTTCAGCATCTTCGGCCACGGCAACGTCGCCGGGATCGGACAGGCCCTGCTCCAGGCGAAAGACCGGCTCCCCTGCTACTTCCCGCGCAACGAACAGGCGATGGTGCACACGGCGGTCGGCTTCGCCAAGATGGCCAACCGGCGCCGGACGCTCGCCTGCACCAGCTCGATCGGGCCGGGCGCGACCAACATGCTGACCGGCGCCGCCCTGGCGACAATCAATCGGCTGCCGGTCCTGCTGCTGCCCGGGGACATCTTCGCGACCCGGGGTCCGGCCCCGGTCCTGCAGCAGCTCGAGTCGCCGGCGTCGCAAGACGTCTCCGTCAACGACTGCCTCCGCCCGGTCTCGAAGTACTGGGATCGCATCAACCGCCCCGAACAGCTGATCACCGCGCTGCCCGAGGCGCTGCGCATCCTGACGTCACCGTCAGAGACCGGAGCCGTCACCCTGTCCCTGCCGCAGGATGTCCAGACCGAAGCGTTCGACTACCCCGACGCGCTGTTCCACAAGCGGGTCTGGGTCATCGCCCGTCCGCGGCCCGATCACGCCCTGCTGCAGCAGGCCGCCGAATGGCTGCGCTCGGCGCGCGCGCCGGTCATCATTGCGGGTGGCGGGGCCATCTACAGTGAGGCGACCGGCAGCCTCGGGCAATTCGCCGCCGCCACTGGCATTCCCGTGGTCGAGACGATGGCGGGCAAGGGCGCGCTGAGGTTCGATCATGCGCAGGCGCTCGGGGCCGTGGGCGTGACCGGCGCTGCCGGCGCCAACCGCATCGCCCGCGAAGCGGACCTCGTGATCGCAGTGGGCTCGCGGCTCAGTGACTTCACCACGGCCTCGAAAACGGCGTTTCAGCATCCGGACGTGCGGTTCATCAACGTCAACGTCACCGGGTTCGACGCCGGCAAGCACCAGGCGCTCCCGCTCGTCGGCGATGCCCGCGCGACCCTCGACGAGTGGCTGCCGCTGATGCAGGGCTGGCAGACACCCTCCACCTATCAGGTGCGGGTTGCCCGCGAGAAGGCGGACTGGGAGACGGAAGTCGATCGCGTCTACGCCGGCTCGGGAAAACCGGTGATGAGCCAGGCCGAAGTCGTCGGCATCCTGAACGCGTTCACCCGGCCCCAGGACGTCATCGTCAACGCGGCGGGCAGCCTTCCTGGCGATCTGCACAAGTTGTGGCGCGCGCGCGATCCCAAGCAATACCACCTGGAGTACGGCTATTCCTGCATGGGCTACGAGATCGCGGCCGGACTGGGCGTGAAGATGGCGGCGCCCGAGCGCGACGTCTACGTCCTGGTCGGCGACGGCTCCTACCTGATGATGGCGCAGGAGATCGTGACGTCGATCCAGGAGGGGGTCCGACTCATCGTCGTCATTTTCGACAATCAGGGCTTCGCCAGCATCGGTGGCCTGTCGCAGGCCGTCGGGTCGTCCGGCTTCCTGACCCGCTATCGTCACCGCACGAAGGAGACCGGGCTTTTGGACGGGGAGCTCGTCACCGTCGACTTCGCGGCGAACGCCGAATCTCTGGGCGCGCGCGCGATTCGCGCGTGCTCGGCGGATGCGATCCGTGCCGCGCTCGAGACCGCACGCAATGCGGACAGGACCACCGCGATCGTCATCCCCGTGGACATCGACCACCGGGTCGGAGGCTACGAGTCGTGGTGGGACGTGCCGATTGCCGAGGTCTCGACGATCGACGCAGTGCAGAAGGCGCGGAAAGAGTACGAGCAGGCGCGGAAAGCCGAGCGATTCTTCCTGTGATCGAGATCGCCAATGCCCCCTGCTCCTGGGGCGTGCTGGAATTCGAAGCCAAGACCCAGAGCCCCGGGTACGAACAGGTGCTCGACGAGATCGCGCAGACGGGTTACGTCGGCACGGAGCTCGGTGACTCGGGCTTCATGCCGTCCGACCCGGGCCGCCTGCGCGACGAGCTGGCGGCGCGCCGGCTGGCGATGGTTGGCGCGTTCGTGACGACGCGGCTGGTGGACTCGCGCTCGTACGGCGCGACGCGCGAGCGCGCCGTGGCGACAGGCCGGCTGCTCGCCGCCGTCGCTCAGGAACCGCCGCCCGTAATCGTCCTGTCCGACGAGCCCACGGCCGATCCTCACCGCGCCCGTGCCGCGGGCCGCGTGACGCCTGCGCTCGGCTTCCCTGACGAATGGTGGGACACGGCGGCGGAAGGGGTCGAAGACATCGCCCGCGCGGTGCGGGCGGAGACGGGACTACTCACCGTGTTTCATCATCACTGCGCCACCTTCGTCGAGACGCCGCGGGAGATTGCGTCGCTCATGAAGCGCACCGATCCCGATCTCGTGGGGCTGTGTCTCGACACCGGCCATGCGACCTACGGCGGCGGTTCGCCGGCAGACCTGCTGAAGCAATTTCGTGAGCGCATCTGGCACGTGCACTTCAAGGACTGCGACCCGCGCGTCGCGGCGCAGGCCCGCGCGGAAAAGTGGGACTACCAGACCGCCCTGAGGCATGGCCTGTTCTGCGAGCTCGGGAAAGGATCCGTTGATTTCGCCAGCCTGCTGCGGGATCTCGAAAATACCGACTACGATGGCTGGATTGTGGTCGAGCAGGATGTCCTTCCCGCGATGGGCGCGCCGCTCGACAGCGCGCGGCGAAATCGTCAGTATTTACGGACAATAGGGATCTGACCCATGACCAACCTCGCCACCTCCTATAAAAGCCCGCTCCACCAGATGACCCAGACGACGTGCACGTGTCTGTGGAACGACTCGTCTTCGCTGGCCGAGCTGGGTTATGCCATCGACAATGGCGCTGTCGGCGCCACGTGCAATCCGGTGATCGTCGTGGAGGTGCTGAAAAGAGAGCTGCACCTCTGGAAAGACCGGATCCTCGAGCTCATTCGGTCGATGCCACAGGCGACCGAGCACGACATCGCCTGGAAGCTGGTCGACGAGATGTCGATCAAGGGCGCCGAGCTGCTGAAGCCGGTCTTCGATGCGCACAACGGCCGGAACGGCAGGCTGTCGGTGCAGACCGATCCCCGCTTCTACCGCGACCCTGACGCGATCGTCCGGCAGGCTGAACACTTCGCCGGACTCGCGCCAAACATCATCGTCAAGATCCCGGTGACCGCGGCAGGGATCCCGGCGATCGAGGAAGCGACCTATCGCGGGATCAGCATCAACGCCACCGTCTGTTTCTCGCTCCCGCAGTGCGTTGAAGTGGCCGAGGCGTTCGAGCGCGGCCTGAAGCGGCGGGAGAAGGAAGGCAAGGACATCAGCACCATGGGGTCGGTCTGCACGATCATGGTGGGCCGTGTCGACGACTGGCTGAAGGTGTACGCCGACAAGCACGACATCAGCGTCGATCCCGGCGTCCTCGAGTGGGCGGGCGTCGCTGTCTTCAAGAAAACCTACCGCCTGTTCCAGGAGCGCGGCTATCGAATCCGGCTGCTCTCGGCCGCCTTCCGCAATCACATGCACTGGAGCGAGTTCATCGGGGGGGACGTCGTGATCTCGCCTCCGCACCTGTGGCAGAAGCGCTTCAATGCCTCCGATGTGACGGTCGAGCCACGTATCGACACGCCGGTCGCTCCGTCGATTCTCAAAGCCCTGGAAAGGTTCCCGGATTTCCGGCGCGCCTCGACGGAGGGAGGGCTGACGCGCGGCGAGTTCGACACGTTCCCGCCGACGCGCCGCACCCTGCGCCAGTTCATCACCGCCTGCCACGACCTCGACGGGCAGATTCGGGAGCTGATGCTGCCGAATCCAGATATGACGGGGAGTTAGAGCGTCGGGCTCACGCGCTCCCCTTCCCGGCCTGCCCGGGATAACGGCGAACCTGTGTCTTCGGTGCCAGC
>Ga0207701_10006818_pt1 | contig 11395 bp, 10 predicted proteins | sample KBSSwiSSwithPhiX_FD_184294 | JGI IMG/M metagenome (GOLD analysis project Ga0207701, IMG submission 184294) | Switchgrass rhizosphere bulk soil microbial communities from Kellogg Biological Station, Michigan, USA, with PhiX - S5 (SPAdes) (version 2) | ecosystem: Environmental > Terrestrial >...
AAAAGCCTTGGATGGAACCCGCGTAACCGCACCGGGCTTCAGCTACTTGCGGAAAATCGGGGACGGAAATGAAAGGATGGTGGACCTGACCGGGATCGAACCGGTGACCGCCTGAATGCCATTCAGGCGGTCACTTCCGGTGTGCCGTCATGTTTGATGCGACGAGACAAGCCGGGTAACGCAGGGGTAACTTATCGACCGTGTGAAGCAAAGTTTCGAGGCGCCCAGCCGCCGCTAGAGGAGCGGACGAACATCACGCACTGCCGGCGCCGAGATCGAGCAGTCCGAAATCGTCGAACCCGATGGGTCCCCGGCTCAACTCGGCGAACAGTTTTTCTCCGTCTTGGAGCATGTCGACGCCCATGTTGTCGATGAACGGACCAGCGGCTTTCCGCGATCGCCCGATGCGGATGTTGCAGCTCGAGTTCACTCCCGCGCAGTCCGCTCCCTCCGTCACGAGCAGGTAGTACCAGCCATCATGAAAGATGATCACCGACTCTTCACCGGTAATCGCGGCGTCGCGCAGTTTGCGGCCCAGGTGTAGCCGCCTTTCCGGTTTGCGGATCCAACTCACCCTGCGAGAGTCCGCTCTTTCAGCACCTGATTCGGAGAAAATGGCAGACGCACATGTGCCGCCTACGATGTTGACGAGCGCGCTGGGCGACGGTGTAGGAGCGCGCCGGCAGATCGAAAGGTCATCTCGCCGCGCAGTACGGGCGGATCGAGCCGATGCCGCGCGACGCAGCCACGGCCCGGCCGCGAGCAGTGAGCTGGTTTTTGCCCATGCCGCCGAGAGATCGCGGCGGTCCCGTCTCATTTGAATAACCGCGGAGCGAATTCGTTGAAAGCACGCCGCCACGTCAGCCACTCGTGCGCGGTCTCCGGCGACTCGAAGTAGACGTTGTGCACGCCCGCCTTCTGCAGGGCCTCGCTGAAGTTCTTCGTGCCCGGCCCTTCCGCCTGCCCGATGCCGAGGAAGAGCAACTTGACCTTCGAGTTGAACGCCGACGGCTCGGCGAACGCGCCTCCGCAGATCGTCTTCATGTCCGGCGCATCGTTCCCCCGTCCGAAGCCGCCGCAATTCCCGCTGAAACCGCCGATGTAGGCGAACTTGTCGAGATTGACCAACGTCGTCGCGAACGTCTGCGCGCCGCCCATCGACAACCCGGCCATCGCGCGATTGTCCTTGCCGGGGCGGACGCGATAGGTGCGCTCGATCAGTGGCACCAGGTCGGTGAACATCATCTCCGTGTAGGTGGGACGGCCCAGTGGACCGCCGGGGCCGCGGCCCGCCGCGCCAGGTCCGGCTCCGCGAGCACCAGCGACGGGAGGTGCGCCGCGTGACGGCGGCGCGGGCGGTGTGTCGGATGGGGGTGGCACGAGACCGCGTGCGGCGAACAGCGTCGCGCTCTCACCAGGCTTCACCGCGTTCAGGTTGTCCATCACGACAATCATCGGCGTCGCTTTCTTTGCCGCGATCAGATTGTCGAGGATGTCGTCCACGTGGCCCTGCCGGTACCAGCCCGTCTCGTCTTCACCCCACCCGTGCAGCAGATACACGACGGGATAGCTCTTTTTCGCGGTGTCATAGTCGGGTGGCGTGTAGACGAAGGCGCGACGCCACTTGCCGGTCACCTTTGAGTAGTACCACTGCTGGCTCACGCGGCCATGCGGCACATCGTGGTGCTCGTAGAACGCGGCGTCTTGTGCCGGCACTTCGATCGCGCTGTTCTGCCAGCCGGATCCGAAGTAGGTATGCGTCGACGGATCCGCGATGACCGCGCCGTCAATCTGCAGCGAGTAGTAATGAAAGCCGGCGACGAGCGGTGTCGTGGTGACGCTCCAGATTCCGTCGGGGCCTTTCGTCATGTCGAAGCCAGGACCCATTCGCAGACGCACTTTCTGCGCATCAGGAGCCACCACACGGAAGAGCGCCCGATGGTCTGCGTAGAGGCACGGGTACTTCGCTTCCGGAATGTTCAGCGCCGACGGCACGCAGTCGTCGGCACTCTGGGCCGAGGCGGGGCGCGCGCCGAACACTGCCAGCACGCCGATCGCAACGAGGACTCGCTTCATCTTCTTCGCCTCCCGGGAACGTGACTCGGATGCTAGAGGGTCCGTTTGGCGATGACTCCGGGTCACGACCGCTGTTGCAGATTACGAAACGGCTGTTGCATGAGCCATCGCCGGAGGCGGAAGTTAACATCGATTGCGCTGGCACACAACAACAAAACTCAGGGCGGACCCGGCCGGGCTTCACGTGAGGTATGCTCACAACGGCACGGCGCGATTCGCCGAAACCGAAATGATCCGAAAACCTCTGCACGACACCCCCGCGATTCAGAGCCTCGACCGCGGCCTGGCGATCCTCGAAGCGGTCGCCGCATCGCCGGCGCCGGTGCCGCTGAAGCAGCTCACCGGTCTCATCGGGATCGATCGGAGTAGCGTGTTCCGGCTCGCGAACACGCTGCGTCAGCGACGGTTCCTCGCCAACCCGAAGGGCAGCAAGGACTACATTCTCGGTCCGACCGCGTGGCGGCTCTCCCGCCGCTACGGTCGCGCCGTGCTCGGCACGTTCTTTCACCATTACCTGCAGGAATTGTCGGCCACGCTCGGCGAGACGTCGCACTTCGCCGTCCGCGAAGGTATCGAGGTGTTCTTCATCGATCACCACATCCCGGTCGGGCAGATCGTGTCGGTCGCGGGCCAGACCGGCGAGTTCGCACCGCTGCACTGCACGGCGCACGGCAAGGCGTTGCTCGCCGACTGCGATCTCAACGCGCTGCGCGATCTGCTCGGACGCGCGCCGCTGAAGGGCTACACGCGTACCACGGTGCGGTCGGTGACGCGCCTCGCACAGATCTGCGGGCAGGTTCGCGTCGACGAATACGCGCTCGACGAGGGGGAATACCTCGAGGAAGTCAGGTGCGTTGCCGCCCCAATCCGCGATCCCCAAGGCGAGATCGTCGCGTCGGTGGGCATCTCGTCGCCGTTGACGCGGCTGCACACGCGCGGCGTGGCTCGCGCGGCTGCCGAAGTCAGGAAGACCGCCCGCGCCATCACTGCTTCGCTCGCAAGCTGACGCGTCCCGTCAGACTTCGTCGTAGAGCACGACCGGGTAATCCTTCTGCGTCGTCATGGTCCGCTCGACGAGCGGCCACACACGCTGATGGGCGGCCGACGCGATCCACTTCTGCCGAAGCTCCTCGCTCTCGAACTCCAGTTCGAAGCGGTAGTTGTGCTCCGGCGGGGCGGTGCCTTGCACGATGCTGCGCCGCTTGAGCATCTTCACGCGGATGTAGCCCTCGTGTTTGACGGCTTCGGGAACGAACGTATCGTGAAACGCCTGGAGCATCTCGCGCTCGCGCGTAGGCGGAACGTCCATTTCCACGTAGAGACGGATGTGCCGGGTTTGCGCACCGGCCGGTGCGGCAAGACGATCAAGCCCGAACGCGGCTGCCGCCGCGACGAAGGCGGACCCCAGAATGCCTCTTCTGTTCACGTGTCCCTCCACGGCCACGTGCGCGTCAGCGCGGCGCGGCGGTGAGTAACTGCGTCTTCGCAGCCATGTCCCTGGCCACGCCCATGACGAACAATTCAAGCGGAGCGGAGCCCGTGCTCGTAAACCGCGTCGTCTCGCCGATGCGAACCGGAATTGCGTCGCCGGGTTTCACGGGGGCCGTCTCCGATTCGCCCCCGGCGACGAAGATGGTCCCCTCGCCACCAAGCACGTAATACGCCTCGGCGATGGCGTCATGCGGGAGCTCGGGTGTCGACGCGCCGGCGGGGATGACAATGTGATCGAGATACGACCACGTCGTGGAGAACATCGCCGGGCCGGCGACGCGTCGAGAGAGGACGGCGTTTGGAGGCGGTGGTGGGATTGCCGCGCCTCGTCCGCGGGCGCCCGGTGCTCTCAGCTGCGACTTATCCAGTCGAATCGTCATGAACGTGGGAATCGCGTCGAGCGCCGCGCCGACGCGCGTGTCGCCGAGATCGAAGTTGTCGTACACGCCGGCCACGAGCGACACGTTCAGGTTCATCCACTGCAAGGGCGACGGTCCGGGATTGTAGATGGCGTGCGAGTGTCCCGTCCGACAGAGCACACCCGCGGGACCCTTCACGCTCGATGTGCGTCCGTCGATCGTGAACTGCGCTTCGCCGTCGAGGATGACGAACATCTCCTCGACGACGTTGTGAAAGTGGTGGCCGATGCCGGAACCCGCCGGAATGACGCCGCGATGCAGGAAGTTGAACTCCGGCGTCAAGGCGCCCCGGTTCAGCAGCGCCGTGAACGACATGTTGCCGGCGCCGCCGTGGACCGCGGACAGCGGGCGGTAGACCGCCGGGTCCGTGTGCACGATCCGCTGCGCGAATGCCGCGGGTGCGGCTGGACTCTGCGCGCCGACATGCGTCAGCGCGATGGTGGCAACGGCGACCGGCAGGAAGAGCTGTCTCATTGTCCGACCTCAGTTTATCGGGGATGGGCCACGATCAAGCAGGCGCCGGCGGGCAGCGTCCGTTCCGCCGCTATCCTACCCGCAACCGGCCGCCGTGAATATCTGCAAAGCGCGTTGCGCCATGCGCAACACGCCGAGCGCCCGGCTATAATGCCACGGCTGGTCGCAGCTGCGAACCGCGCTCAAGTAGTGACACATCTTCGACACTCATGCTCATCACCAAGTCTTTCGCCTCTCGCATTTCTCGTTTTGCCGTCGCCACCGCCTGTGTCCTCGCCGTGCCGCTCGTCGCCCTGGACGGTCAGCCCGGCCTGCACGATCCGTCGACGGTGATCGTCGAAAACGGCAAGTACTACGTGTACGCCACGGGCAACGGACTGCCGATGTCGATTTCCGACGACGGGTGGACGTGGCGTCGCGCAGGCGGCGTCATGCAGGCTGTGCCTGGCGGCAAGCCTGGCGCGGACGTCATTTTGCGCGGCGGCAACAACACGTGGGCGCCCGATGTGATCCGCGTCGGCGACCAATACTTCCTCTACTATGCCGCGCCGGGTACGCAGCCGAAGGCGGCGATCGGCCTTCTGGTCGGCAAGACACTCGATCCTAACTCGCCTGATTACAAGTGGGAGAACGCGGGACCGGTGGTGTGGTCCGACGGCGTCGAGGACAGCAACGCGATCGATCCGGGTGTGTTCCGCGATCCGACGAATGGAACCCTGTGGCTCACCTACGGCTCCTATTTCGGCTACATCCGTCTCGTCGAACTGAACCCAAAAACGGGCAAGCGGCTGTATCCCGATCGGAAGCCGGTCAACGTCGCGATTAATTCGGAAGCGTCGATCATGATCTTCCGCGACGGCTGGTATTACCTACTCGTCACGCACGGGTCCTGCTGCGCCGGCGCGAACTCCAGCTACAACATCCGCATGGGACGCGCGAAGAAGGTCACGGGACCGTTCCTCGACAACATGGGAATCGACATGCTGCAGGGAGGGGGCAAGCTGTTCCTCGGATCGGGTGACCGCTCCGTCGGGCCAGGCCACTTCGGGCTGCTCGATCTGGGAGACGGCGTGCAGAAGTTCTCGTGCCACTACGAAGCCGATCTCGATCGCGGCGGCATCAGCGTGCTCGACATCCGCCCGCTGCTCTGGCGCGACGGCTGGCCGGTCGCGGGCGAAAACTTCAAGGCCGGCACGTACGAGATCGAATCGGCGCGGACCGGCACCGCGCTCGAACTGGCGGTCCAGGGAGTACCGGTCGGCGGGCTTCGCGGACGCGGCGGTCGTGGCGGCGGGCCGCCCCCGGCTCCGGGTGCGGCGCCACCGCCTCCTCCGCCGCCGATTCCTGCGCAGGAGGCGTCGCAGGTGTCGGCGAACTGGCCGTCAGCTTCCGCCGGCGTCCGGATGTCGCCTTACATGCTCCAGGCGCAGCAGAAGTGGACGATCACGCCTGTTGCCGACGCGGGCGGATACCCGGGATCGCCGTTCTTCAAGATCACGATCGCCGGGACAGAACGTGCGCTCGCGGCAACCGGGGAGCGCGAGCTGGTTGTGCTCCCGTCATTCACCAATGCGCCCGAGCAACTGTGGCGCATCGATCAGCTCGCCGACGGCACCTATCGCGTGATGCCGAAGGTCGTGCCGACTTCGAAAGAGCCGCTGGCGCTGTCGGCCGTCGGCAGCAGCATGCCGACGCTCGCCAAGTTCAGCCCCGAGAGCGACCGTCAGCGATGGAACTTGAGGATGCCGTAACCGTGCCCATGAACATATCGTATCGAACCATCGTCCCCCTGGTGTTTGCCGCAGTGCTCTGCCTCGCTGGGTCGGCATTTTCCCAGCCCCCCGCCGCGCGCGCAGAGGGCCCCGCCGCGCCGCGGCCGCCGGCGCCGTCGTTGACGCGACCGGCATCACCGGCGAAGCCGACCGGCGCGGATGGATTCATCCAGCGATGGCTGCTGCTCGAGCCGATCCGGGTTCCGGGTCAGCTCACCGAAGCCGCAGTCCGGACCGCAGTCGAGAAGGACTTCCCGGTGACGGCAACTCCGCTGCCGCACGACGGAGACACGCTCAAGGTCGGCGACGGCGAGCTGAAGTGGCACGCAGTCGATACGACCAACTACAACGTGAACCTCTATCACTACGCGTACGCACTGAACAAGCCGACCACGAACGTCCTCTTCTGGGCCGTTACCGTCGTCAACGCGCCGCGTGAGATGAGCGGCGTGCGTCTGGCCATCGGCTCAAACGCCGCGTCCGTGTGGTGGGTCAACGGTACGGAAGCGACTGCGCTCTACAACGATCGCCAGGCGGTGATCGACGACGGTGTGTCGAAGCGGCTGACCCTGAAGCAGGGCGCGAACGTCATTCGCGCCGCGATCGTCAACGCCGGGGGCGCAACGGATTTCTGCGCGCGGTTTCTCGACGAGAACGATCAGCCTATCAAGACGCTGACCGCAACTCTGATCGAGCGGTGAGATGAAACCGCGCCAATGACCTCTCTCATGCGAAGAACGGCAATCCCGCGTCCGTCTCCGACGCCGTCGAACTCGTCACCGGCAAGAACGGAACGAGGCGCTATGACATGAAGCAGATGACCGGCGCCAACATGGTGGGCCGCGCGGTGTCGGCGCTGGCCAGGCCCGCGCCAGCCGATCAGGCGACGACCGCGCTCGCTACCAAGCACTCGGTCGAGATGATCGACGAGGCGAAGCCCGGCGAGGTCGGCGTAATCGTCATGGAAGGGATCGCTAGACATTGCCGCAATGGGGAACCTGATGGCGACGGCCGCGGTGGAGCGAGGCATCGCCGGAATGGTGCTCGACGGCGCCATTCGCGATCTCTGGGATGCGCGGCGCATGGGTCTCACTGTTTCTGCGCGGTCGAAGTCACCGCGTACCGCGGTCGGTCACTATTCCACCGTGGGCGAAGAATGTTCCCGTCGAGTGCGCCGGCGTGACGGTCCGTCCAGGCGACATAATCGTGGCCGACGAGGACGGCGTCGTGGTGGTGCCTCAGGACCGTGCGGCTGAAGTGCTCAAGCGCGCGCAGGCGATCGACCAGGCGGAGAGCGGCGTGTTCCCGTTCATCCGGGAATTCAAGTCGCTCTCGAAGGCCATCGCGAAGTTCAACCGCATATGAAGGAGCGCGTTTTGAAAGGAGTCCCATGAATCGTCGAGAGTTCATCGGCAAGAGCGCGGCGATTATCGCCGCGTCGCGGCTATCCCGCTACGAGACGATGGCATCGCAGATGGGCGCCGGCAAGCGCGTCGGCATCATCGGCCCCGGCTGGTACGGCAAGTCCGACCTGCTGCGGCTCGTGCAGGTGGCGCCGGTCAACGTGGTGTCGATGTGCGACGTCGACAGCCGGATGCTGAACGACGCCGCCGACCTGGTCGCTACGCGTCAGGTGTCGAAACAGCGGCCGCGCCTCTACAGCGACTGGCGCAAGCTGCTCGCCGAAAAGGACCTCGACATGGTGATCATCGATCCACCGGATCACTGGCACGCGCTGCCTATGATCGAAGCGGCGAAGGCGGGGATGGACGTCTGGGTGCAGAAACCCATCTCGGTCGACGTCGTCGAAGGGCAGGCGATGCTGGCGGCGGCCCGCAAGTACAAGCGCGTCGTCCAGGTGGGGATGCAGCGGCGGAGCACGCCGCATCTGGTAACCGCGCGCGACCGCATCATCCGTGAGGGCAGACTGGGGAGCGTCGCCTACGTCGAGATCTACTGCTACTACCACATGCGCGCCACGGACAATCCGCCCGATACCGCGCCGCCGCCGGAGCTCGACTACGAGATGTGGACTGGGCCGGCGCCGATGCGGCCGTTCAACAAACTGACGCACCCGCGGAGCTGGCGCGCGTTCATGGAATACGGCAACGGCATCATGGGCGACATGTGCGTGCATATGCTCGACATGGTCCGCTGGATGATGGACCTGCCCATGCCGACGCGAATCACGTCGACCGGCGGCATCTTCGTCGACAAGAAGAGCAAGGCCAACATCACCGACACGCAGGAGGCGACGTTCGAGTTCCCGAATCTGCGCGTCGTGTGGACGCATCGTACGTGGGGCGACGGCCCGGGGCCGCGATATCCGTGGGGTGCGATGTTGTACGGCGACAAGGGCACACTCGAGGCGAGCGTCATGGGCTACAGCTTCACCGAGGCCGGCAAGAAGGAGCCGGCGATCAAGGAAGACGTTGTCTACGAGCTAGACAAGTATCCGGAGGATCGCACGGAGAAGGACCTCGAACGCCACGTCGCGCCGGCGATCCGCGCGCACATGAAGAACTTTCTGGAATGCGTCGAGTCGCGGCAGAAGCCTGTCTCCGACATCGAGCAAGGCTACATCTCGACGAGCGCCTGCATCCTCGCCAACATCTCGATGCAGCTCGGCCGTGCGATCCATTGGGACCACGCGAAAGGCGAGGTGATCGGCGACGCTGAGGCCAACAGGCTCCTGCGCCGTACGTACCGCGCGCCCTGGGTCCATCCGATGCCCGCGGACGTTTAGCCTGAGTCTGGTCAACCGCATTTGAGGAGCGTGCCATGAGATTGCTTGTCGCGGCTGCCGGTTTCATTGTTCTGGTTCAGGCAGCGGCACAACAGGACGTCGCGTTGAAAGACTTGATGCCGAAGGGAATGGTTATCGGCGTCGCCATCAACCAGCGGCAGTTCGACGGCACCGACACAGCCGGCGTCGCGCTCATCACGAAGCAGTTCAACCAGATCAGCCCGGAGAACGCGCTGAAGTTCCAGCCGACGCAGCCGGCTGCCGACCGCTACACGTTTGAGGCCGCGGACCGCTACGTGCAGTTCGGCGTCGAGCGCCACATGCAGGTCGTCGGGCACAATCTCGTCTGGCATTCGCAAACCGGAGCCTGGGTCTTCGAGGGTGCGGAGGGCAAGCCCGCCGATCGCGACACGCTGCTGGCGCGCATGCGCGATCACATCCGCACCGTCGTCGGCCGCTACAAAGGCAAGATTCACGGCTGGGACGTGGTCAACGAAGCCATCGATGAGGACGGGTCGCTGCGCAAGTCGCCGTGGCAGGTCGGCATCGGCGACGACTACGTGGCCAAGGCCTTCGAATTCGCGCACGATGCCGATCCCGACGCCGAGCTGTACTACAACGACTTCAATCTCGAGAAACCCGCGAAGCGCGCCGGCGTGATCAAGCTCGTCAAGGATCTCCAGGCGCGCAAGCTGCGTATCGACGGCATCGGCAATCAGGCGCACTGGCGCCTCGACACGCCAACGATCGAAGAGATCGACGGGGCCCTCGTGGAACTGCACGGCACCGGACTGAAGGTGATGTACACCGAGCTCGATATCAACTTGCTGCAGAACATCGCGCGCGGCGCCGATCCTGCCACCGCCAACCCGTATGCGAACGGTCTGCCGGACGACGTGCAGCAGCAGCTCACGCGCCGCTACGCTGACGTGTTCGGTGTCTTCGTGAAGCATCGCGATGCCGTCACGCGCGTCACGTTCTGGGGATTGAGTGATGCCGATTCGTGGCTGAACCGCGGACGCATGAACTATCCGCTACTGTGGGATCGGCAGCGTCAGCCCAAGCCCGCGTTCAACGCGGTCGTCGACGTGCTGAGAAGCGCGAAATGAGGCTCGTTGGAGCACTTGCCGCCGGCCTGATCGTCGCCGTCGCGGCCGCGCAGCCCCCGACATCGCCACGGCTGACCGGCGAAGCCGCGCCGCCGGAGTCCTCGCTCAGCCTCTGGTATCGCGCGCCAGCGTCCGATCACCCGCTGCTGCCGCTCGATGCGCCGCGGCCGGCCCGCCAGGCCGGCACCGCCGAGTGGGTCCGTGCGCTTCCAGTCGGTAACGGCCGGCTTGGCGCGATGGTATTCGGCGGCATCGTCCACGAGCGCCTGCAGCTGAACGAAGACACGCTGTGGGCGGGCCGCCCGTACGATCCGGTGAACCCCGAGGCGAAGGATGCGCTGTCCGAAGTGAGACGGCTGATCGCGGACAGCAAGTATGCCGACGCCGCAAAGCTCGTCGGCGCGAAGGTGATGTCGAAGCCGCTCGCGCAGATGCCGTACCAGACGGTTGGCGATCTTGCGTTGACGTTTCCGGCGGTCGACTCGGTTGAAAACTACAGGCGCGATCTCGATCTGACGACGGCAACGGCTCATGTGTCGTATGCGAGCGGCGGCGTGACGTTCTCGCGCGAAGTGTTCGCGAGCGCGCCCGACCAGGTGATCGTTGTGCGGCTGACGGCCAGCCGTCCCGGACAGATCTCCTTTGAGGCGCGCATGCAGACGCCTCAACGCGCAACGGTCGAGGCAACCGCGGACGGCGACCTGGTGATGCGGGGCGTCAACGGCGACGGCACCGGAACTACGGCTGACGGCCGCCCGATGACTGGCGCGCTGCGTTTCGAAGCCCGGGTCCGTGCGCTTCCTACGGGAGGAACACGTCGCGTCAACGGCGATGCGCTGATAGTTCGCGACGCCGACGCAGTCACGCTGCTGATCGCGGCCGCAACCAGTTATCGCACCTTTGATGACGTGACCGCCGATCCTGCCGCTCGTGTGTCGGCGGTGCTCGAGCCGGCCTCGCGCAAGAGTGTCGACACGCTGCGAGGCGCGCACGTCCGCGACTATCAGCAGCTGTTCAATCGCGTCACGCTCGATCTCGGATCCTCGAAGCGCGTGCCGACCGACGAGCGCGTGCGCGGATTCGGCGCGGGCGACGATCCCGGCCTTGCGGCGCTCTATTTCCAATACGGCCGCTACCTGCTGATTGCCAGCTCGCGGACCGGTTCGCAGCCGGCGAATCTCCAGGGCATCTGGAACGAGAGTATGTCTCCGCCGTGGGGCAGCAAGTACACCATCAACATCAACACCGAGATGAACTACTGGCCCGCGCTCTCGACCAACCTGGCCGAGACGATGGATCCGCTGACGG
>Ga0207701_10006820_pt1 | contig 11394 bp, 14 predicted proteins | sample KBSSwiSSwithPhiX_FD_184294 | JGI IMG/M metagenome (GOLD analysis project Ga0207701, IMG submission 184294) | Switchgrass rhizosphere bulk soil microbial communities from Kellogg Biological Station, Michigan, USA, with PhiX - S5 (SPAdes) (version 2) | ecosystem: Environmental > Terrestrial >...
TCGAAAGCCTGTGATCATCATCGGGGTTGCGCCGCGCGAGTTCACCGGCGAGCGGCAGGGTAACATGCCCGACCTGTGGCTGCCGATGGAGCACGCGCCGCTGTTCACCGCGACCGATTGGCTGGATGCGCCGAAATCCTCGGGGCTCACAGTTGCCGCACGTCTGCGGCCTGGCCTCTCGATCGAACGAGCTGCGGCAGCACTGCAAACGGTGCTTGCACCGGCGCGCATCCAACTGCACACCGCAGCTCGTAAAGACGCCGACGATACATTCTTCGACGGGTTTGCGCAGCGGAGTTAACTTGGGCGGATCAAAAACCGCCTGCGCCGGGTAGGGCTTGGGCGCCATCAGTTGAGTCATGAATTCGGCGTACTTGAACGGCATCGTGATTCTGCGTTGCGGCGCCGCAGCTCAGCTCAAGAAATCATGGCCCTTGATGCCGGTGGCATCCGCCATACGGTCGTTGAAATTGTAAAGGCAGACCACGTAGATGATGTCCAAAACGTCGCGGTCGTCGAAATTATGCTGACGCAACGTTTGCACATCCGCTTCGTTCACCGTCGACGGCGCGACGGTGAGCTTTACAGCATAGTCCAACATCACCCGCTCATTCGCCGGCAAATCGACTTTGGTGTAGTCCTGCTTGATCGCTGCGACGAACGGATCGTCGCGGGTCTCTGTACGGAGAGCCTCTCCGTGCGCGGCCGTTCAATAGCTGCAGCGATTCGTCGCCGACACGACGGTCGCGATCATTTCGCGCTGGCGCCGTGTCAGACTCGACGGCCCGTGCATGATCGCCGCGCCCAGGTCGCTCCACGCCGCGAGGGCATCGGGATGCAAACTCTGCACTTGGCGCACCATCGCGACTTTTCCCCGCGCCGCCGACGGCCCGCCGCTAGCGCTGTAGACCTCTTTGAGCTTGCCGGTCGCCTCTCCAGGCGGAATAGTTTTGATGTAAGCCATCGCTACTTCCTAATCGGGCGGTAGGCGCTCTCGGTTTTCCTTGGGTTGTTCAGTCGATCACTTGGACAGTCACGTCGCCGACAATCCGGGCGACGCACGCGAGCCTTTCATCCGGCCCCGCGTTCATCATTTCGAGGGTCAATTCCTCGTTCTCGTTCTTTTCACTCAGCTGTTCTTTGCCGGAAAGGATCTTCACCCGGTCCGTGCCGCAAATCGCTTCGGTGCAGTCGTGGCGCAGCTGCAAGCCGTTCTGGATTGCCGAAACCAGGATCGTCGTCCCCGCCGCCACTTCAAACGACTGGCCGACCGGCATAAACGTCACTTTCGGCATAGCTCAAGCCGCCATGCTTTTGATGCGCTCGATCGCTTCATTGATCATCCACTCGGGGGTCTCGTTGGCGCCGATGATACCCACTTTCTCTTTTCCCCGCAGCCAGTCCAACCTGAGGTCGTCGACCTTTTCGATTTTGTGCACGTCCGCATTGAAAGCGCGGGCGACTTCGATCATTCGGGTCGTCATGCCTTCGGTCCAGCCGAAAATAATTATCGCATCGACTTGTTTAGCTAGCTTTTCTACCTCCGGAAGTCGCTGCAGCGAGTCGATGCAGGCCGTGTTGCGAATTTGGACGTTGGCGAAGCGCTCGAGTATGCGCGCGATAATTTTCTTGTAAGTTTCCAGCCAGAAGGTGGTCTGCACGATCACGCCGATGGGCTCGAAACGAGTGAGACGAATCGATTCGACTTCTTCTTCGCGCTCGACGATAAAGACTTCTTTCTCCTTCGCTCGCGCAATCCCCTGAAGTCTCGGAATGCCATGATGCGTACGACTGCTGAGAACGACCAGGTGACAGCCGGCGTTCAGCAGTTCGATCTCGGCCTCTTCCTGCTGCGTGACAAAAGGACAGGTCGCGTCGGCCAGCAGCGTGAGGCCTTTTTCGCGCGCCTTTTCTCTCACCTCGGGCGGCGCCCCGCGTACGCCGTAAATCAGCTTTTCACCGGCGTCTATCGATTCCATATCACTGGTGGAGCGAATCCCCTGTTCGCCCAGCCCTTCCTTTTTGAAAGCAATGAAATCCAGATCGGGTCTGAGCGACCAGACGGCGAGACCGTCGCCATGCTTCGCGACCATCTTCTGATGCACCGCGCCAGCGCGATGAACACCTACGCAGAGCCCGCTCGGAGGGATTCCTTTGACGTTACTCAATTCGCCTTTCAGAATCTGCATGAGTATTCCTCCTCCGAAGCCAAAACCGGATCAGTACCTGTTCACGTCTAGATCACCACGCGGAAAGATTCTCTCGGAGTCCTTCGACAAGGTCGGGATGAACGGAAAAACAATTGAAAGAACTAAGAACCATCCGTTCGTGCTGAGGCTCTCGAAGCACGAGAACCCTTTCGTCACCACCCTGCTCAATGCTTCGACGTGCTGCCGACCGTCGTCACCGTGATATGCGACAGCGGCGAAGTCGCCGACGCGCCATGCCAATGACGCTCCCCTGCTTTGATGTGGACGACATCGCCGACCGTGATCTCGCGTTGCTCGGTTTCCGTTGCCGCAAAACCTTTGCCTGCCGTGACGACGAGGATCTGATCGCAGTCATGCACATGCCAGCCAGTCGTCGCGCCGACACGAAAATTAACCACGTTGCAGCGAAAATTTTCCGACTGGCCGTCGCCGATGATCGCTTGTCGCGTCCGGCTCACCGGCGCGCCTGTCCAGCCAGCAATCGGCGTCGCCGTGTCCATCGGCTTTTCCGCTATTTCGTTAATTTTGAGCACACGCATAGATTCCTCCTTCAAAAAACAAATGTTTCACCAGCCAGCAATTCACTAAACCAGAGTTTCCGTAGCGGCCCATGGCATACGCCCGTCTTTGTTTCGCCACAACTACACCGGTCACACGGAAAGGGTCAAGTCCGATAAATGTGATCGTGATTCGTGTACGTGATCGTTAGAGACTCATTTCCTGCTGTTGACACTTGGATACCGCGACGGCTAATAGGAAGTTCCCGATGCCGAATTATCCGACGTGCCTCACGGCCTTTCTGATATGTTCTCTGGCAATCCCATCTGCTGGTTACGCAGCGGAAAAAATCCGTATCTCCGTCTCCGGCGGCTACAACATGATCTTTCTTTCCTCGGGTGTCGCTCAGCATCGCGGATTTTTCAAAGACGAAGGACTCGACGCGGATATTGTCGTCATGGGCGCCGCGCCTTCGATCGCGGCCCTATCGAATGGCGATATCGACGGCACCCTGCTTACAGGCACGGTCATTAGAGCCGCCATCCGCGGCCTGCCGGTACGGCTGGTCGCGGGCTTGATGACGAGTTCGCCGCATGTATTACTGGCCCGACCGGAAATCAAGACAATCAAGGAGCTCAGCGGGAAAAAAGTCGGGCTCGCTGGCTTCGGCGACGCGACCCATGTGCTGGCGAGATTAATTCTTGCGCGCAACGGCGTCGATCCAGAGAAGGAAGTCCAGTTCGTTCCTTTGGGAACCGACTCAGCCCGCTTCTCAGCCCTTCAACAAAAACTCGCCGACGCAGTCGTGACATCTCCGCCGTTGGATTTCGAGGGCAAAAAGCTCGGATACAACGTCCTCGCCCGCGCGTATGAGTATGTGAACTACCCGCTCTCTGGCGTCGGCGTGAGTATCAAAACCATCGAACAAAACCGCGATCAAGTAAAAAGAATGATCAGGGGCTTGATCAAGGCGAGTCGCTTCATCCGTGAAAATAGAGAAGAAGCCGTGAAAGTCCTGATGGCGTGGGCAAAGGCCAAACCGGAACATGCATACGCATCATACGATGCTACGGTGAAAGTCATTAGCCACGACGGCGGCATCCCTGCGGACGGTCTGAATTTGCTGATCGACCAGGCAAAGAAGGACGTGAAGATTACCCGAGAGATTCCACTAAGCGAGATCGCCGATTTCAGCATTCTCCGGGAAGTGCAGAAGGAGTTGGGGCTGCGGTAGTTCGCGACAGGAAATCGCTTAAGCGCAAATTGGGGCAGAGAACTTTTTTCGGCGACACAACAATCACGCACGTGGCAAACAGCGAGTTAACGAATCGGAACCATCTTCTCTCCGAGGTCCGGCACTTTGTTGAGCGCGCTCGTGTTTGTCCTGGAGTCCGGCGAATCGCTCTCATCGGTTCACTGGCGACAAACAAAGAGAATCCGAAGGATGCGGATATGTTGATCACCGTCGATGATGACGCCGATCTCGCTATGTTGGCAACCGCAGGCCGAAAGCTGAAGGGACGCGCGCAGAGCAGAAACAAAGGCGCTGACATATTCCTGGCTGATCCGTCCGGCAACTACATCGGCCGTATCTGCCACTGGCGTGAGTGCTACCCTGGTATCCGTACGTCATGCGACGCGCGCCATTGTGGGAGGCGCGCTTACTTGCACGACGATCTTGATGACGTCATGCTCAACGCGTCTTTGATAAAAGCACCGCCGCTTGAACTATGGCCGAAAATCGTGCGACGCGTTGAACTGCCCGGTGACGTGGAGACGAGACTTGTTCAGCCGATGGAAATACATCACGGATGAAGGGCGGTCATCCGCCCAATACAATTCCAACTCAGCTTGGCGATCAATTGAAAATATATACTGTAACCAGTTATCTGAACCGCGAGCAAGCTACGTCGGATATGTGTTACACACCCGTTTTTAGCTTCGATATACTTACGGGGTAATGAACTACCCCGCAGCAAGCGACGGGATATCGAATGACCTTTAGGACAAGTTTTCTAGAACCGTCACCCCCGAATGTTTTTATCGGGGGTCCAGATCCGGACTCGCCTGGATTCCCGCTTAAAGCATGCGGGAATGACGGACTTTGGATTGGCGATTTACTTGACGCAGCAAGCTGATTCAACAAGAGGTGCGCTATGCCGGTTCCACAACCACTCGTCACGCGGTCAGAAAAAGTCATGAGCGGTGCCGTCGTTTTCTCCGGCACGCGCGTCCCGGTGCAAACGCTTATCGACTATGTCGAGGAGGGAGATCGGCTTGACGATTTTCTCGCTGATTTTCCAACTGTCAGCCAAGAACATGCGGTGGCTGTGTTGAAGCTTATGAAAGACTGGTCCGCTTAATTCACCCAACCCGCTTCCGACACGACAACCCGATTTCCTTCCGGGTCAGTGAATTGAATCTGGCCACTGCCCGCCTCCGAAACCGCCACGCCGTCATGCTGCAGCCGCTTTTTGGTGCCCGCAAGATCGCTCACTTGGATACCGAAATATTGCACGCCGCTCTTCGGCCGCACTTGTGACTTGGTCAATAGCAACGTCACCGTGCCGTCGCTCAGGCGGACCGTTCCATCGTCCGTCCAGCCGACGAGCTCGAGATCGAACTGCTGTTGGTAAAATTCGCACGCTGCGGCCAAATCAGGAACGTGCACGGCGAGCAGACGCACGCCGGGAACTTTCCTTTCTTCTCTACCGAGAAATCCCCGAGAGGAAAGGTCGACGTTATTGCCCCAAGGATCGAGGAATCGGACCTCGGCAGGCCGCGCCCCTTCGGGGCCGCCGACGCCGGCGGAAACCTGCGGCGTAGTACCGCGAGTCAATCCAGCCGGCAGTTTCGCCACTGCTCGATCGAGATCATCGACCATGAAGCCATAGTGATGGATCCCGATCGTCAATTCATTTTCGCTACCGTCCGCTCGGTGCGTTCCCGCCATCGCCACTTCCACCGCCGCTCTTTGCAGGAAAGCCAAGTTGAAAAGCGGATCGATCACCATACGCGAGCCGCTAGGAAAGACCTTGCACTCCTCGAAGCCAAAATACTTCTGATAAAAATCGCTGAGTTTCTTAGGTTCCGCCGAAATGAACGCGATATGCCTGAGCTTTCCCATGCTTCACCTCCGGGAAGGATGTTTCATTTATAAGCCCTGCTTCGCAGAACTGTCAATGAATCTCGAAAGAGAATATTGCTGGAAACAATCTCAAGCCTGAATTGCAGTTGACAGCCGAAATCGCAATCAGCTACGTTTTGCCCCGGATTGCGACTTGGCAGGCTGTTCGGTTCTAAATACATCGAAAGGGGTAAATATCGTGAAAAAGATCTACGGACGAACTTTCTTGGCCATGGCACTGGCGTGTCTACCCTGCGCAAGCGATGCCCAAACCCTGGTAAGCGAACGCTCGATCTCGGCTAACGCAGCGCTGGAAATGGCGACGGTGGCGCTGGAAGCGTGCCGTAAGCACGGCAGCGTCGTGACGATCACAGTGCTGGACCGCGCCGACCGGGTCGTGGTCAGTATACGCGACGACGGCGCGAGCCCGCACAGCGTCGAGCACAGCCTGCGCAAAGCGCACACGGCGCTAACCTATGACATGTCGTCCGCCGAATTCGGCAAAAACGCAGCGAAAAATCCCGGCAACGCGGGACCGCTGCATTTAGCGAATATCACTACTGCAGCGGGCGGTCTGCCCATACACGCGGGCAATTCGTTGGTCGGTGCGATCGGCGTATCGGGCACGCCAGGCTCGAAGGGCGGAGGAACCGAGGACGCTGCGTGCGCGCAAGCAGGCATCGACCGTATCGCGAAAGGCCTCACCGGCAATTGACGCGTAGTTTCAGGGTCCGCGAACGTGGTTTAAGATTGGTTAGTCGTAGAAGATCCCATACGCGCTCAGGTGGTCCTGCGCGACGGCGCGTAGGGCAAATATTTCTTTGCGAACTGATTTTGATTGGCTTTTGCCGTACCTTGCAACAAAGTCAATAAACGGAATAGGTTCTAAATGTTGTCATGAAGATTGCTCAAATCAACAGCGTTTATATCTCTGTTCCACCGAAGACGTATGGAGGAACGGAGCGGATCGTCTATTATCTCTGCCGGGAGCTTACTTTTCGAGGGCATCATGTGGAGCTTTTCGCTTCGGGAGACTCAAAAGTTGAGTGCGAGCTCCAAGCTGTTTTACCGATCGCCAGCCAAGATGATCCAAAGTCCACATTTTATCTTGAAAAGGAGTTCGAGGCACGAAATGCCTACAACCTTTATCGTCAGGCCGAACGTTTCGATGTGATTCACGCTCACTGGACGACCCTGGCCCCTTATTTCTCAGCTTTCGTGAAAACGCCCACCTTGGTCACTTACGCTTATATCGAGAAGGAACTGCACGAGTATTATCGAAAACACTTCCCGCATTGCCTGCCGGTCTGTGTCAGCCAGGCTCAAAGGAAAATGCTGGGGGACGAATCGCTCCCCGTCGTTTATAACGCCGTCGATCTGGACGAGATCTCGTTTAACGGCCAGCCGGAAGATTTCTTCATCATCGTCGGTCGAATGACGCCGGGGAAAGGCATTGTCGAGGCGATCCGCGTTGCCAAGAAGGCTCGAGCGAGGCTCGTCATTGTCGGCCATGTCACCACTCACCTGCCTTGGAGCGAGGAGTACTTTCTCAAAGAGGTCAAGCCTCACATCGACGGAGATCGCATCCGCTATATCGAGCGGCTGGCCTATCATGATCTCGTGGCAATGATGGGCAAGGCCAAAGGCTTCCTTTTCCCCCTTCAGTGGGACGAGCCGTTCGGCATGGTCGTGATAGAAGCCATGGCTGCGGGAACTCCAGTGCTAGCGTACCAACGGGGCTCGATGCCGGAGTTGATCAAGAACGGCGAGACCGGCTATCTGGTCGAAAACGAAGATGAGATGGTCGAGATGACTCATCGGGTCGAGACGCTGGATCGCGCGCGCTGTCGGAACTGGGTCCAAGAGCGTTTTTCTGTGGAACAAATGGTGAATGGTTATGAGCGGCTTTATAGAATGGCCGCGAGCCCACGCCTGAACCGAGTGCTCAAGTCAAAGAGCAGTCATGCCCGCTAGGAAATGGAATCTTCAGCGACTTCGAAGCGAGAGTAGTTATTGGCGCTCTTGCATCCTTATCACTGCGGCCCATTTTGATCTATTCCGTTGGATCGGCCACCGGGAAAGAAGCCTCAAAGCTCTGACTGCGCATCTCGGCGGAAGTCCAGCCGGGTGGCAGATTTTTCTTAACGCTCTGTGCGCCATGGGTTTAATGCGAAAACGCGGAGGGAAATATGCCAATTCTCCCTTCGCTTCTCGCTATCTCAGTCGCGGCGAATCAACTTTTCTGCTACCCGATTACGACGCTTGGGATGCTTGGGGCGGCCTCGCCTCGATCCTTACCGGTGATACGAGACCCATGATCCAGAAGCCTTTCTTCTCCGATCAGAGGAAAGCCAAGCGATTGCTTCACAGTCTCGATCTCGATGGCCGCGAGATTGCGCCTTATTTGATCGAAAAATTACCCTTGGCCCGCACCGAGACTCTGCTGGACGTCGGCGGAGGGTTCGGAGCTTTTTCCGTGGCTTTTTGTCGTCGTTATCCTAACCTGCGAGCGACCCTCGTCGAGCATCCGCGTATTCTTCCTCTGGCGCGCGCTGCGGTCAGGCAAGCGGGTATGGCGAACAGAGTGCGGGTCATCGGGGTGGATTTTTTACGGCATGCGCTGCCACGGGGATTCGATACCGTATTTGTTTCCAATGTCCTTCACGCCCACGGGATCGAAGAAAACCGCTCTCTGCTGCGGAAGCTTTATCGCTGTCTGAACTCCCAAGGTCATTTGATCGTGCGCGACGTATTCATGAGTCGGGACAGAACCGCTCACGAATGGGCCGCGTTATTTTCCGTCTTGCTTCTTTTACACACGCCCCGAGGACGCTGTTACGCACGTGAAGAGATTCTTGGGTGGCTGCGCCAATCCGGATTCGCACGTATCAAAGGACCTTTCCGTTCCAGCCCCGTTCCATTTGATCCGGACTCCGTTTTAATAGCCATGAAGAGATAGGCATCCAACACTGGTCAATCGGCATACGTCTTTGTCTCTAGAAAACGTCTTCGTGCTCTTGGGGGTGGTTGATTAGACTCGCGTGTTCGTCGAGCAAGCCACGCGCGCGAGATTAAGGGCAAAGAGCAGGGAGCGATGCACGGCAAGCGCGGCCATGGAGGGAGCAAGATTCGTGATCGTTATGTGCATTAAGTTCAGGATTCGCGGGCTAGGAAATCCCTCGGGAAATTTCACGTTTTGAAAATTCTCGAAGCGTCGATCTTGGTGCGGTCTCAGGGTTTTCGCCGCGTCAGGCGATCTTTAAGCCTTCCTAGAGCATGAGAGGGGGAAATGCGCCGGAAGATAAATGAATTAGCCAATGCATCGTGTCGAAACTTTCTAGTTTGGATTCGCCGAGCAAAAAACAAAGGGGCGGCTGTGTAAACAACCACCCCTTTCTGAAACAAACGTTAACGACGTTCTTCCTATGCTTCGATAACTTTCTTCCACTTGTTGTAGATCTTCTCCTTCAGCTCCGGAGAAGATTCGGCTACCGGCGGGAAGTCTTTCATCCACTCGAACGGCCGGCAGGCATCGATCACCGCGCGCGAGTTGAAGCCCTTCTTGCCCGGTTGGATGCGCGGATCGAGCGGGCCGCTCCAGCAACGGCGGAGGATTTCAATCGACTCCACCGGATCGGAGCGGCTGGCTAGGGCCCAGATTACATCGAAGGTGTTGGTCGGATCGATGTCTTCGTCGACGACGATGACGTAACGGCCAAGATAAGCGCCGGCGTGAACTTGCGACGCAGCAAGCATCGCCTGGCGCGCATGGCCGGGATAGCGCTGTTTGATCGAGATGATATTGAAGAGGCGGCCGCCGCCGGCTTCGTGACACCAAACCCCTTTGACATCCGGCACGCCGCATTTCTCGACCTGCTCCCAGATCAACGCCGCCTTCACCATGCATTTAGCGATGGAATAATCCGACGGCGGGCGGCCGGGACGAGCACAGCAGAGAATCGGCTCGTTTCTATAGTAAACGTTTTCGACGCGGATCACGGGTTCCGGGCGGCTGGAGCTGGCATAATAACCAGTCCACTCGCCGAACGGACCTTCGGTCTTTCTGTCCGTCGGATCCATCCAACCTTCGATGACGATTTCCGCATGGGCCGCGAACGGTAGACCAGTGGATTTACCTTCAATGACTTCAATGGGCGCGCCCTTCAGACCGCCGGCATAATCGAATTCAGACACGCCGTAGTCGATCTCATTACCGGAGACCATGAACAGCACCGGGTCTTGGCCGACCGAAACGACGACCGGGCAAGGCTTGCCACGTTCGAAGTACTTGTTGCGCTGAATGCTGCCGTGCTTACCAGGTGAGATGTAAAGGCCCATGCTATTTTTGTCATGGACCATCCCGCGGTAAGCGCCGAAATTTACCCAGCCTTCATCCGGGTCGCGAGTGGTGACCAAGCAAGCCGTGCCAATAAAACGCCCGCCATCCAATTCGTGCATGAAAGGGACGGGGAACTTAAGCAGGTCGACCTTCTCGCCGGAATCGACGTTCTCAAGAATGGGGCCTTTGGTGACGACCTTATGCTTGATCGGCTCATGGCTCACTAGCTTTTGGCGGAAGGCGCGAACCAAATCGAGACTGGAAAGGTTCATGTCCAGGCCCAAATTTAGCGCCATCCGTTTAAACGAAGCGTTCTGAGCGAACAGAGTGCGATAGCCTTTCGGGTAGCCGGGCACGTTATCGAACAAAACTGCCGGCGTCACGCCGCTCTTGGATTCGCGCGCAAAAATCTCCGCAAGCGTGCCCATTTCGAGATTCCAGTCTGCACCATCCACCTTTTTCAGCTCGCCGATGCTGTCGACGATTTCCAGCCAATCACGCAAATCGGTGTATTTCGGGGTCTTCCCCGCTTTCATGTCATCTTCGGCTAACTTTCTAGCCTCTAGTGCTGTCATTGGACAGTCTCCTTTCAAATTCTGTTTCCGGGATTCTAGTCCCCCAACATGGATTCATCAATACCTTCTTTATCATCCGCCGGAAGCCCATTGCAACTTTTGGGATCCAACTGCAAGTAGACTTTATCGCCCGGACTAACCGAGTTAAAAGGATGCGTGTGCACCGCGAGCAGATCGTCGCCGACCGCGACTTTGCACTGATAAGCGTCGCCCATGAAGATCGCTTCGGTGATTTTGCCTTCCAGAATATTTTCCAGCCCCTGCGGCCGTTCCTTATATAAGGGAATGTTTTCGGGGCGAATCGATATCACTGCGGCTTGGTCCTGCTTCAAGCCCGGCGCCGGGATGAAGGAAAGCAGGCCTTTTTTGGTTTGAATCTTTCCGGGTTGCGCATCGCCGTGGAGCTCGACGATTTTGCCGTCGATCAAGTTGGTCAGTCCCAAAAACGTCGCAGTGAAGCGGCGCGTCGGACGGGAATAAAGCTGATGCGGCGCGCCGACTTCAATCAGCGTGCCGGCGTACATGACCGCGATCTGATCGGAGATGGCCAAGGCTTCGGCTTGATCATGGGTAACGAAAATCGTCGTGATGTTGGTTCGGCGCTGCAGCGCTTTGATCTCCGACCGCATCTGTACGCGCAACTTC
>Ga0207701_10006821_pt1 | contig 11394 bp, 7 predicted proteins | sample KBSSwiSSwithPhiX_FD_184294 | JGI IMG/M metagenome (GOLD analysis project Ga0207701, IMG submission 184294) | Switchgrass rhizosphere bulk soil microbial communities from Kellogg Biological Station, Michigan, USA, with PhiX - S5 (SPAdes) (version 2) | ecosystem: Environmental > Terrestrial > Soil...
TCGAAATTATTTATGAGCTTATTTATGTCTTCATGTTTATCACGGAATATTTTTAATGTTATTTCTATTTCTGTCATATTTCTCGGAAAACCGCGGTATAGCCTTTCCCTGACTGATGTAATTCCCAGTTCTTCCCGGGGCGTAGCATAGCTGGCATTAACCAGGCCGGCAAAATCAAAATCATATGGAATTGGATAAGGTGGTGCAAGGGTATCGGCCTTTGGCCTCATCAATTTCATATTATGAAAACCCGGCACCGACCAATCCGTATTCCCGATCATATACTGGAAAATGTCGACGAGGTTCATCGTTGGTTTGTCTGTCAGGTTAGGGTGAAATGCAGGTGCCTTCACCTCCTTGCATTTATTCCTTTTAGCCATGTCACCCATATCTTCTATCAAAAACCCATACTGACTATAGGATTTCACTTTGCCCTTCGTGTCGCTATAATTAATATGCAGCAGTCGCACACGAAAACTCATCTCGGTCAGGAGGTTGTAAATCTTGTAAATTAGAAACTCTTTTAATACCAGCCTTTCGTCTGCCGGACCCGTGCTGCATCCGCATACCAGCTTGAGTTTACGAAGTGGTGCCAACTTAGAGGTTGTATTTTTAAAATCCAGCTTCATGGTTGGCATAAAACAGTTGGTTCTACGAAACTCACCCCTCGCGGTCAGTTGAATATCCTCAGTCATGACGGTGCTGTCCGGGAAACGAACGGTGACGGTAGCCGGCTGATAGGTGTCAAGCTTTTTAGTAGTTACCAGTTTTTTTAGATCAGTGGCCATATCCATATTGATCAACTGATCTTCCTCAAAAAAAGTAACGTTATTAAGTGGCGGTTGCGCTGGTAACTTAAACGTGATGGTGAGAAATACGAATAAGCAGTACCATTTAATTTTTCTCATGATAATTGCAGGTTAAAGGACGGGAAAGAAAATTACATAAAATTTCTTTATGACAGCCTCAACATTTTTAATTCGAAATCCTGTCGTTTCTGAGCTGCTCATTTTTTTACTTCTTCAATCACCTTTCCGACACAGCCTCCGGGCATCTGGATGTGTAGCAGGGCGGCAATCGTTGGCGCAATATCCGTCATATAAGTTTCCCGGTTTGTCTTTCCTTTTTTAATACCCCAGCCATACCACAGCAGCGGGATATGGGAATCATAGGGATTCCATAATCCGTGCGTCGTTCCGGTATTACTGTAAGCGTCAATGAACTGTGGGTAAAGAATCAGTTGGATATCCCCGTTTCTTCTCGGAAAATACCCGTTATTGATCATATCTCTAAGGCGCGCGGGTAGGGGCACGTTGTTCAGGTCACGTAGTGAAAAGCATCGGGCGATTCCGGGTTCACTTGTCAACTTGTTCACTATCCATTCAATTAACTCGGTCTTATTCACTTTTGCCGAGTCCAAACGGGGATGGTTGAGATGCAATTGATAATTTTCGTTACTGACTATTATTCCATCAAGGTTATATTTCTCCTTTAAACTCTTATTGAGATTACTTGTCGTGGTAGCCAGGAACACGCGACCGGCAGGGATTTTATTTTCCTGCATAAATTCGGGTACTTCTGCTACCCCGTGATCTGCCGACAGGAAAACCGTATATTGATCTTTACCCACCTTTGTGTCAAGATAGTCCAGCAGACTGCCAAGCTCTTTATCTAATCTTAAAAAGCAATCTTCCTGTTCGACAGAATTTGGCCCAAAAGTATGACCAACATAATCCGGCGAAGAAAAGCTGATTGCAAGAAAATCTGTGTAGTTGTCGTCGCCCAGCTTTTCACCGGCTATTGCAGCTTTTGCAAATTCAGCCGTCAGTGTATTGCCAAAAGGTGTGACAGGTAAGGTGCCATAATTCTTTCCAATAAATGGTGTGAGATCATAGGGGAATTTATCGCCAAGCGGTTTTCCCTTATACTTTTTATCATCTGCTGTACTTTGCGTGTACGTATTGACATCATACATAAGGTCCCATCCCTGGCGGTAATATTTATCGACCCATTTATTTTTATTAAAGTCATTCACCCATTTCGGCAAGTCCTTCATATAAAAAGTGGAAGTAATCCAGTCGCCGGTAGTATTGTCATACCAGTAAGCTGCATTGGCGCTATGGCCAGCGGGAAGGATGCCCCCGCGGTCTTTAATGGCGATTCCTACTACTTTGCTTCGGAAATTGGTAGCAAGCCTGAGTTCATCGCAGATGGTTGTTACCAGTAAATTTCGCGGACTCATTCTTCCCAATGTAGACGAACTGCCAACGGTCTGAACGGTGGCGTCTTCCGTACAGTAGACAGTTCTCATTAAGTCTCTGTCCCACCAAAAGTTACCCGTGATCCCGCTAATTGCTGGTACAGAGCCCGTGTAAATGCTACTGTGTCCGCAGGCAGTGACGGTCGGTATGTAGGGTATGAATGTATTTTCGCAACTAAAGCCGCCGTTCAGCAGACGTTTAAACCCCCCGTTGCTGGCATACCGCTCGTAATACCTGTAGAGGTAGTCCCATCTCATTTGGTCTATCACTATACCAACCACAAGTTTGGGTCTTTCGACACCCTGGGCGTGAGCGCCAATACCAATAATTAACAAGATGATAGAAAGCCGGATTGATCGCAACATTATTCCCCTGTTTTGGCAAAAATAGGAGATTATACGTCTAGAGGTTGGTTGTCGCCACGGGACGGTAACAAAAAATCAAATAATAAAATCCGGATTTCATTGTCAACGTCCTAAACTAATTTGCGAAATGCAAACGCAGCCAAGATCGAGAGGCCTCCCACCAGCCACCAAAGAACTGTAAAGCTTAGATGTTGGGCAACCTGGGCGCCGCCAACCGGGCCAATCGTCTGCGCTGCCGACCAGGCCATCGTATACAATGCTGCATATTGTCCCCTGGTTGTTGGATGGGTTCTGCTGATCCAGTAGCTGTTCATAAAGGGCATAGAAAGGATTTCGCCAAATGTGGAACCAACGATCATAATTGATGCGACCATAAATCCGGGCCCCGGAAAATTTAAAAACAAAAATGATGCTCCAACCAATGCTACACCTGCCGTAATATAAATTACGTTCCTTCGCTTGCCTTCCAGTTTATACACAAGTACCATTTCTACCAGGCCAATGATCACACCATTTACCGCCATTAGAAAGCCGATGAATGGTTCGGAAAGATGCAGGTTTTTCTTAAAATAAACGGGGAGATTTGTGAATAACTGAAAAAAGCATGAAGCAAATATCGTGGTGATCAGGATAAATGTTACAAAAGTACGATCACGATAAGCTGACGTTCTCGGGATAGCAACATGCTGGGTTTCCGTTGCCGCTTTCTGAATAACTGGTTTTAAAAAAATGAGCATAACGGTTGCTGCCAGGATATTTGTAATTCCGTCGACCCAAAACAGCAGTTCATAATTTATTTTGGCAAGCACTCCGCCCGTTGCGCTTCCCACGGCCCAGCCAATATTTATTGCTAAACGATTGAGTGCATACGATCGGGTCCTGTTTTCGGCAGAACTGTAAAATGCGATTGCTGTGCTATTCGCAGGACGAAATGCTTCGCCCACAAAACTTACAAGAAAAGTAAATAAACAAATGAGCGGATAAGTCTTCATTTGTCCCAGCAGGATAAAGAGGATTCCGCCACCGGTTAGCGTGATCAGCTGAACGGGATAATAACCGATCTTGTCGGTCAGCCTGCCTCCAAAATATGCGCCGCAGAAAGCTCCAACTCCAAATAATCCAAATACAATTCCTGCTTGTCCTATTGAATATCCCATTGTGGGACTGGTGAGATAAAGTGTCATAAATGGTACTACCATTGTACCACTTCGGTTGATCAGCATGGTGAGCGATAATAACCATGTAGAACGGGACAAGCCTGAATACGCATTGCGATATGTAGTAACCGTAGTTTTGATCATAAAAAGCTCAGCAAAGTTAGATGCGTAAGGAACAAGCTGTTCGGCACCAATACACAAAGGCGGCTTGCATTTAAACAAAGGCTTTTGTATTTTTAAAACACAATCTTATCCCGTGAAAATTGCAAACAAAAGCATTGTTGTATCCAATCTGCGGGTACAATCATTTCGGATCCGCTCCGTGTTACCGGCCATCTGCATGTATATCTGCTCCCTACTTTCCTCAGCCTTTGGCCAGCAAAATTCAATTTATTTAGAGATGGCTTCAAAAGGACCACTGTATTCCATCAATTACGATCGCATCTTTAGACAGGGTGAAACAATTGACTATAGTTTCCGGTTAGGCTTTTCTTTTGAGCGGGATGCAATTTCATTTCCTATTGGATTCAACTTTATCACCGGTCATGATGAGCATCACGCTGAATTCAGCCTTACGCTCATCCCATATTTTCATTATTATGATACACAGGAGGCTTTGAATTATACAGATAAATCGGACAAATATATTTTTCTTCATCCCGGCGCAGGATACCGGTTTCAAAAACCTGGAGGTTCTTTATTCCTAAAGGCCGCTGTTGGACCATCACTAGTACTGGACCCCCGGAACGGTGATTTTTGGAATATGGACCCAAAGGTTTACTTTTTTGGAAGTGTAGGCGGTGGAATCAGCTTTTAAAGACGTCAAGGAAAAAACCTGCCAATATCGGGTGATAGTTTTGGGTCGTGGCTACGGGTTTAGTTGCAGGTATTTGGATTTTGATTCTCAGAGTTCAAGTAATACTTTGTCAATTGGATTTTCCTAAAACTTAAACCAATGACCAAACCCGCTGCTCTGACCAACAACCAAAATCTTTGAAAAGCTGGCAGCCCTTTAATGAATTCCTATTTCATATCAGGCATTGCGATTGATGCAGTTGAGATCGTTGAAAGCAGTCTCAAGGCGTTTTATAAAGCTGTCTTCACCTTTGCGCAACCATACGCGGGGATCGTAATATTTTTTATTAGGAGAATCCGGACCTTCAGGATTACCCAACTGTCCCTGCAGGTAGGCTTCATTTTTTTTGTAATTGTTTAATACTCCTTCCCAAAATGCCCATTGCAAGTCAGTGTCCAGGTTCATTTTAATCGCTCCATAACCAATTGCCTCCCTGATCTGATGCTGGGGTGACCCACTGCCGCCGTGAAATACAAAATAGACAGGCTTGGGCCCGGTATTCATTTTTTTCTGAATAAACAGCTGACTATTATTCAATATTTCGGGACGCAGCTCCACATTGCCAGGCTTATAAACACCATGAACATTACCAAATGCCGCTGCAACTGTAAACAATTTTCCAACTTTGTTAAGTTCTGTATAGGAGTAGGCAACATGTTCCGGTTGCGTATATAATTTTTCATTTTGGACGTCGCTATTATCGACACCATCCTCTTCTCCGCCTGTTACGCCAAGTTCGATCTCGATACTCATGCCCAGCGGTTTCATTCTTTTATAAAATTCTACCGAAGTATGAATGTTTTCTTCAAGAGGTTCTTCGCTCAGGTCGAGCATGTGGGAGCTGAAAAGTGGTCGTTTCTTTTCTTTAAAAAATTGCTCACCGGAGTCCAGTAATCCACTGATCCATGGTAGCCATTTTTTTGCTGCGTGATCGGTATGCAATACTACCGGCACTCCGTAATATCCTGCAACGTTATGAATATGCAATGCACCCGAAACACCACCCGAGATATTTGCCTGCATTTTATCATTAGGCATTCCCTTTCCTGCCAGAAACTGTGCGCCGCCATTTGAGAACTGAATAATGACGGGTGAGTTTACCTTGGCGGCAGTTTCGAGTGTAGCGTTGATTGAGTTAGTGCCTATGACATTGATAGCGGGTAAGGCAAACTGGTTCGCTTTGGCGTCGTTGTAAAGGGCTTCCAATTCTTCACCGAACAGGACGCCTGAACTGTACTTTTTCATTTTACTGGTCTTTTAATAATAATAAATGCGGTATAAGTTGGCAGCGACCGTTTAAATCGGGGCGAATATACTTATTTATTCCAAGCCGTCTAAAATGCAAAATTACAGGTGGCATCGCAGCTTAGAAGTTGTTTTTTGCTTATTGAACCATATAGCAAGATAGTTCACATAGCAATACATACATTGCTATGTGTCTTCTACTGTGTCCTATGTCGCATGTGGTTTAAATAATCAAATTGAGGCAATGCATAATGATTTTGGATTGAGACTTGCCACTTATTCAGACACAAAATTTAGTCGCTGTTTTTTCCGAGGTTCTTTTGTACCAGCATCAGGTTTTTTTGGAGAATTTGTTTCAAATGTCTTTTTACGACCTGGCCCATCGACTGGCATTTACCAAAAAGTTTTGTATTAAGATGCTCGCCAAGTTCTTCTTTTAATTGGTCAATTTTTTCAGGTGTAGATATGTCATCTTTAGACATAATGTCAAATAACTCCTTGATCCGATAACGGGAGGATGCAAGCCTGAAGGTAATTAAAGTTCGTTCTTCTGCCTGGTATTGCGCGATAGTCTCGTTATTAAGATGTTTCAGGCATAGATCAACGAACGGGTAGTTTTCTTTAAAGAACTGGGGTAAATACAGCTTTTTACGACCCTCGTATGACTGCTGGTCAAAATCAATTGCCCTGATGCGATACTGGTAGTCTTCAATATCCGGAGTGATGTCAATCACAAAATTGTAACTGCGCATATCTCCCAACAGGCGCACAAAACAACGCTCGTTGAAGCGTACAAATTCCTTCGCCAACCTTATTTTGTTGGTATGTGGAGCATCAATCATTTGTTGAATGAATACGTCCCCGGGAATGCCTGGGATGTGCTCTTCAACTAACGTGTTTTCGAAAGTGAAAAAGGTGATGCGGTTAGGAGATAAAATGTGTTCCAGCTCCAGGCCATAGATTCGTGAAGCATCCGCTATCTTGATATAATAATGATCGTAGTTATCATTGTACTTGTTCACGATCCGGATGCGAAAGGGATGCGAGTTGCCGAAAGTGCAATAATCTATGCGTGCCACGTCGAGGTGGCTGGTGAAACTAAAGTCACCTTCTGTTTTAAGGATGGCATAGATCTTCACAAGTCCGTCCCGTACAAAATCCCATTCCCGCTTATCATAAATGGTCTTTTCCCAAAGGGTATCCTTACCGTTTTTATCCTTAATGGGTACGGAGAATGTGTAATTGAGCAGGTCTTTGTATAACACCGGCAGCTTCACTTCGCGGCCATGATGTTTCAGATAGGAACGCAACTGCGGGTTGACGGGGAACATCGGTTTTTTTTTCGATGGTCGGTCCCTATGTTGCCAGTCATGCTCATTTACAGGCTCTGCAAAACTCATATATGGAAGTTACGAATAAAGAAGGTTAAGCTCCTTACGCCAGACCGCTTCATCCGATGAATATTGTTAATTGTCGGTAAACTGCACATGATTCAGTTTATCGTGATGCAAAGAATTTCGATTGCAATTTTTCGAAATAAGCGGGCGCATACAGTAAGCGGCTGCCATACCAGCTGAACATTTGTCCATCGACCAGCTCTATTTTCGGATGCCTTGACGCGTCGTTTAAAATTCCTGACCGGATTTCGTCAACATGTTTTTGTTTGAATGGAAATGGTTCTGATGAGAGCAAAACCAGGTCCAGGTTCATTTTCTTTAGTTGCTCAATGCTGATTTCCGGATACCGGGTCTGATCGGCAAATGCATTTCGAAGACCTGCTGCTTCCATCATGCTGTGTATAAAAGTATCGCCGCCGGCAGTCATATAAGGATCATTCCAGATAAGGTATGCGGCCAGCGGCTTACGTGCCGGAATACTGATTTGAAAAAAATTGGTTTTAATTTTTTTTATTAATGCTTCGGCTTGAACATCCCTGGATGTGATTGAGCCCACTTTCGTAATCATATCACAGGCGCTTTCTAAATTATTCACGTCGCTTATCCAAACGGGGTACCTGGCAGCCAGTTCTTCTATTTGTTCTTTTACATTCTCTTCTTTATTGGCGATGATCAGGTCGGGCTCTAATTCGTCAATAATTTTAATATGCAGGCTTTTTGTACCGCCTACTCTTGTTTTTGTATAAAACCATGCTGCCGGATGAATGCAAAATTTTGTGATACCGATGACTTCTTCATCAAGACCTAAATCAAAAAGAAGTTCTGTTTGGGAGGGAACAAGTGATATTATTCGTTTGGGAATGTTGGTGAGGGTAACTGATCGGCCGGCCTGGTCTTTATAAGCCTGCATGCTTTTGCTGCAAGGTAACCAATTCGATTTGAGAAAGAGTTATTCGTTCGTACTCTTTCTCAAATCAGTATTGGCTGATGCCCGTCCTTGAAGAATAACTTTATCAGAGCTATGATGATTGAAATGTTGTAATGAACTGCAGGGAGGAATGGATTTTCACCGCGCCTCCTGCTAACACGTCATCCTCTGGTGGGGGAGGGTTAGCAGGAGGGTTCCGGATTGTCGTTTAATTTTTTCATGGATTTGGACACGGTGACTCAACCTTTGGTTTTTCGGAACTGGATTGGTTTTCCGGGGACAGGATTCTAACAATTCTGGTTTTCTTAGGGATTTTGGGCTGGCTTTCTTCGGATTCGGACTTTCTTCTGGACGTTGGATCTTGTAGTGTCTTTCAAGGATATCGAAGGAAATAAGAAGTTGATCGTTAACAGCGTCAGAACCTCGGTTTTTCTATGGGATAGGATTCTAAAAAAATGTTACTGGACGGTTGGTAATTCAGGACGATTAATTGGATTTGTTACTGATCGAGCTAATCAATCAACTTCTGAATCAAAAATAGTTGTGAAACGTTTATCAAAATAGAGCAAATCAACTCAAACTTTAGACGAAATCTTCTACGGGGTTTTGTAGTAAACCCGCACCCAAAAATTGCGATAACAACGTGCCGGTTTACCGTATTTATACGAAAAAATGGCAATACAGGGGCAAACGCTTGAGCTGAATCAACAAAAATGAACGCGTGATCATTTACCCAATGCCTGGAGCACGTCATACTTCGTCACAATATGATAATTGCCGGCTTCATCTTTGGCGAGCACGGCCCCATTGCCCTTGTTAATTAATGAGCTTAATTTTTCTACCGGAGTATCAAAAGCCACGAGAGGTAGCAATGGTTCCATTACGTCCGCAACTTTGAAATTTTTTATTTCAGGGTTGTGGAACACTTTTTGAAATAATCCTCCTTCGCTAATAGCACCAATTGGGCCGTCACCGTTCATTACAGGTATTTGTTCAATATCATACTTCTTCATCAATTCGACAGCCTCGGAAACTGTCTGTCCAGGTTCTACCGTAATTAACCGCTTTGTTCCTCTTGCACTGACAACATCCTTGAATGTTTTCACATCCAGGAAGCCACGTTCGATCATCCATTGGTCGTTATATATTTTAGCAACATAGCGGCTGCCATGATCATGAAAAATACAAACGACAAGGTCATCTTTCTTTAAGTTATGTCTTAGTTGAATGAGGCCCTGGAGGCAACTACCCGCACTGTACCCGCAGAAAATACCTTCTTCTTTGGCGAGTTTCCTTGCCATAATGGCTCCATCTTTATCTGTCACTTGTTCAAAATGATCAATGACACTCATGTCATAGTTCAGCGGAACGAAATCTTCGCCAAAACCTTCGGATATGTAGGGATGAACCTGGTTCATATCCACTTCGCCCGTCCGAAAATATTTAGTGAGCAGTGAACCGTAAACGTCTATAGCCCAAATCTTGATAGCAGGATTTTTTTCTTTTAAAAACATGGCCACCCCCGTAATGGTGCCCCCGGTTCCTGCAGTACAGACCAAATGTGTGATCTTTCCATCAGTTTGGTTCCATATTTCGGGACCCGTTGTTTCATAGTGAGCCAACCGGTTTGCCAGGTTATCATACTGGTTCATATGATAGGAATTGGGAATTTCTTTCGCCAGTCGTTTCGCAACACTATAGTAGCTCCTGGGATCTTCCGGTAAAACGTTTGTGGGACAGACTATTACTTCTGCACCAACAGCCTTTAATATATCAGCCTTTTCTTTTGATTGTTTATCGGTTGTAACAAAAATGCATTTATAGCCCTTCACGACACCAGCTAACGCAAGACCCATCCCGGTATTGCCACTTGTACCTTCAATGATGGTACCTCCAGGCTTTAGCTTCCCTTCTTTTTCAGCGACTTCTACCATCTTCAGTGCCATGCGATCTTTTATCGAGTTGCCCGGGTTGAAGTAATCTACTTTGGCCAGCACCGTACACGGAACACTCTTCGTAACCTTATTAAGTCGGATCAATGGAGTATTGCCTATCGTTTCCAGTATATTATTTTTGATATCCATTTAGCTGGTTTTACTTTTCAAAGTTACTATTTTGGGTCAAGCCGGGCCGGTCGCGTAAGCCTCAGCATAAAAAAGTTCTGGCGCGTTAGCGATGAAGATGGATAAATAAAAAAGCTACCCGGTTTGGATAGCTTTCTTACAAAAAACACGTTGCTTAATTATATTTTAATTCCAACAGTCAACATGATGTTTCCGCCTGTTCCTTTTACAGCGGCAAAAGTGTTTGCTTTGTCCGGCAGGCGATAGGGAAAGTTGACGTCTTTTTGAATGCCATGAATATAAGTGAGGTCAACAAAAAAACCGGCATCGCGATAACCAAGCCCGCCACTGATAAACATTTTACTACCTTTTAGTTCTTTGTCGTTATAGGGTGACATGTAATATGCGAACCCGAGGCGTGTCATTATTGTCGTAAATTTCAATTCTCCTCCCACCCGAAAATTAAATGCCCCCTTGTAATACTGCTTGACGACTTCATTTAAACCTTTGTAATAATTATCATCCGTGCTTGCGTCCTCAGCGCTGCGGAATCTATTGCTGGTGTAGGTCACGTATTCAACATCGGCTGTGAGGAAACCCTTTTGTTTTCTCACATCTTCTATTTCACGCAATACATACGAACCGCTAAGCATAAACTTCCACGGCGTAGTCAGGTCATAACTGTATTTCGGAGTTTGGTCGTTTGTAAAAATCTCTGAGGACACGGTAACGGTTCCCGGCGTGGTGCGATAGTTTTCAGTGTTGACGGCCATAGTGGCCTGGTACTTATCCTCCAGGCTATACCACGTTGGCGTATGAACTGTAAAACCGAGTCTTACAAGATCTGCGGGTTTGACGATAACACCCAATTTGAGATTAAGACCTACACCCTTTGTCGTTAATTTTTCAGACATCTCGGAAAAGTCAAAGTAATTATCATTAATACCAGTAGCGTCCGTTTCTCTCAAAAGACTTTTCTTTTCATAGCTGACAATCGGTATTCCCAGAGATCCGCCGATATACAATTTATCATCCATGTTGGCTGCATAGCCTATCGCAATTTCTGTGATGCCGCCGCTGGTTTCAATGCTGTTAGCCTGGTCAACCAGGAATGCACCACCG
>Ga0207701_10006822_pt1 | contig 11393 bp, 5 predicted proteins | sample KBSSwiSSwithPhiX_FD_184294 | JGI IMG/M metagenome (GOLD analysis project Ga0207701, IMG submission 184294) | Switchgrass rhizosphere bulk soil microbial communities from Kellogg Biological Station, Michigan, USA, with PhiX - S5 (SPAdes) (version 2) | ecosystem: Environmental > Terrestrial > Soil...
ATGCCGTGGCGCGCCGTGAACTCCAGCATCTTCCGGATCTCCAGTCGCGAGCCGATCCCGCTCGACACGAGGCTGCGCTGAAAGAACACGAGCGGAACCGCGGCGATCGACAGCTGATGCTCCGGGAACCCGAGCAGGCAGAGCTTCCCGTTGCGGCGCAGCACGCCGATGTACTCGTTCCACGGTACGTCGGCCGTGACGGTACAGAGCAGCAGGTCGCAGCTGTTTGCGTGCGAGGCGAGCGCCCCAGGCTCCATCGTATCCACAACCTCGTGCGCGCCGAGCTTCCGCGCCTCGGCTTCCTTGTCGGCACTGGTCGTGAAGGCGGTCACGTGACAGCCGAGCGCCCGGCCATACTGCAGCGCGAGGTGGCCCAGCCCGCCGACGCCGATCACGCCGAGCCGCGTCGCGCCGTTCGCGTATCGGAGGAGGGGCGCGAATACCGTGACGCCCGCGCACATCAGCGGCGCCGCGTGCTCTGAGGGGATCTCATCCGGGATCGGGAAGGCGAGGCGACAGTCCGCGACGAGTCGGCGGGCGAAGCCACCCTCGCGTCCGAGGCAGGTCGGCTCCCAGTGCTCGCACATGTTGTCGCTCCCGGCCGCGCACAGTTCGCACGTGAAGTCGGCGCCGGCGAGGAACCCGACGCCCACTCGCTGCCCCACGCGAAGCTCCGTCACCGCGCTTCCCACCTCGGCCACCACGCCCGCCACTTCGTGTCCGGGAACGAGCGGATAGGCCGTCAGCCCGAAGTCGTTGTTGATGAGGTGCAGGTCGGAATGACAGATCCCGCAGTGGGTGACCTCGATCTCGACATCCATCGGCCGGAGCGGTCTGGCGCGGAATCGATGGGGCTCCAGCGGAGCTCCGGCGGTGGTGGCGGCATACGCGTCGACCATGCCGACGGCGGGTTCGAGCGACTCTACGATCGCGTGTGCGGTGGCGTGCATCATTCCACTCCATTGAGGTGAGATCCCGAGCGGGCGAATCGCTCATCGTTCGTTGACAAGCCCAATTCGCCGCGACTACGTTGGGCACGCTAAGAGCGGAGCCTTACGCCGCTCTGCTGCATGGCCTTATCGCCCGCGTAAGACCGTCCCCTCGTCGCCCAGACTGGCATGTTGCGCCTGCGCGTCCTTGGTGGGATCGATCTGGACGATCCGGACGGCACCGAGGTGCGAGCCATTCTCTCGCAGCCGAAGCGCCTGGCGTTGCTGGTGCACCTGGCGCTGGCGACTCCTCGCGGGTTCCATCGGCGCGACCGGCTGCTCGCACTCTTCTGGCCGGAGCTCGACGCCTCGCGCGCCCGCAACGCCTTGAGTCAGGCGCTCCATGTACTCCGACGCAGCCTCGGCGAGGGCGTGCTGGTGAGCCGAGGCGATCAGGAGATCGCGATCGCGCCGGGCACGCTCTGGTGCGACGCCATCGCCTTCGAGAACGCCGTCGCAAACGAGCGCGCGGCCGAGGCGCTGCAGCTTTACCGAGGCGACCTGCTCGATGCGTTCTTCTTCGCGGATGCGCCCGCGGAGTTCGAGCGTTGGGTCGAGATGGAGCGCGCGCGACTGCGGCGGATCGCGCTGTCGGCTGCACTCGCGGCGACGGCGGAGGCTGAGGCGCAGGACAACCTGCCGCTCGCGCTGCACTGGGCGGGTCGCGCGCTGGGCCTCGCGCCGAATGACGAGCGCGTGGTGCGCCGCAACCTCGAGATTCTCCACCGGCAGGGAGATCGCTCCGGGATGATGGCGGTGTTCGAGATGTTCAAGCGAACCCTTCGCGAAGATCTCGAGCACGAGCCGTCGGCCGAGCTGCAGGAATGCGTCACGACGCTGTTATCTGCGGATGTCGTGCGTCCTGCGATTGCCGCTGCGCACCCAACGTCGGCGAGCACCGGCGGCCGTGCGCGACCGGTGTGGAAGCGGGGCGTCCTGCTGACGACGACTGCCCTCGTGACGTTGGCGGTGATCACCGGCGTCTCGCTCGCCGCGCGTCGTGCATCGTCGTCTGACGCGCCCAGGCGGCCCGTGCTCGCCGTCCTGCCCTTCGAGAATCTCGGAGTGGCGGGCGATGTCTACTTCGCCGACGGACTCACCGACGAAGTGCGTGCGCGCCTCACTGGCATTTCGGGGCTGCAGGTGATCGGCGGCGTGAGCGCGCGACAATACCGGGGCACGACGAAGTCGCCGCGCGAAATCGCGCGCGAGTTGGGCGCGACGCACGTGCTCACCGGCACCGTGCGCTGGGAGCGCACACCAATGGGCGGTCGCGTGCGAGTGAGCCCGGAGCTTGTTCGTGCCAGCGATCAGGCGAACGTATGGGCCCAGCCACTGGAGGGGCCGCTCGACGACGTGTTCGCGATGCAATCGCGAGTGGCCGAGCAGGTCGCGTCGGCGTTGCATGTCACGCTGCTCGCGCATGAGCGACGCTCGGTTGCCGCACGGCGGACGACGAACCTCGCGGCGTACGACGCGTACCTGCGCGGACTCGCCAGCACCTCGCGCACATCGGTGTTTTCGGCTGCGGCTCGCAAGCGCACCGAAGCGGAGTTCGTGCGCGCCATAGCACTGGATCCGTCATTCGCGAACGCGTACGCGCAGCTCGCCAGGTCCTATCTCCACGAGCTGTCGCAAGGTGGCGACTCCGCGAGCATGGCGGCGGTTCGAGAGCAGGCGCGCGTGGCGATCGAGCGCGCGTGGACGCTCGACTCCACCGCGATCGATGTCCGGCTGATCCGCGCCGAGTACTTCTCTGAGACCGGCCTGGCGAGTGAGGCCGAACGCCTCGTGCGCGAAACCGCCAGGATGGCGCCTGACAACGTGGAGGTACTGCAGGCGCTCGGAGATGTAGAGGAACAGGCAGGCCGCTTCGAGTCCGCCACCGCTGTATATCGGCGTGCGACCACGCTCGATCCACGCGCGACGGATGCCTGGTCATCGCTTGCGGGCAGTCTCAAGACACCGCGCCACTACGAAGAGGCAATCTCGGCACGCGAGCACGAGATCGCGCTGGTTCCGGATCACGACGTCGCCTACGCGTCGCAGGCCTCCGACTACCTGCTGTGGCGTGGCGATACGACATCAGCGCGGCGAACGCTCGAACGAGGGACCGTCTCGATGCCATGGGTCGTTCGCCTTCCGGGCGGGATCGCGGGCAATGCTGTCTGGCAGCATCTGCTCCCGCCCGCGGTGCTGCGCGCACGTGATACGCTCACGCTTCGCGGCTACCTGGCGGGTGCGGGCGGGATCGCGCCAGAGCTGTATCATCTCGTGAAGCTCCGGCATCACATGCAGAATGGCCGGAGCGTCGCTGCCCGCGCGCACGCCGACTCGCTGGTCGCGATACTCGAGCCCGCATTGCGGCATGAGGGCGATAGGCGCTGGTTCTTCGGCTGGTTCTCTCGCCGTTCGTTGCTCGCGGAGGCATATGCGACCCTAGGCCGCAATGCGGACGCGTCGAGCCAGACGGACCACTACGTGGCCGAGGCTCGTGAGTCGCTCCGGACCGATACGCGAACGGCGCCCTGGCAGCTCTGCCACGCGCTCTACAATTCGGCGTTCGTCGATGCGCAGCTCGGCCGCAAGGACGTTGTCGTGGCGCGACTATCGGAGGCGTTGCGACTGCCCTGCGGCCAGCGCGTGTCGCGTGCGCTGCTTCAAATCGACCCGTCGTGGACTGCGCTGCGTGGGTATCCCGCGTTCGAGCGGCTGCTAGCGGGTTCCGATGCTTCATCGGCGATCCCTTGAACGCGACCCGAAACGCCTCGTCGCGCCCGTCCCGCTCGAGGCTCCGGAGCGTCACGTGAGCAAGCGCTGACCGATCCCCTCCACGCGCTGTCTCAGATCGCCGAAGCGAAGTGTGCCTGAGCGCGCACGCGCCATGCTCGCGCACCATCTGCGGTCCGGCTCGTGACCGGGAGATGAACTTCGCCGAAGAAAAGGGTGAGCCGATGCTGCCAGCCACAGTCCGGTGCGAGGCGGGCCTGGCGAGACCCGCCTCGCATGCGGTCTACGGCTGCTGGCCCCGAGCCGACGCGTCGTAGGCGATCCGACCGTCCACAATCGTGAACTCCGCCGTGTTGGTGAGGAAGTTCGCCGTTCCTTCCAGCCGAGCTTCACCCGTCGCATCGGCGAACCGGCCGGTTCCGCCGACGAACGTTGTGGTGCCCTGGAACCGAACGCCCGTCCCGCTCGGCGCGCTCGTGCCGACGTTCGTCGCGCGCAGAACGTCTCCGTTTGCGGCCGTGAACGTGAACTCGATCGACACCTGGGTGCCGGTGGCGAAGTAGATGTCCTGCACCAGATGGAGCGCCGCGCGACCGAGATGCGCGAGCTGGCAGGTGCCCGTGTCCACCTGACGGTGCACCGCGGGCAGCGGGAACGGGGGAGGATCGAAGCTCGTCACGCATCGCCCTGTGAGTGGGTACGACCCGGGCGTCAAAGCGCCACGTGCGAGTGCAGGCACGTCGGGGGGAGGGGTGGTCGTCGGAGAGTCGCCGGCGCAACCGGCCAGGGCGAGAGCGAGCAGGAGCGATGGGGCAGGGGGAGTGCGCATCATAGCCTCGCGGAGGAGATGGAAGTCGCGCTCGGCGGCTTGCACGCCGGCGTGGACGCGAGCTATCTAGGGCGACCGGGTGAAATTTCGGTCAGGTCTCGGTGAAGTCATTTCGGAAGGGAGACTCGGCGTGCTCCGACTCCGTACCCTGGGCGGCTGCCATCTTGAACGCGACGGCGCCCGGCTCGACGCTCTGTCGGGCCAACGGAAGGCGCTCGGGTTTCTCGCGGTGCTCGCCGCGGCTGGCCCGCGCGGGGTGAGTCGTGACGTGTTGCTCGCCTACCTGTGGCCGGAGAGCGGCGACGAGCGCGCCCGGAGCTCGCTCAAGCAGCTCGTCCACTCGCTGCGCCAGCAGCTCCACGCGCCGGAACTGCTGCTCACCTCGGGCGAGCTTCGGCTGAACCCCGACGTCGTCACGAGCGACGTCGGGGCCTTCCGCGAGGCTCTGGCGCGAGGCGATCATGCCGGCGCCGTGGAGCGCTACACCGGGCCGTTTCTCGAGGGCTTCTACGTCCGCGGAGCCGACGACTTCGAGCGATGGGCGTCGGCCGAGCGCGGCCGGCTGGCTCACGAGCACGCGCGCGCGCTGGAGGCGCTCGCCGAGCAGGCTGCCGCGGAAGGAGATCTGCGCACGGCTGTGACATGGTGGCGCCGACTCGCGGTGGTGGAGCCGCTCAGCGCGTACGTCGCCACCAGCTTGATGCGGGCGCTCGACGCAACGGGGGAGCGTACCGCCGCCCTGCGCCACTCCCACGAGTACCAGCGGTTGGTGGCGGAAGAGGTGGGCGGCCCGGCCGACCCATCGGTCGCTGAGCTGGTCACGCGGATGCAGAGCGCCCCATCGAGGGCGCCATCCGCGTCCATCGTCGTGCTCCCCTTCGCCAACGTGAGCGGCGACCCGGCGGACGAGCCGTTCACGGATGGCCTCACCGAGGAGCTCATCGGCGCCATCAGTCGGGTGCCGGGCGTGACGGTCACGGGGCGAACCTCGACGTTCGCGCTCAAGGGGCGCGGGCTCGACGCGCGCACCATCGCCCAGATGCTCGGTGTGACGACGCTGCTGGAGGGAAGCGTTCGCCGCGCCGCGGGAAGGCTCAAGGTGGTCACGCAGCTCGTGAGCGCGGAGGACCACCGCGTGCTGTGGGCCGAGAGCTACGATCGCGCGGCGGTGGACGTCTTCGCGGTGCAGGAGGAGATCGCGCGGGCCGCGGCGGCGGCGCTGCAAGCCCGGTTGGGAGCCGGCCCGCGGTTGGCGCGGCCCGCCACGGACCTCGTCGCGTACGAGCTGTATCTCAAGGGGCGCCACATCCTGAACACGCGGAGCGGTGGCGAACGCCTGCTCCAGGCGATTCGATATTTCGAGGAGTCGGTCGAGCGTGCGCCGACGTACGCGCCAGCTTACGCCGGGCTGTCCGACGCCTATGCGTATCTGGCGGTCTTCGCCTACCGGCGGTCGCACGACGCCTTCCCGAGGGCCATGTCCGCGGCGCGCAAGGCGCTCGCCCTCGACGACACGTTGACCGAGGCACACGCCTCGCTGGCCCACGCGCTCTGCGTTTACGAGTACGAGTGGGCGGCCTCCGAGCGAGAGTTCCGGCGGGCCATCGCGCTGGACCCAGGTTACATCTTCGCACGCATCGCCTTCGCGATCTGCCTCCAGGACCAGGGGCGGTTCTCTGAGGCAGTCGAGCAGCTGAAGTCCGCGCGGGCGGCCGATCCGCTCGTTCCACACATCGGCGCTGTCCTCGGCCGCGTCTACGTGAACGCGCGCCAGCCAGACCGGGCGATCTCGGTACTCCGCGAGGCGATGGAGTTCGGCCCCGAGCTCGACCTCGTGCACCAGCAGCTCGGGCACGCGTATGTGCAGAAGGGTATGCTCGCGGAGGCGATCATCGCCCTCCGCCGAGCGGCCGAGTTGAGTGGCGAGCGCGACTCCGCGCACCTCGCCTATGCGTATGCCTTGATGGGCGCGCGGTCGGACGCCGAGCGCATCGTGCATGCGCTGCTGGATCCCGCGGAGCACCGGGACGTGCTGCCGTTCCATCTCGCCCTGGCCTACGCAGGGCTCGGCGACGTCGACGCGGCGTTCGGGTGGCTGGAGCGAGGGTACACCGAGCGCGCGTCGTTCATGGACGGCGTGAAGGTCACACCTGCCTTCGAGGGGCTGCACTCCGACCCGCGCTGGCAGGGGCTCCTCACGCGAATGGGACTCGACCCGTGAAGCGGGTCCGGCGGTTGAACGCGCCGAGAACTCTTCCTGCGACATCGCGAGCAGCTCGCGCGCTAGCAGTCAACGCGATACAGCGGGCTAGGAGCACACGCCGGGTCTGATAGAGTCGTTGGGCCGGCGTCGAGACCGTGAAACGGTGACGGGAGTGTGGTCGGCCCGTATCTTGGCCGGACGCGTCCCCTACCATCCCGCCGTGATGACCGACCTGCTCCGCGACCGCCTCCAGTCCTCGCTCGGCGACGCTTACGCCCTCGAGCGCGAGCTGGGCGGGGGCGGCATGTCGCGCGTGTTCGTCGCTGAGGACGTGGCGCTCGGTCGTCGAATCGTGGTGAAGGTCCTCGCGCCGTCGCTCGCCGAGGGGCTCTCGGCGGCGCGATTCGCGCGCGAGATGCGGCTCGCCGCGCGGCTCCAGCACCCGAACATCGTCCCCGTGCTCGCGGCCGGGACGAACCTGGACGGGCTGCCGTACTACACGATGCCGTTCATCGCCGGCGCGTCGTTGCGCGAGCGGCTCGTCGCGGGGCCGCTCCCGGTTGCCGAGGCGATGGTGATCTTGCGCGACGTGGCCCGCGCGCTGGCGTACGCGCACGCCGAGGGCGTCGTGCATCGGGACGTGAAGCCCGAGAACGTGCTCCTGAGCGGCGGCGCCGCGGTCGTGACCGATTTCGGGATCGCGAAGGCGCTGAGCGCGGCCGGCGCCGCCGCGCCGCTCACGCAGGTCGGCATGGCGGTCGGCACGCCTGCCTACATGGCACCCGAGCAGGCGCTGGGGCAGGACGACGTCGACCACCGCGCCGACCTGTACGCGTTCGGCCTGCTCGCGTGGGAGGCCCTCGCCGGCCGCCACCCGTTCGCCGACCGCACGACGGCGCTGGCGCTCATCGGCGCGCACCTCACGCAGGTGCCGGCGCCGCTTGCCGCCGTGCGCGCCGACGTCCCCGACGCGCTGGCGGCGCTCGTGGCGTCGTGCCTCGCCAAGGAGCCCGCGGACCGACCCGACGACGCGTCCGCGCTCCTCCGCGCCCTCGACGGCATCACGCCGGCACCCGCTGCGGCACTGTCCACCGCGACGCCGCCCGACCACGGTCGGACGGCGCGCACGCTGGCCGTGCTGCCGCTGGTGAACACGAGCGGCGACCCGGAGGACGAGCACTTCAGCGACGGGCTCACCGAGGAGATCCTCAATGCGCTCGGCAAGCTCGCCGGGCTGCGCGTGATGGCGCGCACTTCGTCATTCGCGTTCAAGGGACGCCGCGTCGACGTGCGGGCCGTGGGCGAGCAGCTCGGCGCCCGCTATGTGCTCGAGGGGAGCGTCCGCCGTTCCGGCACGCGGCTCCGCATCAGCGCGCAGCTCAGCGACGCCGCCGAAGGGCACCAGCTCTGGTCCGAGCGCTATGACCGCGAGATGCGCGACGTGTTCGCGGTGCAGGACGAGATCACGGCGGCGATCCGCGAGGCGCTGAGCGAGCGACTCCTCGGCATCGGGCCGTCGCCCGCCGCCCCGCCACCCGCCATCGACCCGGCGACGTATGAGCTGTTCCTCCGCGGGCGACGCCTCATCGATGGGCTCGAGAGCACCGAGCGCGGCGTGGCGCTGCTGGAAGCGGTGGGCCGGCGCGCCCCGGGCTTCGCGCCGGCCTACGCGGAGTTGGCGGCCGCGTACGTCGTGCGCGTGTTCTACGGGTTTCTGGCACCGGAGGACGGCTGGCCGCTGGTACGGTCCCTCGCCGAGCGCGCCCTGGCGGTGGACCCCGGGTGCGCCAAGGCGCACTGGGCGCTTGCCGAGGCCGCCTTCTACTGGGAGTGGGACTGGGCCGGGGCCGAGCCGCACTACCGCACCGCTCTCGCACTCGACCCGAACGATGCCGACGCCCTCTCCTCGTACGGCGTCTTCCTCACCTCCACCCGGCGCTTCGACGAAGCGGTGCGCCTGAGCATGCAGGCGCTCGCGCTCGACCCGCTCAATCCTTCCCAGCTCGTGCGTGCGATGATCTGCACGACTCTCGCGCGCCGCTTCGACGAGACGCTCGCCCTCTGCGGCCGCGCCATCGAGCGCATGCCGGAATTCCCGGAGAGCTACCGCTGGCAGGGACTGTCGCTCCTCGCCCTCGGGCGCGTGGAGGAGAGCATCGCCGCATTCACCATCGCGGTGCAGGTGAGCGGCCGGAACGTGTGGGCGCTGTACGACCACGGGCTCGCACTGGTCGCCGCGGGTCGCGCGGCGGAGGCGCGCGAAATCGCGGCGGAGCTCGACGCGCGCGCCCTGCGGGAGCCCGTGCCGGCGTTGGCCCGGACGCTCGGCCCGCTGTGCGCCGAGCCGCCGGACCCGGACGGTGTCTTCCACTTGCTCGACCTGTGGTACGAGCAGCGAGGCTTCTGGCTGGTGATGCTCGCGGTGGATCCGGTGCTCGACTGGCTACGGGAGGACTCCCGGTTCACCGACCTCATTGCCCGCGTCGGGATTCCGGTCAGCTCGTGAGGCCGCATGGATGCGCCGGTCAACGCGCACCCGGTGCACTGGACTGCCGCAGGAGCGCGCGCACGGCGGCCAGCACCTCGGGGCGGGCGATGACGCCCGCGTGGTCGGCGCCCGGCACCTCGAGCAGTCGCGCCCCGGGCCACCGCGCCGCGAGCGCGCGGGCGTTCACGAGCAACGGGTCGCCCGTCCCCGCCGCGATGAGCACCGGCACGCGGGACGCCGCGATCCGCTCGGCCGGGGGCGTCAGCGCGGCGAGGCCGCGCAGGATGGCGATGGATCGGGCCGGCGGGATCGCGGCGAGTTGCGCAGCGCTCGCCCGCTCGGCCGCGGCGGCCGGCATTGCGGGAAAGAGCCAGCGGAAGAAGCCGACCCACCCGGCCCCGCCTTCCAGGTTGGCGATCCAGGGGCTCCTGGCCGCCGCGTCGGCGGCCGAGTCGGCGTAGAGCGGCGCGGCGACGAGCGCGGCGGAGGCGACGCGCTCCGGGTAGCGTGCAGCGACGTTCGCCGCCACGAGCGCGCCCATCGAGTGCCCCACGAGGTGCGCGCGCCGGACGTGCAGGCGGTCGAGCAGGCGGACCACGTCGTCGGCCATCGCGGTGCCGTACCGGGCGGGGTCGGTGAACGTGCTGCTCCGGCCGTGGCCGCGCTGGTCCAGCGCGATCACCCGGTAGCCGAGCGCGAGCGAGTCGCCGACGCCGTCCGCCGCCCAGTCGTCCAGGCGCTGCGCCATACCGTGGAGCAGCACCACCGCCTCGCCCGTGCCGGCCTCGCGGTAGCGGAGGCGGGCGTCGTCCGAGATGAAGAACTGATCGGGCGCCGTCGCGAGGCCGACGGCGGTGGGGGCGGCCGGGCGCGCGCGCGCCGAGCACGTGGCGACGCCGGCGCCAGCGACCGTGAAGGCGAGACCGAGGACGGCAACCGCCCGTGCGACGCCGGGAGGGGGACGGAACAGTGTGCGCACGGAAGGACCTCGGGGCGGCAGGAGACTGGCCGCGCGACGTGGGCGGAAGCGCGCCGGGGCACGCCCAACGTACGGTCGCGCCGGGCGCGCGCAATCCGCCTTTGCGCACAGGCCCCACCCCACCGCCTGCCTGCCTGGTCGCCGGCGGATGCGGGCCTCTGGCGCAGTTCTTCAACCGACAGTCACGCTCCGCTGAGCGGCAGTCCTGCTCGTCGAAGCGCCCACGACGCATGCTCGCGCACGAGCGGCTCGGGATCATCGAGTGCGCGAGTGAGCACCTGCACGTCCTCCACCTTCTCCATCTGCGACGCCGTTCGCACGTTCCCGAGCACCACCGCCGCGTTGCGCTTTAGGCCACGCAGCTTCGCGCGCTTCATGGGCGAGCCCTTGAACGCCGCCGAGAATTCCTCCTGCGACATCGCGAGCAGTTCGCGCGCGAGCGTGCGCGCGTTCTTGCCCACGATCGCCGCACGCGGCTGGAACGGCGACTCGTACGCCGCGTAGCGCGCGAACCGCACGTTCCACGGACACACGTCCTGACACACGTCGCATCCATAGATGCGATCTCCCACACCCTCGCGCAGCTCCACCGGGATCTCCCCGCGCAGCTCGATCGTGAGGTACGAGATGCACCGCCGCGCATCGAGCTCCCTCGGCGCCGTAATCGCCTGCGTCGGACACGCCTCGATGCACCGCGTGCACGTCCCGCAGCGGTCCGCATCGAACGGCTCGTCCGTCGCCAGCTCGAGGTCGAGCACCAGCGCGCCGAGAAAGAAGAACGAGCCGCGATCGGGGTGGATCAGGTTCGTGTTCTTCCCGAACCAGCCCAGCCCCGCGCGTCGCGCGAGATCGCGCTCGAGCAGCGGCCCCGTGTCGACGTACGGCTTGCCGAGCACCTCGTGCCCCGCGTCGCGCGCCACGCGACGGTGCAGCTCGCGCAACATCGCGTCCATCACGTCGTGGTAGTCGTCGCCGCGTGCGTATCGCGCGACGGGCCCGGACGGCTCGCGCCCACCGTAGTCGAGGGCGACGACGATCGCGTGTGTCGTTCCCGGGAGGGGCAGCCGCGTGTCGCGCCGCTTCTCCGCGCCGCGCTCGAGATACGCCATCGTTCCCGCGCGTCCTTCGTGCAGCCACGCCTCGAACTCCGGCGACGTCTCGGCCGGTCCGAGCGC
>Ga0207701_10006823_pt1 | contig 11392 bp, 17 predicted proteins | sample KBSSwiSSwithPhiX_FD_184294 | JGI IMG/M metagenome (GOLD analysis project Ga0207701, IMG submission 184294) | Switchgrass rhizosphere bulk soil microbial communities from Kellogg Biological Station, Michigan, USA, with PhiX - S5 (SPAdes) (version 2) | ecosystem: Environmental > Terrestrial >...
CATCGGGATGCCCCTTTCTCGCTTTGCGCCGCCTCGAGATCCATCAGGCGCTTCAATGTCACGTCGCGGTAGGCCTTGATGATGTCCGGCCATACGGCACGCGGGATACTGCCGCGCCACTTCCAATTGCGCACCGTGCCGGGCTGCTGACCGACCGCCTCGGCAAACGCCCGATAGCCGCCTTTAGCCCGGATAAGCTCCGCGACAGCATCTCCATCCGGCTGTCTCATGATGTGATTTTCCCGCTTGCACATTGTCTCGCAGTGTGACACATTCCCAGGCATGGAGCAAGCAGGAGTGAAGCTGGATACCAGCCCATAGGCCGGCCTGCCTGCGGAGCGGCATGTGTCCAGGGAGGGCACGCTCCGCGAACGGCCATCGACCGGCGGGGACCAACCCCCAACCCACCTCGGAACCCGCCGGTCTTTCACACAGGAAGGAGTTTTTGGAATGGAAGTCTTTCTAGGATTTGTTGTCCTCATCGGTCTCTTCGCGCTCTACCTGCTGCCGGGCATCGTCGCGCACAAACGCTGCCATCCTAATGAGACAGCCATCCTTGTCTTAAACCTGCTGCTTGGCTGGACACTGCTCGGCTGGGTCGGTGCCCTCGTATGGGCATGCACCAATCAGCCTTCGGTCGTCCGGGTGCTGCAACCCCGGTCTTTCGAACAATACTTCGCAGAGGAACTATGAGCGCCTTGCCCGAGCCCGACGCCGAAGAGCTCGCCGAGCGCCTGCGCGCACATCTCGCCGAGATCCTGCGGCTGGTCGCCGAGCGGAGCCGCCGCAGGCGACGGGCCGGGCGGCGCAACCGGCGGGCGGTCTCACCTGGCGGTCTCACTAATGAATGAGGAGCTGCTGGATGAGCTCGCCGCCATGCGCCGGCTGGTCGAAAAGCTGCACCATGACATCGCGCGCATCATCGCGCAGCAGCAGCGCGTCGAGCAGGAGGCCGAGCCGCGCCCGCCTGAAGACGATGACGATGGATCCGACTGAGGTGCTTATGAACTGGTCGACTGTTGATCTGACGAGCATCCCCGCCGGCTATCGCGCCATGCTCTTCGCCTACGTCGAGCACGGCAGGGAGCCGCCCTCGATCTGGCTGACCGCCATCCTGTGCAATGACCTGCTCGGCGTGCTGGAGCACAGCCCGATGACACGCGATCGCGGCATCCCCGACGCGATGGAGGTGCTGAACCTGCTTCAGGCGGCGCCGATGGAATGCTGGGGCTCCCGCGAGCGTGTCCACAAGTGGATGCGCGGCGGCGGGCTGCGCGGTCAGATCCGGGCGGACGCGAGGCTCCAATGAAACGCGAGACAGCAATGGCAGCCGCCATGAAGGCAGCCGGGCTCGATGCCGATGTCGTAGAACTGCGCCTGGTGCTGGCACGCATCATCAATCACGGCCGCATCAGCGAGGGCATCTGCCATCGCGAAGTCAGCGCGGCCTACACGAAGTCGAGGCAGGCCGAAGCGCGATTGCCGGATGGCCCGGGCGGAAATGCCTCGCCTCGACCCGAATTGCCGGGGACGGCCTATGATGCCTTGCCACAAGGCCAGGCGGCACTTGCCGCTCCCCGGCAGCCAGCATCGGAGGCGGCCCCGCTTGGCGTGTCGCAAGACCCCGCAGTAATTGCCGGCCTCCGACCCCGAAGCGACGAAGCGGGCCAACCGGCCCCTGCCGATCCGGCCACGCGACTTGTGCCTGCTTCGTCGCCCCCATCCGAATTGCCGGGCGAGGCCGCAATAACGATGCCGCAAGGCCAGCACCCTCTTGCCTCTGCCCGGCAACCGAACGGCGAGGCGGGCCCGTCTGCGATTGCCGATCCGGCCCCCGCACCACTGCCTGCCTCGTCGCCGCCCAAGCGCCTCGTCCCCTATGCGGGCAAAGACCCCGGTCCGCTCACCCGCAAAGTGATGGGCAGCGTCGCCAAGAAGCTCGCCAGGGTCACGGTGGGCTATCGCGTCCGCGACGGCCGCTATCTGTCGGACGTGAAGCGCGGCGAATTGCGCCGGCTGGCGCAGGAAAACCGCGATGAGGCCACGGTGCTGCAATCCATCATAGCCGCCCTGAACGCCCGCCATCCGGGCGGGGACATGATGAAGACGGTCGGCGAACTCATCGAGGCAGACGATCTCGCCCGCACCATCGCCGAAGCACAGGACATTGAGCATGCATGAATGCCGGGGAGACGGCCTCAATTTGGGTGCCGCAAGGGGCCGATACCGGCCTGCCGTTTCCCCGGCGCCTCCATGTCGGGGAGACGGCCTTACCTATGGTGTCGAAAGACCAGCCAGACCTGCCGTTTCCCCGGCGCCACCCTGTCGGGGAGGCGGCCCGGGCGGTGCTGCCGCAAAGCCATGATGCGCTTGCCGCCATCCCCGACGCCCGAACGCAATGAGGCGGGCCTGCTGACACGCGCCGAGCGGCCTTGGCTCGATTGCCTGCCTCATTGCCCCACACGCCAGGAACGGGCCTTGCTTTCGCTGCCGTCAGGCCGGCGCGGTGTTGCCTGTTCCTGGCTCCGCTTAGGGAGCCCGCATGCCTGACTTAGCCGAGACCATCGAGACAATCCGCACCCTGCATCGCAAGCGGTGCTTTGCCATGGAACAGCGCAAGCGTGCCGACCTGGCCCTCGGTGCCTTCCTGCGCACCATGCTCGGCTGGAGCAAAATGCTCCCGGAGACCGAGCGCAAGCGCATTGCCAGGGCCGCGCAGGCGATCGCCGATGGCGAGACGGAGTCGGAATGGGCTGAGCTCGTAAACACCACGCACGGCGCCCGCGCCCCGTTCGAGCGGATCGAGAGGGAAGCCCTGAAGCAGATGGAGAAGCTGGCGGTGACGCTGCCGGCCTGGGCGGATTTCGGCGAGGGCGTACGCGGCTTCGGCGCGGGGTCGCTGGCGGTCATCGTCGCCGAGGCGGGCGACCTCGCCAACTACTCATCCGAGGCGAAACTCTGGAAGCGCATGGGCCTCGCTGTGATCGACGGGGTGCGCCAGGGCGGGCTCACCAAGGGCGCATCCAAGGAGGATTGGATCTCGCATGGCTACAGCCCGCAGCGGCGCTCGCGCATGTGGAATATCGGCGATGCGCTGATCAAGGGCAATCGCGACGGCGCCTACCGGACGATCTACCTCACACGCAAGGTGTTCGAGGTCGCGCGCGACCCCGAGATGCGGCCGATCCATGCGCACCGCCGGGCGCAGCGGTACATGGAGAAGCGGCTGCTCCGCCATTTGTGGCGGGCGTGGAACCATGAGACAGCAGGGGACGGCCATGAACGGCATGCCGTTTCGGCCAGTGGCCGTTTGCCGTCCCCCGTTGCCCCATCCGAATCGGAGGCGGCCAACTCATGTGTGTCACCCGACCAGCCGAAGGTTGCCGGCCTCCGACCTGAAAGCGACGAAGCGGGCCTGCTTGCCGATACCGATCCGGTCATGTCGCCTGTGCCCGCTTTGTCGCCCCCGACAGCGGGGGACGGCCTCTCAAGAATTGCCGTTCCGGCCTCGCACGAAGCGCCGTCCCCCGCTGCCCCGGAGGCCGCATGATGAACCGCCTTCCCCTCGACGTTCAATCAGTCCGTCAGCATATCGAGCGGCTGCTGCTCGCCTATCCCGAGCTCGCGGATGACGTGCAGCTCCTCGCCGATATGATCGAGGGCGAAACCGAACTGCACTCCGTTCTCACCGACCTTGTGCTTTCAGCCACCGAGGCGGGCACCTATGCGGACGCCATAAAGGCGCACGAACGAATGCTCGCCGAACGCCGCGGTCGTTGGGAGCGCCGGGAGGCGATGCACCGCGCCCTGATCCTGAGCCTCCTGCAATCGGCAAACATGACAAAACTCGTGCTTCCCGAGGCAACCCTGTCCGTCTCGAATCTGGCTCCGAAGCCCATCGTCGACGACGAGACGCAGGTTCCCGACGAACTCTGCACATTCAACCGCTGGCCCAACCTGTCGGCAATCAAGGCCGCGGTGAAGGCCGGCGAGGATGTCCCCGGCGTCCACATGAGCAACGGCGGAACGACGCTCACAATCCGCGTGAAATGAAAATGCCCCACAACAAACTTAAAACAGGCCCCCGCATAGAACCCAGAGTCCGATCACGCGGCAAACGCAACGGCTCGACCCGATTCGAGCCTATCCCGATGTGGGTCTGGGCAACGAGTGATTGGGAAGGCGGCGACACGATTGTCGCCAGCAACGGCGACGTATGGACAGAGATCCAATTCAATACAGAAGATCTTTACCGGGAATTCCCGCTACCCAGCACAAGGCACTGAACGCCATGAGCCAGGCCGTCGCACATTCATCGCAACAATCACCAAACCTGACACCGACCGATCTGCCGAGCGCCTTTCGGCTGGCCGAATGGATGGCAGGAGCCCGCCTGGTGCCGAAACATCTGCAGGGGCAGCAAGCCGATTGCCTGCTCGTCATCATGCAAGCCGTGCGCTGGGGCATGGACCCGTTCGCCGTCGCACAGGCGACCAGCGTCATCGGCGGGAAATTGATGTACGAAGGGAAGCTCGTGGCAGCGGCGATCAATTCGAGCGGCCTGCTGTCTGATCGGCTGGCCTATGCCTTCACCGGCAGCGACGATTTGAGGGTGGTGACGGTGACGGGCACAATCCGCGGCGAGAAAACAGCCCGACAGGCCACCGTAGTCCTGCGCGATGTCCGCACCGAAAACGCCATGTGGAAACGGCAGCCGGATCAGCAGCTTGTCTATTCGGGTGCCCGCGTCTGGGCGCGCCGGCATCTCCCCGAGGTCATGCTCGGCGTCTACACGCCCGACGAATTCGATGAGCCGCAGGAGCGCCGCAGCGAACCGGCATCGAGCCTGCCGCCGGCCACTCCGCCCGCGCCACCCGCAGAGGCAGCGGACGGCCCGACCGAACTGGAGAAGTGGCTGGAGAAAATCACCGCGGCCGAAGACATCGAGGAACTGGGACAGGTCAGCCAGGCGATCAACCGGGCGAGGCTCGGCGACCATGTGCTGGCACAGCTTCGCGCGGCCTTCATCCGGCGCAAGGTCCAGTTGACGCCGACCACCCGGCCGCGACCGGCACCGATCCTTGAGCCGGAACACGATCCGGAGACAGGCGAGATACATCCCCAGACACTGGGGATATCCTTAGAGCCACAGGGAGCCCCGCCGGCGAGTGAAGAGCCTGCTCCGGCATCCGATACCGCCCCGGGCGAGGGAGCCGCTCCAGCAGCCACGCGTGATGAGTATCTCGCCTACTGCCGCGACATGATCGGCGCGCGCTCGCCGGACGAACTTCGCGCCTGGTGGAACGAGCAGGCAGCGGCGAGGAAGCGATTCAGGCTTTCGCCGGCCGAAGAAAGCGATCTCAAGGCCAGCATCAGGAACCGCATCTATCACCCAAAGGATGACCAGCCGGAGGAGCCGGCATGAGCGAGCCTGAAGAAAGCGGAAAGCCGCCAACGACTCAGGAGGATGAAGACGCCTTCTGGGGCCCAGGTGACCCATTAATCCGTGCCATCACAGAGGAGCTTACGGAACGGTTTTCTGACGCTTCTGTAGACGGTCTGGTAATCGACGAATTTCAGGCTCGTTACATAGCTTATGCAATAGTGCGTCGCCTTGATTCGATGGGGGGGATCTAATTATCCGGGCAGGATCCGGGTGCCGTAGCCGATGCCGGCAAAATTCATCAATATTGTGATGATGATGAGCACGGCTATCACCACCGCGACGATGCGGATGATTTTAGCGAGCGGTTCGGGCACGGCAAACTGGCTGAGCACCCAGAACACCAGCCAGACGAGGAGCCCCAGGACGAGCAGGACGAGGAGAAGCTGAATCAGGGCGGCGACGCTCATGGCGAGCCCTCCTTGGAGGCGATGCACGCTTGCAACAGGTTGGTGATCTGCGTCCGACCTTCGCTGGCCATTTTAGCGACCGAAATCACAGCATAGCCGGCGCCGATGATCAGGACGATATTCAGGATTGCAACGAACAGCAGGGCGGGTGAGCCGGCGAATCCGTTGACGACCTTTTCCGCCAGCTTGCCGGTTGTCTCGATCATGCCAGGGCGGCCGCCTCGGCCCTGAGCCGATCGCCGCACGCCGTTGCGCCCTGCACGCCCGGATCAAAGGGCAACCGCGTATAGTCCCATTTGCCGCTTTGCTGGATGCCGAGCGTGCCCTGCACTTCGGCGTGCGAGAGCACCGTCTGCGGCGTAACGACGATGTCATAGAAGCGGCACAGCTCGGCGACGACCACGGCGAGCGTTGCCCACTGCTTTTCTGTCATCGGATGGACGCCGGGATCGAACGGATTTTCGATTGCCCCCGCCATGCAGCAAAGAGACACGCCGATCGATCCGGTATTGCAATTTTTGGTATGCGCCGCGTATCGGCCGTCGCCGGTATCCACGTTGTCCTTGATGGAATAGACGCCCCGGATCAGGGTGCCGTCGCCCTCGATGAGGATGTGATAATGATCCTTGTCGGCACTACCCGCCGAGTGAGATCCCGCCGTCCAATGGCATATCACCCGGTCCATGCTGCAAGCCGAAAGCCACTCAAGCGGGATGATCCCCGCTGGCACATCGACGGCGGGTGCCCATAGGTCGAGGGCATCGAAGACGGCTTCCTCGGTAAGCTCGCCGTAGACCCCGTCACTGGGGCCGGGGTCGAGCCCAAGCGCCCGCAGGCGGGATTGCAGTTCGGCTGTTTTCATGGCGACCTACAGAATGTCCGGAGAAGCGTGACAAAAGGCGTGACAGGTCATGTGACCGTCACCGATATCGGCCCGATCGGCGTTGCACCCATGTCGCCGTTGGCAGATTCGATGGTGAGCCAGTATCGCCAGGTGCCCGGCTTGACCGTATCGGTCCACGTCTCCAGGTGCGCGTCCTCGCGCTTGTATCGGTAGCGCGGCCCGCTGACCTCGATGGCGTCCTGAAACCCGGCCGTGTCATGCGCCCGCCAGACCCTGCCGCAGTACATCGGAGGCAGCCCGCCCGTCGTCGTATGCACGTCGTCGAATGTCCAGCTGCACGTGGCGCTCCGCACCCCGCCGACCACGGCGAAGTCGGTCGGATCGTTGCAGGCCACGCCGGGATCGATGACGTAATCGCTCGGCGGCAGCGGCTTCGGCCGAGTGCCCTCCTCCACCGCCTCATCCCAATCGTAAGCGGCCGGATTGCACGAGCGGATGGGGAGCGTCATGCCCGTCATGTTTTCGAGCAGTTGCATCCCCGGGTCGAGCCAGAACGCGCCGCCGTCCACGTCGTCGCCGGTAGTCTCAGACCACAACAGCGTAATGGTCTGCTCGCCGATGCAATGCCCGCCGTAAAAATTGGTCGTCAATGAGCCGATAAAGTCGGGGTTATCATAAGCGGAATAGATTTTGGCCAGCCTCCGCGCCTGACTGAAACTGGGGACGGTCGTGAGGTCGAGTTGATTGCGCAGGATCTTGCCTGCCGCATACTCATCATCGTCGACCCGCTGCCATGCATCGCACTCCTGTTCCGCATAGCCGTGGTCCGGGCTCATGTAGCGGATGTCCGCCTCGTTGTACCTTGTGAAGGCATCGACGCCCGCCCGCGTCTCAGCCTGCAGGACGTGCCCCTTGCTGGCGTCGATCGTCACCGCCGGCGCCGTCCACCTGCCGCCGCGGATGCCCCATACGCCGCTCGATCCGACCTTCACTAAATGCGCATCACAGGCCAGGCGGAGGCGGCCCAGGACGTCGGTGCGGGGTTCGGCGAGGGATACCTGCGTAGCCACCCGATAGCGTTTCTCCGAGGCCGCTATCCAGTTCAGCGGGACGAGCTCGTCGCACACGTCCGCCATGTCTTCGAAGCTCGGCATATCGAAGCGGTCGAGGCCGAGCCCGTAGCCGTTCGGATTCGTCGCGCACCAGTCGAGGACACACAGTGCGGGGTTGTCGCTCCACATCCACGTCGACTCGTCGTCGGGGTCCTGCCCGCTGTCGCGCGGGTCGTAGACGTGGCGGCCGCGGATGAGTGCCTTAAAGGTCGGCTCTCCCTGCGGGTAAGCCTCGGAAAAATCCTCCGAGTTCGTTCCATGCGCGGCCATCACGGCATAAGCGGTCCCGCGCAACCTGTGATCCGCGGTCCACATGTCGGGAAACTGCCCCATGAGGAACGCATCGGCCGCCTGGCTGTCAGTGCCGCGATAGCGGAACACTTGAACTTTATCGACGCCAGCCTGATGAAACGGGCCATTAGTTACCCAGCCGCTGCCATCGGTCACCAGGATGCGGTTGTCGCCGTAGATGGTTTCGAATGCATCTATATGGCCGAGGGATACAGCGATGACTTTGAACAAGCCGGGGCTGATGGCCCCAACCTGCTTTTTCTTGAAGACACATGGCCCGGAGACGCTCATCCGCCCATAGACGAAGGTCCGCGGCGGAATTGATTGCTGTGTCTCAACCTGGCCGCCGCTGGGTTTGGGCGGCTTCGGCTTGGGCATCAACAGGCTGGCGCCCAGCGATAGCCCGACGCTGAGCCCGATCTTACCGATCGATGCGCCGAGCCCTGCGGTAATGCCGGTCGTTGCCGCGCCCGCCAGCGGCGCTGCTGCCAGGGACGAAAAACCAAGAGCAGCCGGTATCGCTCCCAGCATTACCGGCATTTCAAATCTCCCAGGCAGCCACGACGGCCGCAAATTTTATCTGGCGCTCGATGATGCCTTGCGGGGCAGCAAACAGGACCATAGGTCCGGTTAAAACCCCGCCTGTCAGACCCCCGGGCGACTCGACAATCACGACATCGCCCCGCATTGGAAACGGACTGCGCTCTATCCCGACATGCCCCAGGCAGGCATCGAACAAGGCAATGATCCCTCCGCGGCCGCGCAGAATCAGCGCCATCTCGGCCTCGGTCGAGTAGCGCCCGCGCCATGCTGCCGCCGGGTCCACGCCGCGCAGCATCCGTACCCACTCCGCACATAGGAGGGCGCAATCCCACTCGCCGATTTTGAATGTTCTGCCGGCCGCCAGCCGGCGGAATTCGGCGAGCTCGTCGTTCACCCGCTGTCGCTGAAGTCCGGCCAATCGATGCGTTGCCCGTAGACGAGGTCTCCCACATATTCAAAGCCGCGATCGCCGGGGAACAGTGCCTGTTGATCGGCATCGGACCAGTCCTGAAAAGCCGCCGTGTTCAAGCCGGTCCATTCCGACTCGGAACTCAGGGACACCGACGCGGCGCCCGGCCCGGTAATGCTGAAGCCGATCACGTCGAGATAGCGCCTGTCGAGCTCATAAAACGCTCCGACCGGCGCGAGCGTGTCCGCGTCGAAGAATTGCAGATGCACGCGCTGCCGGAGCCCGTGCACGCTCGGCATGGTCCGCGCTTCGGTCACGAATGCGGGGTCGACGCCGGAGAGCGTCAGGGTCAGGCCGGGCGCCGCATCGTCCGCGCCGAAGGCAAGCGCGCCCAGCCTGACGAGCTCGCCCGTGCCGATCCAGTCAAACCCGGCAATGTGGATGGTGCCGACGCCCGTCCAGTTGCGTGTAATACCGGAATTGAATTCGTTGGAGACGAACAGCGCGGCGTGGACCGAATGCCCCTCGGCGAGCGCCTCGACCACGGACTCGAAAAAGCCCGCCACTAGAACGCCTCGACGAACGACAGATCGAGCATGGCGTACCTCATCACGTCGAGCAGGATGGGGTTTTCATCGGTCGTCAGGTTCATCTCGCACACAGCGGCATCAAACTTGGCCGCCGCACCGCTCGATGCCGCGGCGCGCAGCGGCGGCAGGAAATTCATCGTGTATGCGCCGGCCCCCAGGTCATCGACATCGGTGATCAGATAGGCGTGATTACCGATGCCGAAATGACTGCCGGCCTCGGGCGCCGGCCCGGCCGTGAGCGTGATACTGACGATCGTCGCGCGGATTGCCGCACTCGCTGAAAGCGTTGCCGTGCGGGATTTCTTCGGTTCAAACACCGGCATCAGGATGCTGACCGCTTTGCCCTGTGCCAGGCCGAACAGTTCGCGCGCGGACCTGATCTCGGCGGCAGTGCGCAGCGGGATGGTCCATTGCGCCCGCTGCCGCATGGCCAGGCTGACGACAACCTGCTCCTGCCCGTTCTGCGCCACGCCGCCGGAGCGTGACGGGTTCACTAACCACATGCCTCCGGCAATGGGATCGGGCAGCAGCCACGGCAGTGCCATCTAGCGGCCTCCCGGCCGGCGCCGGCTGTGGTCGCCCGCCTCGACCACGGCATCACGCCCGCCCTGCCGCGCGACAGCCGTCGTCGTCGTGATGAACAGGGGCGAGGGCTCGACCGTGACGCGGTTATGCACGGCGACAGCCTGCCCGCCGCGCCCGCCGCCGAGGCCGCCCATGCCCGGCACGCGGATGTTGACGGGGATGCGCCGGCCATCCGGCAGCGGCACGTAGGCTTCCGGCTGGCTGCCCTCGCCGAACATGGCGAGCTGCGGGGAATGAGCCACGCCGCCGCCGGCATACTTGCGCAGCGGCATCGGCCCGCGGCTGGTCATCACACCGCCGCCGGCTAACGCAGCCCCGAAGATGGCGCCGCCCACATCCGGGAAGATGGCGTTAAGCGCCATGTCCAAGAGCCGATCGCTGATCTTCTGGAGCGCATTTGCCAACGCCTCGGCGGGCTTCACGCCGTGCTCCAGATCGCGGATGAAGCCGCCGAGCAGATCCCGCTTGAATGCCTGATTGGCGTTGGTGATGGCGTCCTGGGCCTTTAAAGCCGCGTCGGCATATCCGAGCGCCGCCTCATTGGCGCGCTCGGTATTTTCAGCCAGCGTCTGCGATTCGTTCGATAAGCCCTTGGCGGTGTTGAGCGCCTCCTCGCCCATCGGAGCGCCCTTGGTTTCAAAATGCATGGGGTCTTTCTTCGACCGCCACGAACCTCCCCAACTCAGGCCCCAGCGCGCTGCCATCGCCTGAATGTCCTGCGGCAGATTGGTAACCATCGGTTGACCTGCCGACGTCATCGGATTGAGCAGCGGATTGATGTCAATCGCGTGGCCGAAGGAATGCTGCGACGGGATATTGGTGCCGCGGATATTTCGCTTGTTGAGGCCACCGAGTGACGAGATGTCGTAGCCGCGCGCCTCCAGATCATCCAACAGGCCCTGGAACTGCGCAGCGTAGCGAGAATCCACGGTAGCCGTCAGCCCGCCGGCCGTGGTGATCGTCGTCATGTCCGGACCGGCCGGCTTCGGCCTGCCCCCACCGCCGCCACCGCCACCGCCACCACCGCCGCCGCCAGGAAGTACAGTCGGGTCTTCTATTGCCGCTTGAAGCCTTGCCCTTAACGCCCCCTCCAAAACCCCCTCATTTGTCATAGTAGGTACGCCGCTGATGCGCTGGTCGGGCGTTGGCGGTGAAGCGATCCAGG
>Ga0207701_10006824_pt1 | contig 11391 bp, 9 predicted proteins | sample KBSSwiSSwithPhiX_FD_184294 | JGI IMG/M metagenome (GOLD analysis project Ga0207701, IMG submission 184294) | Switchgrass rhizosphere bulk soil microbial communities from Kellogg Biological Station, Michigan, USA, with PhiX - S5 (SPAdes) (version 2) | ecosystem: Environmental > Terrestrial > Soil...
GGGGACCGACGATGACGCGCGCGCCCGCTCGCTGCGCTGCTACGAACGCCGGCAGCACGCCGTCCTCGCCATGGGCGAACACGCGGATACGCAGGCGCGTGCCCGCGGATTCCGCCGCCGCGAGGAAGCCCGTGCGCACCGCGTCTGCCGCGCGGCCGTACGCCGCGTCGTCGACGGGCAGTACCAGCGCGATGTCGAGGTCCTCCTTGTCGACTCTCGGCGCGGCCGAAGGCGAAGCATCGCTTGCGGCAGGCGTTTGCGCGGCGGACAATGCGGCGGCCCAGGCGAACGCCAGGGCGACGAGCACATGCGAGAGATCGTGGCGGCGCAAGGAGCTTTGTGGAGTGAGCGGGGCGAACTCGATGGACGGCGATATCGCGGAGCGATTCCGTGCACGGTCCGGGACTTTGGACGGCAACGTCGCCGAGAGATTTCGTGCACGATCCGGGACATTATATGTGGTGGCGACACCCCTCGGTAACTTGCGGGACGTCACGCTGCGCGCGCTCGACGTGCTTGCGACCGTCGACGTAATCGCGGCGGAAGACACGCGCGTCACCGCGAAGCTCCTGTCGCGCTACGGCCTGGCGACGCGGACGCTTTCCCTGCATGCGCACAACGAGGCCGAGCGCGCGCAGGTCCTGGTTGCACGCCTTGCCGCCGGCGAAAGCGTTGCGCTGGTGTCCGACGCGGGCACGCCGGCCGTCAGCGACCCCGGCGCGCGGCTCGTGCGCGCGGCCCATGAGGCGGGCCATCCGGTAGTCGCAGTCCCGGGCGCCTCCGCGTTGACCGCCGCGGTTTCGGTGGCAGGGCTCTGCGCGGAGTCGTTCGTATTCGCGGGCTTCCCTCCCAATCAGGCGAAGGCGCGTCGCGCGTGGCTCGATCGCCTTGCGCGCCTGCCGGCCGCAGTGGTCATGTACGAGGCGCCGCACCGCGTTGCGGCGACGGTAGCCGACATCGTCGCGTCGTTCGGCGGCGCGCGCACGCTCGTCGTCGCGCGCGAGATCACGAAAGCGTTCGAGACCGTCGCGCGCATTCCCCTCGGCGAGGCATCCGGCTGGTTCGCCGCCGACGCGAACCGCGTGCGGGGCGAATTCGTGCTGATCGTCGATGGCCTGGAAGAAGAGGCGCCCGTGCCGGTCGTACTCGACGAAAGCGTCGAGCGCTGGCTCGCGGCGCTGCTGACGGAATTGCCGCCTGCGCGTGCCGCGCGCGTCGTCGCGGCGGTCACCGGGATCGCGCGCGACGTCGTCTACGCGCGCGCGATCGCGATCAAGCCAGGTTGAAGAGGCTCGTCGCCTCGAGATCGAGGACGCCCACGCCGTCCTGATTGTGCAGGCGCCAGCGCCAGCGCACGATGCCGAGCGACGCGTTGCTCTTCGACGTGCGCCGCTCGATCACTTCGACCGTGCAGCGAAGGACGTCGGCTGCGCGCACCGGATTCTCCCACTTGAGATACGAAAGGCCAGGCGAGCCGAACGACTCCGATCCGTCGAGGATCGTCCGCACCGCGAGCCGCATGACGATGCCGCAGGTTTGCCATCCGCTCGCGATCAATCCGTTCCAGGGGCTGTTGGCGGCGCGCTCGCGGTCGACGTGAAACCATTGCGGATCGTAGTCGCGCGCGAACGCGACGATCTCCTCGTCGGTGAGCGACGCGGTGCCGCAGTCGATCACGCGGCCCGGCGTCAGGTCGGCATACCTCATCAGTACGTTTCCAGGTGGAAGCGCCCCGCCTCGCGGAGCTTGGGCAGCAGCGTATCCCAGTCGAGACCGCGTGTGCGGCACAGGTCGCGAAACGCTTCCGTGACGCCATGCTCCATGCTGCGAAGACCGCAGACGTAGATGTAGCAGTGCTCGTCGCGCAGGAGCCGCACGACGTCGTCGCCGCGCGCGCGCACGAGATCCTGCACGTATTGCTTGGGCTTGCCCGGCACGCGCGAGAAGGCGAGGTGGATGTCGATGAAATCGCGCGGCAGCTTCATGAGCGGCCCGAAGTAGGGGAGCTCCTCGGGCGCGCGCGCACCGAAGAAAAGCATGAGTGCGCCGCCTTCCTTCTGCGCGATGCGCCGGCGCCGCCGCTCCGTCATCGCGCGCATCGGTGCGGAACCCGTTCCCGTGCAGATCATGAGCAGGCTCGAGCCGGGATGATTGGGCATGAGGAAATTGGCGCCGAACGGTCCCACGACTTTGACCGCATCGCCTTTCGCGAGATCGCACAGGTAGTTCGACGCCACGCCGCGCACGGCATTGCCGTCGTGGTCCTCGGTGACGCGCTTCACGGTGAGCGCGACGTTGTTGTACCCGGGACGCTCGCCTTCCCGCGGGCTCGCGATCGAATAGAGGCGAACGAAATGCGGGCGACCTTGCGTGTCGGTCCCGGGCGGCATGATGCCGATCGTTTGACCTTCGAGCACGGGAAACGCGATCGAGCCAAAATCGAGCACGATGTGGCGGATGTCGCTTGACGCGCCTTCCTCCGTCAGCGCGTAGTTGCCGGTGACGGTGGCCAGCGCGGGACGGGCGACCGGATGCAGGTTGATCGCGGGCTGCGCCGCCGACCAGGGCGCGGGCGCGAGACCGCCTTGTCCTGCGCTTGCGTCCGCCGTGAGCCTTGCGATCTCGGCCGGCACGTCGACGCTGTCGTCCGCGGCAATCTCTTCCTGCGCGGGTAGCGTGTCCCAGGCGAGCTGGGCGCCCGTCGAGTAGGCGTTCGCCCGCGGCACCTGGCGCCAGTTGTCGATGGCGCCGGTCGGGCACGGCGAGATGCACGCGTTGCAGGCGTTGCAGATCGCCGGATCGACGACGTAGTTGCGCGAATCGTGCGTGATCGCGTCGATCGGGCACGTCTCCTCGCAGGTGTTGCACCGGATGCAGATCTCCGGATCTATCAGGTGCTGCCGAAGGACTTCCGCTGCTTGGCCCACGTGACTACCCGAACCGCACGTACTCGAAATCGATGGGCTGCTTGTTGATGCCCATCGGCGGCGGGGCGATCCAGCTCGCGAACTTGCCGGGCGTCGTCACCCGTCCCATGAGCGAGGCGACAAAAGCGCGATCCTCCGGTGTGGGAAGCCATTCGCGCTCGTGTGCTTTCCATTCCGCTTCGCCGATCACGCGGCCGTCGGGCGATACGCGCGTGCTCGCGAGCGTGCCGATCTTGCGGTTGAATGCCTTGTGCGGGACGACCAGCCGGAAATCGATGCCCGCCTTCTCGAGCACGCGGTTCCAGCGACCGATACCCGCGACCGAATCGCGGATGAAGTCGTCGCGCAGCACTTCGTTCAACGCATTCCGCATCGGCGCCTGCCGCTCGACGAGCGTGCCGTCGGCCACTTCGAGCACCGTGTACGTCGCGTCGTGCAGGCGATGATCGTCCGGCCGCTTGCCTTCCTCGAAGCGTCCCTTCAAACCCGCGCCGTAGAACGTCGCGGCGTTCGACGACTGGTCGGCGCCGAAGAGGTCGATCGTCACCGAATAGTGGAAATTGAGGTAGCGCTGGATGGTCGGGAGGTCGATCACGCCCGCGGCGCGGAGCTTCGCGGGGTCGTCGTTGCCGAGGTCCTTCATGACCTCGGCCGTGCGCTGCAGGACACGCGCCACGCCCGACTCGCCCACGAACATGTGGTGCGCTTCCTCCGTCAGCATGAACCTGGTCGTGCGCGCGAGGGGATCGAAGCCCGACTCGGCCAATGCGCAGAGCTGGAATTTGCCGTCGCGATCGGTGAAGTACGTGAACATGAAGAACGCGAGCCAGTCGGGCGTCCTCTCGTTGAAGGCGCCGAGGATACGGGGGTTGTCCGTGTCGCCCGAGCGCCGCTCGAGGAGCGCGTCCGCCTCCTCGCGGCCGTCGCGCCCGAAGTAGCGATGAAGCAGGTACACCATCGCCCACAGGTGGCGGCCTTCCTCGACGTTGACCTGGAAGAGGTTGCGCAAGTCGTAGAGCGAAGGGCAGGTCAGGCCGAGATGACGCTGCTGTTCGACGGACGCCGGCTCGGTGTCGCCTTGCGTGACGATGATGCGGCGAAGGTTCGCGCGGTGCTCGCCCGGCACGTCCTGCCATGCCGCCTCGCCGATGTGCTCGCCGAAGTGGATCTTGCGATCGGCAACCTGCGGCGCGAGGAAGATGCCCCAGCGATAGTCGGGCATCTTCACGTAGTCGAAGTTCGCCCATCCCGAAGGCTCGACGCTCACCGCGGTGCGCAGGTACACGTCGAAGGCGTGTGTGCCGTCCGGCCCCATCTCGTTCCACCACGCGAGGAAGTTGGGCTGCCAATGCTCGAGCGCGCGGTTGAGCGCGCGGTCGTCCGCGAGGTTGACGTTGTTGGGGATCCTGCTCGTGGTGTCGATTGTGCTCATGTGTCTTTCCAGAAGCGCCGTGGCCTCATTGTCGCTTCCAAGGCATGCGAATCTCCGCGCGTCGGCCACGTACGCTCGCGCGGCGGGGCGCCCTTCGGGCCTTGCCTCGACCTTTGGTCTCGGCCGCCTTGCTCGCTACGCCCCGAGGGACTGACTGCGCCCCCTCGGGGGGCAGCCCATCAGTTTTGCGAGCGTGGGGGCCCATCACACCCGTTCGTGGTCGAATTGCGCCTTGCCGCCCTTGCCGTAGACCTTGAGCGCGCCCTTCTCGCCGACTGCGTTCGGCCGGTTGAAGATCCAGTTCTGCCAGGCCGACAGGCGTCCGAAGATGCGCGTGGCCATCGTCTCCCTGCCGCCGAAGCGCAAATTCGCTTCCATCCCGGTGAGCGCGTCGGGCGACATGCTCGCGCGCTCCTCGATCGCAAGGCGAATCTCGTCGTCCCAGTCGATGTCGTCGGGTGCGCCCGTGACGAGGCCGAGCGCCATGGCGTCGCCGGCATCGAGCACGTCGCCGGTGTGACGCTCCACTGCTGCAATCGCGCTCGCGTCGTCGTAAAAGCGCCGCGCCACGCGTGTCTGCGCGTTGACCATGGGATACGCGCCGAAATTCTGCGGCGACACCGCGATGCAAGGCTCGCGCTCGGGGTCGTCTGGCAATCGCAGCATGTAGGCGCGGTCGGACGCGAGTGCGAGCTCGAGCAGCGTTCCCGCAAAGCACGAGCCGGGCTCGATCAGCGCGAACATGGTGCGCGAGGACACGTCGAGGCGCGCCAGCGTGCGCCGAAGCATGCCGACGGTCTCGCGCACGAGCCAGTGGTCCTCGTTCGCTGCGAGCGACGCGTCGCATGCGAGCACTGCCTTTACGTCGCCCGCCGTCTTGAAAAGCCACGTTCCGATCGCGAGCTCGTTGGTGCGCATGGCGAGGATGGCGTCGTCGAGCTCGCGCGCCATCTGGAGCGGCCACCACGACGCACCTGCCGCCTCGATGCCTGCGATGTCGGAGGCTTGGGGAGCTTTCGGCGCATGGACGGTAAACGTCGCAGTGCGCGCGGCTCGGTCGATCGTGACGTCGACGAAGTCGTACCGATAGCCGTTGTCGCGGTCCTCGCGGGCGAGCGGTGTCATCGCAATGCCGCGCGCCTCCCGCGGGCGATCGCTGGCGTTCGCAAGCTCGAGGACACGGCGGCTCACCGCATTGGCGAATTCGCCCGGCTTCGCGATCGCGTCGACGAGCCGCCAGTCCTTCGCGCGTTGTCCGCGCACCCCTTCGGTCACCGTGCAGAAGACGTCGGCCAGGTCGTGGCGCACCTTGCGCTTGTCGGTGAGGCGCGTGAGGCCGCCGGTGCCGGGCAGGACGCCGAGGAGCGGAACCTCAGGCAGCGCAACCGACGACGAACGGTCGTCGACGAGCCAGATCTCGTCGCAGGCGAGCGCCAGCTCGTAGCCGCCGCCGGCGCACGTCCCGTTGACCGCGGCGACGAACTTGAGCCCGGAGTAGGCACTCGCATCCTCCATCCCGTTGCGCGTTTCGTTGGTGAACTTGCAGAAGTTGACCTTCCAGGCGTGCGAGGACAGGCCGAGCATGAAGATGTTGGCGCCCGAGCAGAAAAGGCGATCGCGCGCGCTAGTGATGATCACCGCGCCGACTTCGGGGTGCTCGAAGCGGATGCGCTGCAGCGCGTCGTGAAGCTCGATGTCGACGCCCAGGTCGTACGAATTGAGCTTGAGCTTGTATCCCTCGCGGATGCCGGCGTCCTCGGCGACGTCCATCGCAAGGCGCGCGACCGGCCCTTCGAACGTGAGCCTCCAGTGCCGGTAGCGTGCCGGATCCGTGCGGTAGTCGACCTTGACGTCCGGCATGCCTCCTCCATCAGGAAGATGCATGATAATGCATCTATTCGGTAGAGGTCAAGCAGTGGATTGCATCATGCGGCGAGCGGCATCCGCGTGACGATGGCGTCGCGCAAGGCAAGGTAGACCTCCGCGAGCGGCTGTGCGCTGGTGTCGAACGTGAGATCCGCTCTCGCGTAATCCGCTTCGCGTGCCGCAAGGATGCGCTTCAGGTCTTCCATTGCCTCGGCGTTCCCCGCCATCGGCCGCAGGTCGCCCTGGGCGATGACGCGCTTCATGTGGTCGTCGGGCGACGCGCGAAGCCACACGGTGAAGCAGCGTGCAAGCAGGAGATCATAGGCCGCGGGTTCGGTGACGAGCCCGCCGCCCGTCGCGATCACCGCGCGCTCGTGGGCGGCGATGGTGTCCTCGAGCGCGCGCAGCTCGTAGCGACGGAATGCCGCGGCGCCGTACAGCGAGTGGATCTCGCCCACGTCGCAACCCGCCATGCGCTCGACGAGCCGGTCGAGCTCGATGAACGGCACGCGCAGGTCCTCGGCCAGCATGCGCCCAAGCGTGGACTTGCCGGCGCCCCGGAGGCCGATGAGCGCGATCCGGCCCTCGCGTCCGTCGTCGACCTGTACCGCGCCCAGCGCCTCGGCGAGCGCCTTGCGCGCCCGCGCGAGCGCCGCCTCGTCCCGCCCGCGCAGCATCTCCCGGATGCGCGTCCATTCACCGCCCGTCGAGGCTTCCTCGCCCACGACCTCGCCGATTGAGCTCCCGAGGGCTCGCGCGAGCTCGCGCAGCAGCATCACCGATGCGTTGCCCTGACCCGTCTCCAGGTTGGCAAGATGCCGCTCGGACACGCCTGCGGTTTCGGCGAGCCTCTTGCGCGTCATTCCGCGGCGATGCCGAAGGGCGCGTACGCGTTCGCCTAGTGCCATGAGAAAGACCTCGCGCGGCCCCTCGTCGTGACGAGCAATTTGGTTCATGCTATGCAGTCGGTTGCTTGACATAATGAATTGCGTTGCATTAAGTTAACAGAGGAAGCGCCAGACATCAATTGGATACGCTGGCCGTTGCGGCAACATTGACGGCGGTCAAGTCGGTCGACGAGGAGAGCATGGGACACGGCACGGCGTTGCCTTCGCGGTTCAACTTTGCCCGGCATCTTCTCGAGACGAATCGCCACCGCGGGACGAAGACCGCGTACATCGACGACACGGGGTCGCTGACGTACGGCGCCCTCGACGAGGGCGTGCGCAAGGTCGCGGGTGCCCTTTACGCCACGGGACTGCGCCGCGAGGAGCGAGTGTTCGTGTGCCTGCACGACACGATCGACTTTCCGCTCGCGTATCTCGGAGCGCTGTATGCGGGCGTGATCCCCGTCTGCGCGAACACTCTCCTGACCGTGGACGACTACGCGTACATGCTCGAGCATTCGCGTGCCCAGGCGCTCATCGTGTCCGGCGCCCTTCTGCCCGTGCTGGTGGAGGCGATGGGCCGCGCGAGCCACGAGGTACGCACCGTCGTGGTATCGCGGCCCGCCGGCGACCTCCTGCCCGGCATGGAGGACTTCTCCGCCTGGCGCGAGCGCGCTGCCGCGGCGACGGAGCCCGTTCCGACGGCGCCCGACGCGATCGCGTTCTGGCTGTATTCCTCCGGTTCGACCGGCCGTCCGAAAGGCACCGTGCACACGCACGCCAACCTGCTGCGCACCGAGGAGACTTACGGACGCGGCGTGCTCGATCTTCGCGAAGGCGACGTCACGTTCTCGGCCGCGAAGCTCTTCTTCGCGTATGGCCTCGGCAACGCGCTGACGTTCCCGCTCTCGGTGGGGGCGACGGTCGTGCTGATGGCGGAACGGCCCACGCCCGCCGCCGTATTCAAGCGCCTGGTGACGCACAAGCCCACGGTGTTCTTCGGCGTGCCCACGCTCTACGCGGTCATGCTCGTCTCACCCGAGCTCCCATCGCGCGCCGACGTCGCGCTGCGTCGTTGCGTTTCGGCGGGCGAGCCCTTGCCCAAGGAGATCGGCGAGCGCTTCGCCGCGCGCTTCGGTTGCGACGTCCTCGACGGCATCGGGTCGACCGAAATGCTCCATATCTTCCTGTCCAACCGGCCCGGCGATGTCCGCTATGGCACGACAGGCACGCCGGTGCCCGGCTACGACATCGAGCTGCGCGGCGAGGACGGGCGACTCGCGTCCGATGGCGAGATCGGCGATCTCTTCGTCCGCGGCCCGAGCGCGGCGCTCATGTATTGGGAGAACGCCGAAAAATCGCGCGCGACGTTCCAGGGCGAGTGGACGCGCAGCGGCGATAAGTACGTGCGCGACGCCGACGGTTGGTATACCTACGCCGGGCGCAGCGACGACATGCTGAAGGTCGCGGGGCAGTTCGTCTCGCCCTTCGAGGTGGAAGCCGCGCTCATGCGCCACGAAGCGGTGCTCGAGGCCGCCGTCGTCGGCAAGGACGAAGGCGGCCTCACCCGGACACTCGCGTATGTGGTGCTGAAGACGGGCACAGGCGACGACACGCTGGCCGAAACGTTGAAGGCCTTCGTGAAGGGCCAGCTCGCGCCGCACAAGTACCCGCGCGAAATCCGCTTCATCGGCGAGCTGCCGAAGACCGCCACCGGCAAGATCCAGCGTTTCAAGCTGCGCGAAGCCGCGAGTCGATGACCGTCCGTTCCGTCACCGTCGCGGCCGCCGGCCGCAGCGTCGACATCGAGTACGCGTGGGTCGAGGCGGGCCCGGCACATCCAGTGGTCGTATTCCTCCACGAGGGTTTGGGTTCGCTCTCGATGTGGAAAGACTTCCCCGCCAGGCTTTGCGGCGCGCTCGGCATGCGCGGGCTCGTGTATTCGCGCCCGGGTTACGGCCAATCGACGCCGCGCGCAAACGGCGAGCGGTGGCCCGTCGGCTTCATGCATCGCGAGGCATCGGAGGTGCTGCCGGCGCTGCTCGCGGCGCTAGAAGTGCCGCAGCAATCGTGGCTCTTCGGGCACAGCGACGGCGCGTCGATTGCGCTGCTCTACGCCGCTGCGTTCACCGACGTGCCGGCGGGGGTGATCGCTCTCGCACCGCATCTCTTCGTCGAGGATGTGAGCGTGCGCAGCATCGAGGCGACGCGCTCCGCCTATCTTTCCACCGACCTGCGCGCACGGCTCGCGCGCTATCATGACGACCCGGATTCCGCGTTCTTCGGCTGGAACGACATCTGGCTCGATCCCGCGTTCCGCGCGTGGAATATCGAACGCGAGATGGAACGTGTCCGCTGCCCGGTCCTCGCGATCCAGGGCGAAGACGACGAATATGGAACGATGGCGCAGATCGCCCGTCTTGCCCACCACGTGCCGCAGGCGCGGCTCGTCAAGCTCGCGCAGTGCGGACACTCGCCCCACCGGGACCAGCCCGAGCGCGTCGTCGACGCGGCGGCATCGTTCGTGCGAACGTCGCAAGTGATTTCGTGATCGACCTGCGCGACATCCGCTATGTCCGTCTCGGGACGTGCGACGTCGAAGCAGCGTCGCGCTACGCGACGTCGATCCTCGGCCTCGAGCAGGCGGGGCGCGAGAACGGCACGCGCTACTTTCGCAGCGACGGACGGGACCACACGCTCGCGTATGTCGAAGGCGACCCGTCCGATCACGCCATCGGCTTCGACGTGCTCGACGTTGCCGCGCTCGACGCGGCCGCCTCGGAGATCGACGCCCAGGATCTGCCCGTGGCCTGGGGCACGCGCGAAGAGTGCGAGGGCCGCCGCGTCGAGCATTTGCTGCGCTTCACCGACCCGAGCGGGAACGCGATCGAGCTCGTGCACGGCGCGCGCCCGGCCGGGCACGCGTACGTGGCGAGCCGCGAAGCGGGCATCACCGGGTTTTCACACATCGGATTGCGCACGACGGACGCCGCGCGCGACGAAGCGTTCTGGACGCGCGTGTGCAATGCGCGCGTGTCCGACCGCATCGGGACCGCGCCGCTGTTGCGCATCGACGCCGTACACCACAAGCTCGCGCTGTTCCCGTCGGCGCACCCGGGCGTGCAGCACGTCAATCACCAGGTCGCGGGCGTCGACGACGTCATGCGCGCGTACTACTTCCTGCGCGAGCGGAACGTGCGCATCGTGTTCGGGCCGGGCCGCCATCCGACGTCGTCGGCGATCTTCCTGTACTACGAAGGGCCGGACGGCATGATCTACGAGTACTCGACCGGCGTGCGAACGATCGACGACGAAACGACGTACCAACCACGCCAGTTTCCGTTCGCACCGGCCTCGTTCTGCATGTGGGGATCGCTGCCGGACATCCCGGAATTCCGGAAAGGCTGACCAGACGCGCGCCGGTTACACGAACGCGCCTTCTTTCCGATCCGAAATCCGGAACACGACGAACACCGCGAGACCGGTCGCGGCCAGCAGAATGGTCGCCAGCGCGGATGCCGTGCCGAATTGCCCGTCGAGCACCGACAGGTAGATGCGCACCGGCATCGTCATCGTGCGCCCCACGTAGAGAATCAGCGAACTCGACAATTCGTTGATCGCGGTAATGAAGCTCATCAGTGCGCCCGCGATGACGCCGGGCAGCATCAGCGGCAACGTCACTTTCAGGAACGCCCGCCACGGCGGGGCTCCGAGGCTGATCGCCGCCTCCTCGATACCGCCCTTGATCTGTTTCAGGATCGCGGCGCTGGACCGCACCGCATAGGGCAGCCGGCGAATGAACAGCATCAGGACGATGATCGTCGCGGTGCCGGTGATCTGCAGCGGCGGTACGTTGAACGTGACGACGAACGCGAGTCCCATTACCACGCCCGGGACGATATAGGGAATCAGCAGCAGGCTGTCGAGGACGCTGGATGCCACCGTCTCGCGCCGGGCGAGAATGTAACCTATGAGCGTACCGAGGATTGCAATCAGCACCACCGCGGCAATTGCATAGGTGAAGCTGTTGGCGATGACATGAGGCACTTCGCCCAGGATTCGTTCGTAGCTGTTCAAACCAAAGCCGGGATGGAACACCGGCCCGCTCGTCCGCCGGAACGACGTGTAGATAACGACCAACGAGGGCAGCGAGCCCGCGAGCACGATCGCGTAACAAACGACATGCGCGGCGGCCGAGGCAACGGGTCGCAAGCGCCGTGGCACGGGGCGTCGCAACAGCGAGCCCGCGATGTCGCGCCGGCGCACTGCCCAGCGCTGC
>Ga0207701_10006825_pt1 | contig 11388 bp, 11 predicted proteins | sample KBSSwiSSwithPhiX_FD_184294 | JGI IMG/M metagenome (GOLD analysis project Ga0207701, IMG submission 184294) | Switchgrass rhizosphere bulk soil microbial communities from Kellogg Biological Station, Michigan, USA, with PhiX - S5 (SPAdes) (version 2) | ecosystem: Environmental > Terrestrial >...
ACCCGCCGCTCTCGTGCGAAGGTCTGGACCGGATCGCCGTCATAGCTCCTGATCTTGGTCGGAAGTGGGGGCTGATAGGCGAGAAGCGTCTCCGAAGACGGCAGCCCAGTAGCGAAATAGAGCCACACCGCCGCAAAGAGGCCGAACAACGCGGCGCCGGCGATCGATAGCCATTTGACCCATCGTCGCCGGAAAAACGGGTCGACGCGAGCGTGGACACGCTCGTTGAATGCGACGAGGTCCGGCAGCTGCAGGTTTGGAGGCGACAGTCGTTCGAATTTCATGAGCTTCGGCGGCGGTCTAGCGGCTTCCGCCGACTCCGGAAAGACTTAGCGGACCGAACGTGCGGCGATGTCGGCCTCGATCGCCCGGGACAGCGCCGAAACGATGTGCGCTCGTTCTTCGGGAGAGCGCAGAAGCGCTTCATCGTCGACATTGCTGATATAGCCGGCCTCGAACAGGACGGCCGGAACGCCCGCACTCCGAAGCACGAAGAAATTGGCGAAGCGGTGCGGCTGCGGACGAAGCTCGACGCGGCCGGCGGAGTTTCGCACCAGCCGCTCGGCAAAATTGGCCGACGCCGTCATCTGGCTTCGAAGCGCGAGGTCGGAGAGGATCGCTCGGACTGAACCGTCAGATCCTGCAGCGCGAGCTACCGCGCTATTTTCTGCTTGTGCCAGCCTTTCGGCCTCGGCGTCTGACGCCACGTCTGACAGCGAATAGATGCTTGCGCCGCGGGCGAGGGGGTTCCGGGCGCTGTCCATGTGCAGAGACACATAGAGGCTGGCTCCGAGCCGCCGTGCAAGGGCCGAGCGCTGATCGAGCGTCAAATAACGATCGTCCTCGCGGGTTAGGGCGATCCGGACCCGGCCGTCGCTTGCAAGTTTGTCGCGCAGCTCGCGGGCCATTTGCAGGGTCAGCTGCTTTTCGGTGATGTCGCCGGAAACTGCGGTCGCGCCCGGGTCCTGTCCGCCATGGCCGGGATCGATCAGGACCAGCGGCCGCCCTGGCGTACGCCCCTCGACGATCCGGATGTCTCGGATCGGTGAGGGAAGCGTCACTGTGACGGTGGAGGCGCCGTCTTCATGCGTCGCGACGCCGGCTGCAGCAGCGCTTCCCAATGCAAGGAGTGCCGCGGCGCCGACGGCCAATGCGCCCGCACCTCCCAACACCTGCTTGAGGGTCCAACTCGCTGTCACTCTTGCTCCGGCAGCGGCAAATCTGCGGCCATTTATCACGAATTCATGGTTAACAGCTACTTACCGGGAAATGTCGCTGTCCCGATGCAACTTTATTGCGGAAGCCTCTGCCCGATGCTAACTCCGATTAATCCTCGGCCTTGAACCGCCGCAGGGTTGCGCCGCGTCCGAACCCCGGAAGGCGGCCCCAAACAGGTTGACGCTGCATGATGCCCTTTTTCTCCCCCTGCCAGCTCAAGTCCGAGCAGCGGGGCGGCTATCCCGCGAGTGAAGCGGGAAGGGCGCTCGCAGCAGACACGCTTTTCATCACATCAGCCAGCTCCGGCGGCCGACAGCCGCTTAACCTGGCCCAGTCAATGGCGCTCCCGCTCTCGCTACGACGCAGAAGCGGCCGCGCCTGGAGAGTTTTCAATGTCAATGCGCATGCTGATCGATGCGCGCCACCCGGAGGAAACCCGGGTCGCCGTCGTCAAGGGAAACCGGATCGAGGAGTTTGATTTCGAATCCGCTGAGCACAAGCAGCTCAAAGGCAATATCTATCTAGCAAAGGTCACGAGGGTCGAACCGTCGCTGCAGGCGGCGTTCATCGATTATGGCGGAAACCGCCACGGCTTCCTGGCCTTCAGCGAAATCCATCCCGATTATTACCAAATCCCCAAGGCCGACCGTGACGCGCTCCTGAAAGAGGAAGCGGAGCATGCAGCCGAGGAAGAGCGCCTGCGCGCCGCCGAGTATGACAACGGCGACGACGGCGACACTCCCGAGGAGGACGTCGCCGAGGAACCCGAGGGTGAGGAAGGCCAGGGCACGACGGAAGAAGCGGGGACTCAGTCGAGCCGATCGCCGGTCGATGAATCTGCTGCAGACGAGCTTCGCAAGAAGCGCCAGAACCTTCGCCGCCGCTACAAGATCCAGGACGTGATTCAGCGCCGCCAGGTGCTTTTGGTCCAGGTCGTGAAGGAAGAGCGCGGCAACAAGGGCGCGGCTCTAACCACCTATCTCAGCCTCGCCGGCCGCTACTGCGTTCTGATGCCGAACACGTCGCATGGCGGCGGGATCAGCCGGAAGATTTCGAACGGCGCCGATCGCAAGCGGCTGAAGTCGATCATGAGCGACCTCAACCTGCCGACGACCATGGGGCTGATCGTCCGCACTGCTGGCCTCCAGCGTACCAAGACCGAGATCAAGCGCGACTTCGACTATCTCGCCCGCCTGTGGGACGAGATCCGCGACAAGACCCTGAGCAGCACCGCTCCTGCACTCATTTATCGCGACAGCGACCTTATCAAGCGCGCGATCCGCGACCTCTACAATCGCGACATCGATGAAGTGATCGTCGAGGGCGAGGAGGGCTTCAAGGCGGCCCGTGGCTTCATGAAGCTGCTGATGCCAAGCCATGTCCGCCGCGTCTCGCAGCACACGGAATCGACCCCGCTGTTCCAGAGGTATGGTGCCGAGGATCAACTGTCGGCGATGTACCAGCCGGTGGTGCAGCTAAAGTCGGGTGGCTACCTGGTCATCAATCCGACCGAGGCTCTCGTATCGATCGACATCAACTCGGGGCGGTCGACGCGCGAGCATAATATCGAGCAAACGGCCTACAACACGAACCTGGAGGCGGCGCAGGAGATCGCGCGCCAGCTTCGCCTTCGCGACATGGCGGGCCTCATCGTCATAGACTTCATCGACATGGAACAGTCGGGCCATGTCCGGAAGGTCGAGAAGGCGATGAAGGAGGCACTGAAGAACGACCGGGCCCGTATCCAGGTCGGCCGCATCTCCAGCTTCGGGCTTATGGAGATGAGCAGGCAGCGCCTACGCACCGGCGTTCTCGAAGCATCTACCAAGGCTTGCCCGCACTGCGAAGGCACCGGCCTGATGCGTACGGCCGCTTCGGCCGGGCTGTCGGCGCTTCGCTTCATCGAGGACGAGGCCGCGCGCGGACGCGGCGAGCGCGTGCTTCTTCGTGCCGGGCGCGACGCTGCCGTCTACGTGCTCAACAAGAAAAGGTCCGAGCTTGCCGAGATCGAGGCCCGCTATGGAGTCATGATCGAAATCGCCATCGACGAGAGCTTCGAGGGCGCGAAGATGACCGTCGAAAGCTCTGGTCCGCGGCCTGTCGCACAGCCTCGCCCGGCTCCGATCGCCGAGAGCCCGGAAGAGGATGAGGAAGAGCTCGAAGCCGCTCTCGTCGGTGCCGAAGGCGAGGACGAGGACGAGGAAGAAGAGACGGGGGAGCCGCAGGAGCCGGCCGGACGCCGTCGCCGCCGCCGCCGGCGTGGGGGACGAGGACGCCGCAGGGGCGGTTCGGACGCGATGATCCACGCCGACGAGGTGCCGCCTGCCCTCGAGGAGACCGGGGAAGCCGACGAAGAGCCGGTCGAGCAGCCCGCCGAGGCATCCGAAGAGGCGCCGAAGAAGGGGCGTCGCCGCCGCAAGCCGAAGTCCGCGGTGGCCCCACAGGCCGATGCTCTCGAGATCGAAGCGGATAGCTCGCCCATGGTCGAAACTCCGATCGACGAAGAAGCGCCGATCGCCGAGGTCGCAGTCCCGGCTGAGGACAAGCCCAAAAAGCCGCGTCGCGGCCGCAAGAAGGACCAGGCGCCGGTTGCGGTGATCGAGGTTCCGGAGCCGGCTCCAGCCGATGCTCCTCCGGCCGAAACGAGCGATGTGGCCAAGCCGAAGCGGCGAACCCGCAAGAAAGCGGCGGAGCCCGCGGCAGCGGTTGAGGGCGCTGGAGTGCCCGAGGCGGACAATGACTCGAACGGCGATGAATCCGGTAAGCCAAGAAGCGGCTGGTGGCAGCGAACCTTCGGGTAAATCGCGGGTTCATGGCACCCGTGTGAGGGACCGCCGATGATTTCCGCGCTGTCACGGCTGACGCGACTATTCATGATGGCGCTGCTCCTGGCGCTGTCCGTCGCTCAGCCGGCGGCTGCCGCCGACGACGAGTCCCTTGGTCCTTCGGTCCTCCGGGATACCGAGACAGAAGCGCTGTTCCACGACCTCAGCACGCCGCTGATCAAGGCCGCGAACCTCGATCCGACAAGCGTCAAGGTCGTCCTTCTGAACGATCCGGAGATTAACGCTTTCGTTGCGACCGGACAGACAGTCTACATCCAGTCCGGCCTGTTGCTTGCGGCCGACAATGTGAACCAGCTCCAGGGCGTCGTAGCCCACGAGCTTGGGCACGTGGCCGGCGGTCATTCGATCCGGATGCAGGAGGGCGTCGGCGCGGCAACCGGCATCACCATCGCGACCATGATTCTCGGCGCCATCGCCATTGCGGCCGGCGCCGGCGAGGCAGGCATGGGCGTCATGATGGCCGGCCAGCGCGCGGCTCTCGGCAACTTCCTGGCCTTCACCAGGACCCAGGAGAGCAGCGCCGATGCTGCCGGCGCGAGCTATCTTTCGAAGGCCGGAATTACGGGCAAGGGCATGCTCGAGTTCTTCGGCAAGCTCCAGAACCAGGAGTATCGGCTCGCGATCTACGACACCGACAGCTACGACCGGACTCACCCGCTCTCGACCGAGCGCATCGAGGCGCTCGAGCAAAAGCTCAAGAACGATCCCGCCTGGAACAAGCCGATGGACGCTCAGCTCGACGTCCGCTTCCAGCGGGTGAAGGCGAAGCTTGCCGGGTTCATCGACCCGAAGCAGGCAATCATCAAATATCCGGAAAGGGATCAGAGCGTTCCGGCGCATTATGCACGCGCTTACGCCTATCATCTCGGCGGATATCCCGACAAAGCGCTGTCGGAGACTGACGCGCTTCTCGCGACCGCACCCGACGATCCCTATTTCCTCGAGCTCAAAGGGCAGATCCTGCTTGAAACCGGCAAACCGGCGGACGCGATTGCTCCGCTTCGGGAGGCAACGAAGGAGTCGGGCGATGCGCCGCTGATCGCATCGATGCTCGGGCACGCGCTGATCGCCACCGAAAAGCCCGCCAACTATCCGGAAGCCAAGCAGGTGCTTAAAGCCGCCATCGGCCGGGACAATGAAAATCCGTTCGCCTGGTATCAGCTGGGGATGATTTACGATACCGAGGGCGACACGGGCCGAGCCGCGCTTGCGACCGCCGAGCGAAGCAACCTCGAAGGCAATCCGAAGCTGGCCCTTGCCAGCGCGCGAACTGCAATGAGGGGAATTCCCACAGGGTCCGCGGACTATCTTCGAGCGCAGGATATCGCCATGGTGTCCTGTGCCGAACTGACCAAGGACAATAAGGGAAAGGAATTTAAGTCTCAGTGTCAGAACTAGCACGGCCGTCTTCCGGACGGATCGGAGCGGCGGTTGCCGGCGGCATGATCGGCGCCGCAATCATGGCGGCGATCCTCCTCTTCCTCGCTCCGCAATTCCTCGCCAAGCGCATCGTTCGCGCCGGCATGATGTCGGACCCGAAGATATTGGTCGACGCCGATCAGGCGCTTCGCGACCAGCAATATGCGCCGGTGCTCGCGGAACATCGTGCCGAGCTCGAGACCCCGTTCGGGACTTCGTGGAAAGGCTCCAGCAAGCCCGACGTGACCCTCGTCGAATTCTTCGATTACGCCTGCCCTTATTGCAAGGCGAGCAACCCGGCGATCGAGCAGCTCGTCGGCGAGGACAAGAATCTGCGTGTGGTCTATCGCGAGCTGCCGATCCTCGGGCCCGAAAGCGTCGCTGCCGCGCGGTTGTCGCTGGCGGCGTCGAAGGCAGGCCGCTTCGCCCAGTTCCAAGATGCCTTGTGGCAGGCCGGCCGGCCGGGCGAGGAGACTCTGACGGCCGCGAGCGCGGCGGCAGGGATCGCCGCACAGCCGGCGCAAAGCCCGGATGTGGAGGCAGAGCTCAAGAAGAACTTCCAGCTTGCGGGTGCGTTGGGTGCGACCGGAACGCCTCTGTTCGTAATCGGCGACCGGGTCATCAACAGCGCCGTCAGCTACGACGAGCTGAAGAAGGCGGTCGCTGCTGCCCGTTCCAAAGGGTAATTAGCCGCCGGGCTCGCTCTTGAAGCCCTGCGCCACAACGTACCACTCGCTGGAGTCCTTCCGGCTGGCCGGCGGCTTGGCGTGCTTGACCGTAGCGAAGTGACGCTTGAGCTCGGCGACGAGGTTGTTATCGGCTCCGCCCGCGAGCACTTTCGCGACGAATGCGCCCCCGGGCCGGAGGATTTCCGTCGCAAACTGAAGGCCGGCTTCGACCAGGGCCATCGTGCGCAGATGGTCGGTCTGCGGATGACCGACAGTGTTGGCCGCCATGTCGGAAAGGACGAGGTCCGCCGGTCCACCGAGCTCCTGCTTGAGCCGCTCGGGCGCGGCATCGTCCATGAAGTCCATCTGGAGGATCGCGACTTCGTCGATCGGGTCGGTGGGAAGAAGGTCAATACCGACGACCTTGGCTTTGGGCGAACGGCGACGCACTGCCTGCGCCCAGCCGCCCGGCGCAATCCCAAGGTCGACGACGGCAGTTACCCCCTTGAGCAGCTGGAAGCGCTCGTCGAGCTCCAGGAGCTTGTAGGCGGCGCGGCTTCGGTAGTTTTCCGCCTTGGCCTTTCGCACATAGGGATCGTTCAGCTGGCGCTCGAGCCACCGCGTCGACGAAGCTGAACGCCCGCGCGCGGTGCGGACCCGCTGGCGGGGCCCGCGACCGCCCCTCACAGAACGAACCCGTCTCGTGCCATCAGCGAGCGGAGAATGCCTTCGCGGATGCCGCGATCGGCTACGCCGAGCTTCTTCGCCGGCCAGATTTCCAGGATCGCTTCAAGGATTGCACAGCCCGCGACGACGAGGTCGGCGCGGTCGGGCCCGATGCAGGGAAGGGCGGCGCGCTCTTCGAAATCCATTTCCGCGATCATCGTGCTGATCGCGTGCATGGCTTCGATCGGAACGTGAAGCCCGTCGACCGCGCGGCGATCGTAGCTCGGCAGCGCGAGGTGGACGCTTGCGAGGGTCGTCACCGTGCCGCTGGTGCCAAGCAGGCGGATTCCCTCGCGATGCTTTGGAAGCATGGATTCGAACTGATCGAAGGAGCGTCGGACGCGCTCGCGCATGCGCTTGTAGGCCTTGACCCGATCCTCGCCCTCGATGGCCTCACGGCCTTCGCTCTCAGTCAGGGAGACCACGCCCCAGGGCGCGCTCCACCAGCTGCGGATCTTCGGCGTTCCGCTCATCTGGTCGATGAGGACGAGCTCGGTCGATCCGCCGCCGATGTCGAAGATGAGGGCGGGTCCGTCACCCGGCTCGAGAAGCTTGTGGCAGCCCAGCATCGCCAGCCGCGCTTCCTCGGCCGGCTCGATAATTTCGAGCGCAATGCCCGTTTCGTTGCGGACGCGCTCCAGGAACTTGCGGCCGTTGGCGGCACGCCGGCACGCCTCCGTGGCGACCGACCGCGACAGCGAGACGTTCCTTCGGCGCAGCTTTTCCGCACAAACGGAGAGCGCGGACACGGCGCGGTCCATCGCATCGTCGGAGAGCTTGCCGGTCTGCGAAAGGCCGTCGCCGAGACGCACGATGCGCGAGAATGCATCGATCACGGTGAAGCCGCCGTCCGTGGGCCGCGCGATCAGGAGACGGCAGTTGTTCGTGCCCAGATCGAGCGCGCCATAGGTGTGGCGATTGTTGTGTGGCTGGGGAGCCCGCCGTTCCGGCGGGCTTGCGAAAGCCGGTTCCTCCCGCATCTGCGGGCCCGGCGCGCTGGCGACATCCTGCGCCATGACGAACGCCCGTTCTATCTCTGCACCGCCGGATCATTCCCGCGGCTGACTTGCCCCAAGTGTAAGCGCGAATGCAGCAAAAGGGCAAGATTGCGCGCTTTTCAGCGCTGTCGCGGCGTTGACAGCACTACAGGTGATTTCTATCTCGCGGCCTCGCCCAAAGCGGCGTTGCCCCGTCGTCTAATGGTAAGACTACGGACTCTGACTCCGTCAATTGAGGTTCGAATCCTCACGGGGCATCCACTCGCGAGGGCTGATCTCAGCAACCGGCTTCTGGCGCTACATCCGCTGGTGGGCCGCAATCCAATGGCCAAGGCGCCTCCGCAGCGACGGCTTCGACGGGATGAAGCCATGGACCTCAATCGTCTCCTCCGGTTCGTCATACACGCGCAGATTTAGGGGCAGGCTCATCCGCAGCGCCTCTCGGCCGCGCAGCTTGTCTTCGGCGAGGGCGAGGGCCCGGTGCACGTCCTCGGCGGTGAATGGCTTCATGAGGCAGCCGAGCGCCAGATCGGGCATCGGGAAGTTCGGCGCCTTGCCGCTGACGAAGAGGCAAGGGATGTCGATTTCGGCCATGTGAACGGCAACGGAAAAGCCGGTCGTTCCGCGCGCCAGAAGGAGGTCGACCAGCGCGAGATTAGGTTCGTGCTTCCTCGCGAGGTCAACAGCGCTCGCCACGTCGTCGGCAATGCCAACGACGCGATACCGCGGATTGTCCTCGATGAGGTATTTGACTGTCGTTGCCAGATGCGTGTCGTCTTCGACTACCAGAATCTTCAACACGAATATTCTCCCCGGACGCATCGCGGTGATGCTTGGGGGCAAGGAGTCAGAAAAGCAGCGCCGCGCGAATCCCCCGTAAACGGGGTTTACGCCGAGCGGAGATGGATATGAGTCGGGCCGAGCCTTCGGCCCGGCCCGCTCCTCACCCCCCGGCAAGGATTACTGTCTCTGGTTAGGCTCGGTAGAAGATGTGGACGCCGATCTTCTCGACTTCGGTGAGGCGGCTGCCCCACGACGGGGCGACATAATCGGCGTGATACCAAAGAACGTCGTTGGGAACGCTGCGCATCACGTCGGCCATCGCCAGCCGGGCAACGCCCTGCGCCTTCGCCCAGGCGTCGCCGTCCCTGATCGCCGGAAACTGGCCGTGCTGAACGAAGGAGAACTGCCACGGCTGCTTCACGACTTCGCACCAGGTCGTCGGATATTTGCCGGACGCGGCGCGGTTCATGACGACGTCGGCGACCGCAAGCTGACCTTCCAGGGTCTCGCCGCGCGCTTCGAAATAGACCGCGGTCGCAAGGCAATTCGCCTGCTCGTCGAGCGGGGCGCCGGTGCTGTAGCGGCTGACCAGCGCATAGAGCGGCCAGCCGGCGCTGTAGAGCCAGCGGCCTTCACGGGCGACGCGGGCGATATCGGCCTGCTGCGCGTTCTGCTGTGTGCCGAAAACGGTGCCGACCGCGTTCGAGAACATGGTGCCGGTGGAGGCGATGGTCTGCTGCACAGCCTGCACGACAGGCGCGGTTGCGACGGCGCCGAGCGGCTTGGCCGCGGCGTCGACCGAACCAGCGTTCAGCGTGTACGTGTTGTTGACCAGCTGCGTGGACTGGGCGGCTGCGTTGCCCGCACCCAGAAACAGCGTAAATGATCCCACAACCGCGGCGATGCCGCGGTTCCGCAGAAGCTTGTTCAATGGTCTCTCTTGCCCTTGGCGGCCGATCGGACACAGGCATATCGGGGCGCCGATGAGGCGTCTCGAAATCGCCATGTGAAGGTTCGTCCGTCTTGCCCGGGACCGGCGTCTCAAAGCGCCTTCAGGTCCCCGCTCTCGTTAACCGATGACGCCCAAATATGGATTTTCTCAGCGAGAGGAAGGGGGCCATCGGTGAGTCGAGCCGTGGCCGGGATGAATGGCGGAACTTGTTGAAAACACTATAGAAAGTTTTGGGGGTTCAGATTTGAAGGGAGGATCGCTAGTGCCGCCAAAGGAGGGTCCATGGCGTATTGGCTTATGAAGTCCGAGCCTGGCAGTTACAGCTGGCAAGACCTTGTTCGCGACGGTTCCACCGAATGGGACGGTGTTCGCAACAATGCCGCCCGTCTCCACCTCAAAGCGATGAAGCGTGGCGACGAAGCGTTCTTCTATCACTCGATGGATGAACGTTCGGTGATCGGAGTGATGCGGATTGCGCGCGAGGCGGCGCCCGATCCCAAGGACCCGGACTGGGTTTCGGTGGCGGTTGAGCCGGTTCGCGCGCTCCAGCACCCAGTGACCTTGAAAGCGATCAAGGATGAGCCGAAGCTCGCGAAAATGGAGCTGATCCGCCAGTCTCGGCTTTCCGTCGCACCCGTCCGGGACGAGGAATGGCAGCTCATCCTGCGGCTTTCAGAAGCGCCGTGATGAAGCGGCTCTTCGTCTTCCTCGCCGCGATAATCGCGCTTGTAGCGCCGGCAGAAGCGAAGACGGAAAGCTCACGGGAATTCGTCGAGCGGATCTACTCAGGCTACGCCCACGAGGGCTTCAGTCCGCTTCGACACATCGACCGCTACTTCGCGCCGCCGCTTGCAAGGGAGATCCGCAAGGATTCAGCGGGCGGAGAGGTGGGTTACCTCGATGGCGATCCCTTGTGCGACTGCCAGGACTTCCTCGGCGTGAAGCCGCGGATCGAAAGCGTCCAGACGACTGGCAGGGATGCGGCCGATGCGCGGGTCGTCCTGGATTTCGGTACCGTAGACGTTCGGACGGTCACGCTCCACCTGCTATTGACGAAAAGCGGCTGGCGGGTGGCCGATGTCGCCACGAAGGAGGAGCCGAGCCTGCTCGCGGCGCTTCGGCGATCGAACCGCAAGCCGTGAAGGTGCTGGCCGCCTTATTGCTCGCGGCGGCGGCGCCGATTTCGCCGCCCGATTGGCACTTGACCGTGGATGGCTGGGGCCCCGTCCGCATCGGAATGACTCGGGCCGAAGTCGAGCGGGCACTCGATCTGAAGCTCGAGGGCGAGCCGCTCGACGACGAGGAGACCTGCATCGAGATGAGGCCGGCAGGAGCGGATCAGGGCGTCTGGTTCATGTTCGAGGAGTTCAAGCTAACCCGTATTTCTCTCACGGAACCGAGCCGGGGAACCACTCCGCGGGGTATCGGAATTGGCGCCAGCGCGGACCAAGTGAGGAAAGCCTATCGAAAGGGACTGAAGGCCGAACCGCATTATTACGAAGACCTGCCGTCAGAATATCTCACCTATTGGACGATACCCGGCAAGCGCGGCTTGCGCTTCGAAACCAACTCGAGGCGGAAGGTTCAGACAATCCATGCCGGCACGGACAGCATCGAATTGGTTGAGGGCTGCGCGTGAAGTCTTGCGGATCCAATGGCTAGGGCTGCTCTTCGCGCGGATGCGCAGGGAGAACTAGAGCAGCCCTAACTCGCGAAAGCTGGTGCTCCGGCCGCGGCCAAAGACGAGGTGGTCGAGGAGCCGGCAATCGATGGCCTCC
>Ga0207701_10006831_pt1 | contig 11383 bp, 10 predicted proteins | sample KBSSwiSSwithPhiX_FD_184294 | JGI IMG/M metagenome (GOLD analysis project Ga0207701, IMG submission 184294) | Switchgrass rhizosphere bulk soil microbial communities from Kellogg Biological Station, Michigan, USA, with PhiX - S5 (SPAdes) (version 2) | ecosystem: Environmental > Terrestrial >...
AAAATCCGGCCCCGTCACGTTAATTTGCGTCGGCTGCGGCCCCCAGGCTCTGGCGGCGGATATAGGCGTTGTTGGGAAGCTTGCGATCCCAATGCTGCCAAAGGTTGCGGCGAAGCATGGAAACAGCTGCGGCTTGATCGAGCTGCCGGTTCTGCCGCCGCAAGCCGGCCAGCGTCTCGTAAATCCGTGAGAGCTTGGCAGCCTGTCGCAAGTCGTTTTCCGGATCGGGCTTCGATGCCATGATCTTGTCCAGCAGTTCCTGATAGACTTCAGCAGCCCGCACGGGCTGTCCCATTGCGGCATGGTAATCCCCAAGCGCGCGCAGCGCGGGCTCGGCCTCGCTATCGGTATCGATCGACGCCGCAGGATACCTGTTGACTTCGCGCAGCAGCCGGAAGGCATCGTCAATTCTGCTCTGGGCTTCAGGGGCTCGCCCCAGCCGCCGCAATGCATACGAAGAACCGGCCAGCATCCCGGCCTCCCCGCTGCGGGCTCGAGCATTGTTCGGGACCTCGCGAAGGCGGCGGATTGCATGGTCGTAAACATCCAACGACCGCCGCGGATCCCGATCGCGAAGAATCGCGCCCAGCTCGCGGGCCGTCTGGTCAAACAGAATGCGGATCCCGCCATCGTTCGGATCGCTCTTCGACGCTTCTTCAATCACGTCGAACGCCTGCTCAAAGGATGCCGTTGCCGCCGCAGGGCGGTTCAAGCTGGGACCGTTTCCGCCGCCCAGGATTACACCCTCCCGCCAGAGAATCATGAACTTCGCATTGCGGCCCCGGCGCACGCTTTGAAAGCGTGTCCCTTCGAGCCGCTGTTTTGCTTCGCCAATGGCCTGCATCGCTCCTTCGAGATCACCCGAAATGCGGGTGAAATCCGCGAGCAGGCTCAACCCGACCGGCAGCGTGTCATCGGTTGCCGGAAGGGAGCGTCATCCTGTTCCGCCCGCAGTCATTTTTCGACATGCACCCGGCCTGGGCCATCGGCGGATTGCTCGTGTTCATGGCACAGTTCGCGCTCATCGGCAGCCTGCTCGTGCAGATGGCGCGGCGGCGCCGCGCCGAACAGGAAACGCGCAAGAGCGAACAGCGCTACAAGAGCGTCGTCGACACACAGAGCGATCTCGTGTGCCGCTTCCTGCCCGACTCCACGTTGACGTTCGTCAACGATGCCTACTGCCGCTTCTGGAACAAGCGCCGCGACGAGCTGCTCGGACTCAGGTTCGTCGAGCTGATTCCGCCTCCATCACGCGAGGCTGTACTTAAGCGCATCGGCCGGCTGCAGACCGGCATGGATTCGCACGAGCATCAGGTGACGCTGGCCGACGGATCGATTGGGTGGCACCACTGGGTGAATCAGGCGATCCTCGACGAGCGCGGTCAGCTCGTCGAGCTCCAGGGTGTCGGCCGCGACATCACGGACCGCAGGCGCGCCGAGGAAGCGATCGGACAACTCGAGGCGCGCAACAGAGCCATTGTCGGCGCCATTCCCGATCTGATGTTTCTGCTGACCAGAGAAGGCGTCTATCTCGACTACTACGCTTCAGACACGAGCCGCCTGCTGCTCGATCCTTCACAGTTCCTCGGACGGAACATGCGTGACGTGCTGCCGCCCGGCCTCGCGGCCGCGTTCGCGGACTGCTTCGCCAGACTGGCGTCGGGCCAGACCCCCGTCATGCTTGAGTACACGCTGCCGATGGCGGACGGCGACCGCTACTACGAAACGCGCATGGTGCCGTGCGTCGAGAGCCAGGTGCTGGCGGTGGTGCGCGACATCACGGAACGGAAGCGCGCCGAGCACACGCTCGGCGAAACGCAGGCCGACCTCGCCCGCGTGTCACGTCTCACCGCGCTTGGCGAGTTCGCCGCATCGATCGCCCACGAGGTGCGCCAGCCGCTGACGAGCATCATGATCAACGCACGGGCCTGCCTGCGATGGCTCGCGAACGGCACGCCCGACCTGTCGGAGATAAAGTCGGCGCTCATCGATGTCGTCGACGCGGGGCAGCGCGCCGACGACGTGATCAGCCGCAATCGGAAGCTGTTCAATGATCGCACGGTACAGAAAGTCGCGCTCGATTTCAACGAGGTCGTCCGCGAGGCGATGGTACTCACCCGGCAGCGTTTACAGGCCAACCGCGTGACGATCACGACTTCGTCAACGGGGGTGCTGCCCCCGGTGTATGCCGACCGCGTGGAGTTGCAGCAGGTGCTGCTGAATCTCATCTCCAACAGCATCGATGCGATGGAAGGCATCGACCCGGGCGCGAAAGAGATCTCGATCTGCGCGTCACTCGAAGCGGAGGGTTGTCTGAAGGTCGCCGTCAGCGATACCGGTATCGGACTCGCCGGCGTCGACATGCGGCGAATGTTCGGGCTCTCCTACACCACGAAACCGCGAGGGACGGGCGTGGGGCTGTCGGTCAGCCGCGCCATCATCGAGGCGCATGGTGGCGAGTTGTGGGCCGAGCAGAACGACGGGGCTGGAGCAACCTTCTTCTTCACGATTCCGGCCTACTCGACGGCCGGCGTCGCCTTCACGACACCGTAATGTGCCGGCCCGGCTAAAGCCGGCCCTACCTTGGATCTCTCTTGAACGTGAACGAGAAGCCGGCGAGCTCGATCTTGGACTTCGCCATCGCAGGCTGGCCGGTCAGGAGCCAGGCTTCCGCGAAATTGAAATGCAGGCTCACCCACTGCCCGGTTCCCGGGAACCGAAAATCGGTGAGCCGGAACGCGACGCCCCAGTCGGTCGCCGGCTGCCAGTCGCGCGAGCGGCCGTTGGGAAGATTGAGCAGAATGGCGCCGGGCGCGACAAACAGCTGAAACCGTCCTTTGACCGTGATCGTGGCGTGCACGCCGACCACGCCGTACACGTTCGATTGCCACTGAGCCATCGGCCACAACGCGTCGAGGTGAACATGCTCCCACCAAATGGTTTTTGGCGGCTCCTCCCGATAGGGCTGAGGCGGGGGCTTGGCAGGGATACCGGTCTTCAGCTCTTGCAGGAGATCGCAGGCGGCGCCGAGGAGACCTTCGGCGTCGAGGAGCGACGCGCACTCGGCTTCGAGCCACAGCGGGGGCTCGGGACGCTTCCGTCTATCCTCATAGCCCGCCCAGCCCCGCTCGGGCCGGTTGCGGAATTTCTCGTACCACGCCTTCCACTCCGAATCCTCGGACAACCACGCACGCAATTGGTCGGCGCGCTGCTCCCAGTCTGCGGGAACGGACTCTGCGATTTGAGCTTGTTGGGCGCGGGCGGGGGCTACCGCAAGAAAGAAAAGACAGACAGGGAGAATCCAGGGGCCCCAGCGCATTTCGGCACGTTTCGGCCGAATGATGTACCAGTTCGAGCGATCCCGCAAGACAAGAAATAAGACTATTTTTTTCTACAACTTAAGTAGAGATTCCAGCCTGGAAGGACGCGAGAGTTGGTTGCCGAAGTGCCGTGCTTCCGGCATTTGCCCATAAACGAATCTGACGCCGTCTCACAGGCTCTCTTGATATGCTGCGAGGCGCCGTGGATCAGCCCCACGGTCTCGGCCCGATTGGCCCGGTTTCCACGCCTCGCCCGTGGAACGCAATCTGCACAGCCGCTGTGGAGCTTCACATGGATCAGCGAGACAGCAAAGTCGTCCCCTGGCATCGCACGATGTGGCCACTGCTTCCTCTTGGAAGCTTCCGGCCGCTGTCCGCAACGATGCAGGTGGAAGTCGCCGCCGATTGTCATCCGGGCAAGATCAAGCCCTACAACGAGGACAACTACCTCGTCCTCCAGGTCGGACGGAATCAACACGTCGTCACCACAAGCCTGTCCGCAGCGGAGCTGCCCGGCACATTCAACGAGCAGGCCTACGTGATGATAGTGGCGGACGGCATCGGCGGCGTTGGGGCCGGCGCCGTAGCAAGCCGGCTGGCGCTCAGCACCGTTGCCCAGCTCGCCCTTCACTTCGGCAAGTGGAACGTCCGCGTCGATCCGGCGATTGCCGAAGACATCATGGAACGGATGGAATGGTTTTACAGCCGGGTGCAGGAAGCCGTGACGAGCCACAGCCTGACCGACCGCGGCCTGTCGACGATGGCGACCGCCATGACGGCCGCCTACAGCGCCGGCGACGATCTCTTCGTCGCGCACATCGGTCACACGCGCGCCTACCTCTTGCGCGACGGGCAGTTGACACGGCTCACCCGCGATCACACGCTGGCCGCCGAGGGCTATCCCGGCCCCGGGCCGGCGAGCGCCCAGCACGTCACCGACGACCTGCGTCACATCCTGACGCACGCCATCGGCGGCGGCTTCAGCGGCAGCGGCGTCCAGGTGGAGCACTTCCGCCTGATGCACGGCGATTGCCTGCTGCTCTGCAGCAACGGCCTCACCGATCTCGTCGATGACTACCGGATCGCCGACGTGCTGGCCAACAGGCGACGGCTCGATGAACAGTGCCGCGCGCTGATCAATCTGGCGGTCGACGCGGGCGGACCGGACAACATCACGGTGGTGCTGGCCCAGTACGCCATGCCGCAGTTGTAAGGCGTCTCCCAACGTCCTAACGCGCTGGCTTGCGATTCGCCGGCACAGGTGCGCCACCGGCAACAGCTGCGTCGATGGTCGCCACGACGTCGGCATAGGACAGCGGTTTGGCGAGCACGGCAGACGCACCCAGGCGCTGCGCCTTCTCGACGAGACCGGCCTCGGCATCGCCGGTCATCAGAACGACCGGCAGGGTGATGTGCGCGCCTCGCAGCGCGCTCACGAGCCCAAGACCTGTTTCGCCGGGCATCCGCACGTCGACGAGCGCGCAGTCGAGCGCCGCGATCGACGAACTGCCAAGAAACGCCTCGCCGGTCGCAAATGTCTCCACGTCGTACCCCGCGCAGCGCAACAGCCTCGCCAGCGCGCGCCTGACCGACTCGTCGTCGTCGACCAGGGCGACGCGCGTGTGCCGACGCGTCACGGCCGCGCCTCGTGTGACGGCAGCGCGAACTCGAAGCGTGCGCCGGGGTGTGCGCTCTTCGCCAGCCAGATCGATCCGTGATGGGACTCGACAATCGACTTGGCTATCGACAGGCCCATGCCCATGCCGTTGCTCTTGGTCGTATAGAACGGCTCGAAGATGTGTGCCGCGGCGTCCTTGGCCACGCCGTCTCCCGAATCCTCCACCGAGACATGTACCGCGCCCGCCGCCGTCAGCTCGCTTTCCACCGAAACGGTTCTGCTGGCCGGCCTGGCTTGCGACACCGCATCCATGGCATTCAGGAGCAGATTCAGGATCAACTGACGCAGCTCAACGGGATCGCCGAGAATCATCAACGGGAGCGGCGACAGTCGCAGGTCGAGGCTCAGGTTGCGAAGCACGGCATCGTTCCGCAGCAGCGAGGCAACCTCCAGAATGACGTTGTTCAAGTCGATCGCGACCGTCTCGCCGCCGTCCTTACGCAGCCACTTCCGGATCCTGAGGATCGTCTCGGCCGCGCGTCGTTCGTCTGCGATGATGTCGTCGAGGGTCGCCTTCAGTTCATCGAGATCGAGCGACGGCATGCCCAGCATGCGCCTCGCGGCCTGCGCGTTGCCGAGGATGCCGGTCAACGGCTGATTCAACTCGTGCGCCAGCGAGGCGGTCAGCTCGCCCATGCTGCGCTGCCGGCTGACGTGCGCCAGCTCCGCCCTGCTCCGCTGCGCCTCCAGTTCGGCGCGCACGCGATCGTCTTCGCCTTGCTGGCGGGCGAGCACGTTGGCAAACGCCTCGGCGATAAGCCGGAGGCGGTTGATGTCGTCGGGCGTCAGATGTCCGGGCTCGGCGCGCCGGATCGCCAGCCCGCCAAACATCTGAGCGCCCGAGCCCATCGCCGCGACGGCCATCGAATCGGATAGCGCCGCGGACGTCCCGTCCCACAAACGATCGAGCACTGCGGCCGAGCGCCAGTGTTCGTGGTCCGCTGTCGACGTACCCTGGCGATGCGTCCACGACTGCACGACAGTCAGCGCGCGGGCGCCCGGATCGATCCGCAGCAACAGCACCTCTTCGGCGTGGAAGTACTCCGCGCAGCGGCCCAGCCACGCCTCCAGGTGCTGCGACAGCGCGGGGGTCGGGCTTCGCACGAACTCGCGCGACAGCTGCGAGAGCAGCCGCTCGAATGTCAGGCGATCGCGAAGGCCTGCGTTTGTCTTCCTTCGCTCTTCCACGATCGCGGAAAGGCACATCAGCGGCAGCGCCTCGACGATGAGAAAGCTCTGCACGGCCAGCACGCCATCGGCCGGCCGCAACGTCGAGAACGGCCCGTGCTGGTTCATGCCGGTCAAGATGAGAATGCCGGCGATGATCGTGAGCGACATGCTCGCGCCGATCGGCCCGAAGCGAAGCGCGGCCACCAGCACGAACGGCAGGGGAAACGCGAGCGAGATCGCGGGCAAGCCCGACATGGGCCACATCTTGAAAATGTGATCGCCGAACACTGCCAGTCCCGTGATAGCCGTCGCCACGCTCAGCACGATGGCTTCAACCAGCCGCGCCTGAGGCGCCTCTCGAATCCGGCGCAGTCCCGAACTGATCGTGATGACGGCCGGCGGCACGAGCGTCAGTTCCGTCAATGCGTTGGCCGGCACGCGCGTCGCCCAGATCGTCCAGTACGGCTCTCCTGTCATGGCCGACACCAGCGCCGCATCGAGGAACGATGAAAGGGCCGGCGCTGCAAGGACAGCGCCGATGATGAAGACGACCATCCGCCGGAGGGTGTCGAACCGATCCGGCCGGTCGCTGAAGGACCGCACAATGACCGCGGCAATCAGGGCCTCCGAGCAGTTGGTGACAAAGAGCAAGGGCACCATGCCAGCCGGCTTGACGACCGGGAGCTCGACGAGCAGATGTGCCGGGAGGGTGGCCAGCAGGTAAAGCCACCATTTTTTTGGATCTACGACGAGCAGCGCCGTCGTCAGGATGGCGTTGGGGGGCCAGAGAATCGAGGTGGTCGCGGGAGGAAACCGCAGGTGGAAGCCGACCTGGGCGCCGATGGCATAGGCCACCGCGGTTGCGACTGGTCCTTTCCAGGAACCTTTGAAAACTCTTGCAGCAGACTCGAACGGTCGTCCCGCAGGGCCCATAGCAACGTCCATAGGACTTTGGTTGTATGTTCAATGCAATTTGTACGCTACCCAGCAGATCCCGGTATCATGGGCCTTAGAATAAGGCCGTGGAATCCTTTCTTGTGGGTGCGGCAGTGGAGTCGACGACCGTGCACGTCGTCGATGATGAGGAGTCTGTACGCCGGGCCCTCTCGCGGCTTCTCAAGTCTGCAAACCACTCCGTTCTGGAATTTCCATCGGTCGAAGCCTTCCTGGCGGAATGCCAGACCGACGTCGCCGGCTGTCTTCTAGTCGATCTCAGGATGCCCGCACTTTCGGGACTCGATCTCGTGGAAACACTGGACCAACTCGGCTCGCCTTTCAGCGTGATCCTGATGACCGGCTGGGGTGGGATTCAGGACAGCGTGAAAGCGATGAAATTGGGCGCGGTCGACTTTCTGACCAAGCCGCTCGACGATACGGAAATTCTGCGGAGCGTCGAGATCGGGCTGAAGCTCAGCCGCGAGCGGTACCAGAACAAATTGGACAAGGCGAGACTGACGCAGCTGTTCAGCCATCTCACTCCACGCGAGCGTCAGGTGTGCGAGCTCGTGTCGCTCGGGCTGCCTAACAAACTGATCGCCTCGCAGCTCGGTGCATCGGAAAAGACCGTGAAGATTCACCGCGGCCGCGTTATGTCGAAGCTGGCCGTGGGATCGGTCGCCGAGCTCGTTCGGTTCGTCGATCGGCTCCAGCGCGAACCGAGCCACTAGTCGCAACGGCGCTTCCAGGCCGGCGACCATCAATCCTCGAGAATCATGACGGTGCGTGCGGCGACCTCGTCCACCACCAGCTGCGTGCTCTTTTGGAGCAGCATGCGCATCCCTCGCAGGACCAGAAACTCCTCTGATTTCAGTAACTCTTCCAGGGCCTCCTCGGAGTTCCACTCCGACACCACCATCAGCGTGTTGTCGTCGTCTGCCTCCGTCAGCGAACGGCAGACCACGCAGCCCGGCGTCATCCGCAGGCCTCGCATGACCTGGCGGATGGCGCTGATCACCTCGGGGCGTTTGCTCGGTCGAACCTGCAGCACGATTGTGGCGACGTAGGTCATCGACACGCCCGCCCCCGGTTCAGAATCGGCTGTCCGGGCGGTGCGCGGGAGAACTGCGTAGGCCCTTTGGCTGATTGATCTGGGCAGAGCGGGGACCTTACCCTTGACCTGTCGTGGGCTCGGCGTGGGTCCCGGTCGTCGGAAAATCCCTATTGGAGGTCGCATGGCTACGTCACTTACTGCCCGTCTGCCCGGGGGAGAACCGGATGGTTTGTCCGTTCTCCTTCCTCGGCTCTCGATGCACCTCGAGAGCGCGGCACCGGAGGCCGTAGAGCAAGAGGTACGCCACGCCCTGAAGCGGCTTGCCACCGACGTCAACCTCGACGATGCCGTCCTGACGGTCTTCGAAATGGAGGGTGGTACCCCCGTCCGGCCGCGAGTGCTGTCAACCAGCCCCGCGGACGAGGCCAACGTGCTCGACGTCGCCGTCGAGCCGTGGCTCATGGAGAAGGCGGCGGCGCTGGAGCCTGTCGTCCTGACGAGCGAGCATGCCGAACAGCCATCGCCGGACCTCTGGAATGCCGGGATGCGGGCTCTCCTGGCCACGTCATGGCGGACGCGGACGGAACGCGTTGGTGCGGCGATCCTGTGCTTCCGCGGCAGCCGGGAAGATATCGGAGCCGTCTCGCGGGATCGCTCCTCGCTGCTCGAGTTCGCCAGGCGCGTCGGCGTTCTTCTGCTGGGACGCACAACGCCGGCCGCATCGGGGGCGACCGACGAGCGACGCGTGCGCCCGCGGCTCCCATCGGCAAGCCCCGCGCGCGGCGCGGTAACCGCCCTCGACGGGCGACCCGATGGCATCGTCGGCGAGAGCGTGGCGTGGCGCTACGTCATGTTCCGGGTCGAGCAGGTGGCGGAAACGCAAGCCACCGTTCTGCTGCTCGGAGAAACCGGCACAGGCAAAGAGCTCGTCGCGAGTGCGATTCATCGCCGCAGCACGCGGCGGCACAACCGATTCGTCGCCCTGAATTGCTCGGCCCTGCCCGCCACGCTCATCGAGAGCGAGCTCTTCGGTCGTGAGCGCGGCGCGTTCACCGGCGCCCACGCCAGCCAGGCCGGCCGATTCGAGATGGCGCACCGCGGCTCGCTGTTTCTCGACGAAGTAGCCGATCTCCCACTCGAGCTTCAACCCAAGCTGCTGCGAGTGCTCCAGGAAGGACAGCTCGACCGCCTCGGCAGCTCGCACACCACGACCATCGATGTGCGCGTGATTGCAGCCACCAACCGCGACCTGATGAGCGATGTCAGAAACGATCGCTTCCGGCGCGACCTCTACTATCGGCTGAACGTGTTTCCGATTACCTTGCCCGCCCTCCGTGAACGCGCGGAAGACATTCCCCTGCTGACGGAGCACTTCCTCGAACGTTTCTCCCGCCAGATGCGTAAACCCGTCGAGCCGCTCTCGAAGTCAGTGATGCGCGCGCTGCAGGAGCATCATTGGCCCGGCAATATTCGCGAGCTCGAGAACGTGATTCAGCGAGCCATCATCCTGTCGTCGGGGGGGGTGGTGTCGATTAACGACGTGTGTCTGTCGAGCCTGTCCGAAACCGCGGCCGGCCCAGGGGGCTTCTCCGGCGAGACGACGCTCCAAGCGGTCGAACGCGACCACATCTTGAGAATCCTGGCGTCGACATCATGGCGCATCGAAGGACCTCGTGGTGCCGCCCGGGCCCTGGGCCTGAAACCGAGCACGCTTCGCAGCCGGCTGCAGAAGCTCTCGATTCGCCGCGCGAGCTGAATCCGCGACCGGCCGCGCACCGGCCCACGACCCGTCGCGAGATGACCGCGCTTGTCCTACATTTCTGGCCAGTACGCACTCCATCTCCATCGGATCGGCCTTTGCGATTCGATGACCTGACCGCTTCATCGGCGAGCGCGACGGCCGGCTGTTCTTCAAGGGCTCGGTCCAGACCCACGATCAGGCGGCCAGGCTGTGTTCTGCCAATCTCCCAGTCCGCGAATCTGCGAATTCCCGATGCCCTACCCGCTGTGGCGGATGTGGACGATGTCGCCGTCTTCGACGATGTAGTCCTTGCCCTTCAGGTGCAGCTTCGCTGTCTCCTTCAAGTACACCTCGGCTGCGTGACCCGAGCCCCGATCGGCGCCCGCTGCGAGCAGCTCGTCGCACTTCATCACCTCGGCACGAATGAATCCACGGGCGAGATCGCTGTGGATCGCGTGGGCGGCGTCGACGGCCGTGCCGCCGCGACGAACCGTCCACGCGCGCACTTCGTCTTCGCCGACCGTGAAGAAGCAGATGTAGCCGAGCGCCTTGTAGAGCAATCGCGTGAGCAGGTGCACCGCCGGCTCCTCGACGCCGAGCGCCTGGAGAAACTCGGCGCGCTCGCGCGGATCGCCGATCTGCGCCACTTCGGCCTCGAGTTTCGCGCACAGGGTGCACAGCTCGTGGCCGGGCCCCTCGAATCCGGCCCGTGCGGCCTCGAGCAATGACGGATTCGGGAAATTCGACTCGCCGCAGTTGAGCGCCGTCACCATGCTCTTCAGCGTCAGAAACTGCAGCGAGCGAATCTTCTTGAGGTCGTGTTCCTCCATCGGATGGACGCGCAGCGATTTGCCGCTTTCCAGATAGGGCTTGAGCGTTTCGAGCAGCGCTTTCTCTTCGACCCGCTCGGGATCGGCCTTCTTCTTCTGTTCCTGCGCGATGCGTTCGAGGCGAAGATCGACCAGCGTGAGGTCGGTGATGGCCAGCTCGAGGGTCATCACCTCGATGTCGCGGATGGCGTCGACAGCGCCTCCGGCGTGAAACACCGCCTCGTCTTCGAACGCGCGCACGACGTGGCAGAACGCGTCCATGTCTTTCAGCTTGCCGAGCCATTGCTCGCGCGGCTTCGCCTCCTTGGGAGGCGCGGGCGCGAGCGTACACTCGATCTCGGCGTACTTCGTCTTCTTCGGCTTGTAGAGCGCGGAGAGCTGATCGACACGCGGGTCGGCGACCCTGGCCATGCCGACGGCGTAATCGTTCGAGCGGCTGATCAACTGGTCATAGGCCACTCCGGTGAGCAGGGAGAACAAGGTTTTCTTGCCGACCTGCGGGAGGCCGACCAGCGCGATTTTCATCCCGTTGTTGTACCACGGCGCAGAGCACGGAGCACGATCTCAACACGGAGCCACGGGGACACGGAGAATTCCTGAAAGAAAGGAAAGCTCGGTGTCTTCGTACCTCCGTGTTGAGAGGCTCTCGCGTCA
>Ga0207701_10006834_pt1 | contig 11380 bp, 13 predicted proteins | sample KBSSwiSSwithPhiX_FD_184294 | JGI IMG/M metagenome (GOLD analysis project Ga0207701, IMG submission 184294) | Switchgrass rhizosphere bulk soil microbial communities from Kellogg Biological Station, Michigan, USA, with PhiX - S5 (SPAdes) (version 2) | ecosystem: Environmental > Terrestrial >...
AGCTTGGTTGATCCTGAAAACGAATATTACGACTTACCGGCAGGGCAAAATCGATGGATTGCGGACCACCGCAACCTGCCCTTGATCTCGGATGGCGGATGTTCAGTTGTCGATGTCGTCTATGATCCCGCGAAGCAAAGAGTTGAGCAGGCGTCTTGTAACGGGGTCGCCTAGCGTCCGTTTTCGACCCATTCCTGCCACTAGGCGGCAGGGGGGAAGAGCAATTTGGCCGCGACGGCGGCCACCCCGGCCCCAAGTAATTGGGCCACAATGAACATCGGCGCGTCGCCTGGCGCGATGCCGGCGAAAGTGTCCGACAGGCTGCGGGCGACCGTGATCGCCGGATTGGCGAAGCTGGTGGACGAGGTGAACCAATAGGCGGCCATGATGTAGAGGGCGACGCTGGCCGGAACCCACGGCTGGCGATGACGGACCGTGCCGAGAATGGTGAGAACGAGGCCGAAGGTGGCGATCGCCTCCCCCAGCCATTGGCCGGAGCCGGTCCTGACCTTCGCCGAGAACTGGATGACCGGCAAATCGAACATCGCATGCGCGGCCCAGACGCCGAGGATGCCGAAGGCCAGCTGCGCGACAATGTAGGCGGCGGCGTCCGGCCAGCTGAGCTCGCGGCGCGAGGCGGCGACGAGGCTGACCGCCGGATTCATATGTGCGCCCGATATCGGACCAAGCATGGTGATGAGGACGAACAGGATGGCGCCTGTCGCCATGGTGTTGCCGAGCAAGGCGATCGCGACATTCCCGCCCGATAGCCGCTCGGCCATGATCCCCGAGCCGATGACGGTTGCGAACAGGAAGAAGGCGCCGAGCGCTTCAGCGGCCAGTCGCCGTCCAAGTGATGTCATTTCAAACCCCCGCCCCCGCCGTGCGCCGCATGGATGACATTCCGATGACAGGCCCAACTCATATTCCCGCCTTAGGCACTAACCCACCTTTGCGAGTTCCGTGAGGATGAATAAAGGGGAGCCGCTCGGGAGTTTGCTTCGATGTTTCGTGCCGCCAATGTCCAAGCCACGATCGACAGCCTGCACGCGAATGTCGCGCTGCTTGACCGCGACGGCGCTGTCATTGGCGTCAACGAAGGTTGGCGGCGGTTCGGATCGCAACGGAATGCGCGTTCGGACTATATAGGACTGAACTATCTGGAAGTTTGCGCCGGCGCCGCCGAGAAGGGCGATAGATCGGCGATCCGCGTGCTTCGCGGTCTCAAGCTGCTGCTGGCCGGCCAAAGCGAGTCCTATGGCACGGTTTACCCATGCGATGAGCGGTTTTTCCGATTGAGCGCGCGCGGCATCAGCATGCCCGACGGCGGCGCGATCGTCGCACACCAGGACATTACCGCCTTGGTGAATGCCCGCCGTGAGCGAGCCTCGAAGCGGCTCGCGTTGCAAAGCGTCCAGGAAGCCCATGCGGACCGGATCTCCGAAGCGCATGAAGAACTCGCGCAGCGGCTGACGGCAATTATGCTGGCGACGTCGGCGCTGGAGCAAGGCGGCAACATCGCCGACGCCGTGACGCTTATCAAACTGGCGGTCGAGGAAGCGCGCCAGGAGCTGAAGCTGCTGCGCTATGATTCTTTGAAGCCTTTCCCGGACATCCACCTGGCACCTTGAAGTTGCCGGGGGATGCGGGCCGTGGCACCACCAATGCCATGCTCTACCTCGCCATCAAGGCCGGCCTGTCCGGCATCCTCATCGCCCTCGTTTCCGAGGTCGCCAAGCGTTACCCGGGCTTCGGCGGGCTGATCGCGTCGCTGCCGCTGGTCTCGGTGCTTGGAATGATCTGGCTGTGGCGGGACAAGCCGGACGCGGCGAACATGGCGGCGCATTCGGAAGGGACGTTCTGGTTCGTCATCCCCTCCCTGCCGATGTTCCTGCTGATCCCGGCGATGCTGCGGCACGGGTTCAGCTTCTGGGCCTCGCTGGCGGCGGGATGCGTCCTGACGATCCTGCTCTACAGCCTGATGGTCTGGGCGGGGCCGCGGCTAGGCCTGCGGCTTTGACACGAACCTCAAGATCACGAAGCCGGCCAGCGCCGATAGGATCGAGCCGGCAAGGACGCCGATCTTTACCTGGTCGACCAGCGCCGGATCGTCGAACGCCAGCCCGCCGATGAACAGGCTGATCGTGAAGCCGATGCCGCAGATCAAAGCGAGGACATAGACCTGGAGCCATGAGGCGCCTTGCGGGCGGGCTGCCCAGCCGAGGGCGACGGCCAGGCGGATGCTGCCGAAGACCCCCGCCTGCTTGCCGAGAAAAAGCCCGGCGGCGATGGCGACGACCAAGGGCGAGAGCAAGGCGTCGGGTGCGATGCCGATGAGGCGGACTCCGGCATTGGCGAAGGCGAAGAGCGGCAGGACCGCGAAGGCGACCCAGGGTTGGATCGCATGTTCGAGGCGGTCGAGCGGCGATGGCTGCTCCTTGCCGGACGGGATTGCAGCGGCGGCAAGGACTCCGGCGATGGTGGCATGGACTCCCGACAGATAGACGGCGAGCCAGAGGCCGATCGCGAGCAGGATGTAGGGCAGCAGCCGGCGCGTGCCTGCCCGGTTCAGGACCAGCATGACCGCGAAGATCAGCGCCGCCGCAAGCAGCGCCGTCAAATTGAGGCTGGCGGTATAGAAGAAAGCGATGATGGCGACGGCGAGGACGTCGTCGACGACGGCGATGGTGGTCAGCAGCAGCTTCAGCGACGGCGGCGCCCGCGATCCGGCGAGGGCGAGTACGGCGAGCGCAAAGGCGATGTCGGTCGCGGTCGGGATCGCCCAGCCGCTGGCTAGGCCCGGGCTGCCGCCGAGGACGACGAGGTAGGTGATGGCCGGTACGATCATGCCGGCGGTGGCCGCAATGATCGGGAGACGCCGTTCCGCCCAGGTCGAGAGCTGACCCTCCGTGAACTCGCGCTTCACCTCCAGCCCGACGAGCAGGAAGAAGACCGCCATCAGTGCGTCGTTGATCCAGTGCAGGACCGAGAGGGGGCCGATGTACGCCTTCAGGGCCGAGAAATAGGCGCCGGAGAGGCCGGTGTTGGCGATGATGAGCGCCAGCGCGGCGGCGGCCATGAGCAGGAGGCCGCCGGCCGTTTCCGACTTGATCAGGGATTGGAGGACGGACGCGGAACGGTCTTGGCTCATGTCCGGCAAGGACAGCAATCCGGCTCTCGCCGTCAAGACCGGCATTTCCCTTGAAGGTGCCGCGGCCCGGCATTGCGGACGGGAGCAATGCTCGTAGGAAGGGGCGCGACGAGTAGGAGCATTCCAATGGCCGATCAGCGCGATGTGTTGGAGGAGGCACTGACCAAGGTGCCGGCGATCACCCTGGGTTTCTGGATCATCAAGATTCTGGCGACGACCCTGGGCGAGACCGGCGGCGACACGGTGACGATGAGCTGGCTCGGCGAGACGACCGACCATCCAGTGCCTTATGGTTATCTGATCGGGACGGCGATTTTCGGGGCAATCCTCGTCGCGCTGGTGATCGCGCAGATCCGCGCCAGGACATTCAACCCGTGGCTATATTGGGCGACGATCATCGCCTCGACGACGTGCGGCACGACGCTCGCCGACTTCGCCGACCGGTCGCTCGGCATCGGTTATCCGGGAGGGTCGCTGCTGCTGCTCGCCTGCGTCCTCATCTCGCTGTTCGCGTGGTGGCGGACGCTGGGCACGGTGGACGTCAATTCGGTGGCCGGGCCGCGCGAAGAGATGTTCTACTGGATCACCATCACCTTCTCGCAGACGCTGGGAACGGCGCTCGGGGACTGGAGCGCGGACCCGCTGAGCGAGGGCGGCTGGGGGCTGGGCTATTCGGGCGGTGCATTGGTGTTCGGGGCGGGGCTGGCCGTGCTGGCTTTGCTCTATTTCTCGACGAAAGTTTCGCGCGTATTCCTGTTCTGGGCGGCGTTCATCCTGACGCGCCCGCTGGGCGCGACAGTTGGCGACTGGTTCGACAAGCCGGTCGCGAAGGGCGGGCTGGAGTTCAGCCGGCCGCTAGCCTCGCTGGTGCTGGCCGTGATCATTGTCGGGCTGGTCCTGATCCTGCCCCAGAAGCCCGGACGCCACGCGTTCGCGACGCAGCGGGCATAAAAAACGGCCCGGCGGTTTGGGTCGCCGGGCCGCTGGACTGCGGCGCTACGGGGGTGGACCGAGCGCCGACGGGGTTAGATATCGATACCGGCCGCGATTGCCTCGAGCTTGCGGACGCGTTCCCTGAGGTCCGCCAGCTCGATCCGGCCGCCGGCCGCAGGCGGCATGGTCGCTTCGGCGCGGCCGCTGACCAGTTCCATGCGCTTCAGTTCCAGCCACTCGTGCCAGGCCTTGAGGCCGGCCCAGGCGGCGATCCCGGCAGCGGCGAGGACACTTGCCGCGACGGTTGCAATCAGGATCGGGTCGGTCATCACTTTTCCTCCCGGAGCGCTTCGATTTCGCGCGCCAGCTCATGGTTCTTCGACGTGGTGATGTGGTGGTCGATCGCCATCATCCGGCGGTCGGTCTCATCAAGCTCGGTGCGGAGCGCGTGGATCGACGAGCGGGTACGGCCGACGTCGGCCATGCGGTCGAAGTCCGATTTGCGCTCACCGCGGCCAAGTACATTTCCCTTCTGCCGGTGCAGATAGATGCCGGCGGCGATGTAGCCGATCAGAGCAAGCTTCCAGCTGACCAAAATGGCGATGGCGATGAAGCCGATGCGCATGAAGGTTGGATCGAGGTTGAAGACGTCACCGAGCGTCGCGCAGACACCGGCAATCTTCTTTTCCTTGCGATCCATCGAATAGCGAGACATCCCCTTTTGTCCTTTCACTTCTTCGCCGCCAAAGCGGCCTTCAGTTCTTCCAGCTCCGCATCGACCTTGTCGGCAGCCTTCAGCTCGGCAATCTCTTCTTCCAGGCTCTTCGGGCCGGTCAGGCCCATCGCCTCGGCATAACCCTCGGCAAGATCCGCGCGGCGTTCCAGCACGTCGAAGCGTGCGAACGCGTCTTCCGTCCGTCCGCCGTGCAGCAGCTCGCGGGCCCTGGCGCGGGTGACCGCGCTTTCGAGGCGGCTGGCAATGGCGTTCTGCCGGCTGCGGGCCTCGGCCAGCTTGGCCTGCAGGCGGGCAATATCTTCCTCGTAACCGCGCAGCACCTGCTCGATCTGGCAGATTTCCTCGCGGAGGCCTTCGGCCATGTCGGTGGCCTTCTGCTTCTCGTTGAGCGCAGCGCGGGCCAGGTCCTCGCGGCCTTTCTCCAGCGCCAGCGCGGCCTTTTCGGACCAGTTGGCCTCGAGGCCATCGAGCCGCATCATTGCCCGCCGCATCTCCTTGATGTCGGCGATCGAGCGGGCGGCTGTCGCCCGGACTTCGACCAACGTCTCTTCCATCTCGACGATGATCATGCGGATCATGCGAGCGGGGTCTTCGGCCCGGTCGAGCAGCTCCGTCACGTTCGCGGCGATGATGTCCCGGGTCCGGGTGAAGATCGGGCCCGACAATATGCCGGCGAGCGGGGCGAAGCGGATCGTGGTTTCTTCCACTTTGGGCTTTTCCTCCATTCTCGGGGTGCGGGTGGGCACCTTCGCCTCGATCGGTTCAAGCTCAAGCATTGACGGTGACCGCCGGGCTCTGAACTGCCGCCGGGGCAACGGCCGAACCGACCGCAACCGTGCTCATCAGGAGGGCTGCAAACGCCGCTACCAGATGACGACCAGTGTTCGAACCAAACATTGTCTTTCTCCCTTTTTCCCGCCGTTCCATATTTGGCGGGCCATGTCGGTCTATATTCAAGCACCGTGCCAATTGGAGTTTTCCGCCAAAAATTGCGTGTCACTGGTGGATTGCGTGCCGGGGTTGGTGGAATTCACCACCGACAGTTGGGAGATTCCGCCACGGGGAACCGCAAGTGGCGTGGCGCGCTATTCCCTCAGAGTTTCAGGCGAAGGAATAAAGATGCTTGGCAAGATTGCAGGAGCGATGATCGGCGAGAAAGTCGCCGGCAGGAACAAGGGCGCCAAGGGCGCGATCCTGGGCGCCGGAGTGGCCGCCATAGCGCGACGCGGCTTCGGGCCCCTGACCGCCGCGATGGCGATCGGATGGGGCGCGAAGAAACTGTGGGATTGGCGGAAGGGGCGGTCGCCGAGGTATCCGACGGATGCGACGCCTTCCTGAGCTATAGCCAACCTTCGCTCAGGACGAACGGGATGGCTTCGTCAGGACGGGTTAGCATTGTTCAGGACGAGCGGCCTAGCTTTCGGATGACTCTTCGGAAGTTTCTTCCGAACCCTTGTCGCCGAGGCCTTCGATGTAGGGCTCGACCTTGCCCTTGAGGGTCAGGGTCATCGGATTTCCGAAGCGGTCGCGGCTGCGGCCGGCGATGATTTTGATCCAGCCTTCCGAGACGCAATATTCCTCGACATTGGTCTTTTCCTGGCCGTTGAAGCGGATGCCGACGCCGCGCTCCAGCACTGCCTCATCGAAATAGGGGCTGCGCGGGTCGAGGCTCAGGCGGTCGGGGAGGTCGTTGGTCTTTTCGGTCATGCGGGACCGCCTAGTCCCCCCTCGCCTCCTCCGTCAACGCGCGCGTGCCTTCGACCAACGGCAAAATGCGTGGATTGCGTTCGCGCGACCGCGCCGCCAAAGTCCGCGCCGACAAGTCCGTTCCCCGGGGGTTTTCCATGCGCCGCTTCACGCTGTTTCTTGCCGCCTCTTCGCTCGCCAGTCTCGCCGCTGCCCAGGCGCCGACCCCGCCGGTCGCGCCGCCACCACCGCAGCCCGGCGCCGCCGAGCCGATGACCCAGGCCAAGCCCGCGAACATGTCGCCGGCGCCGCAGCCCGATGCGACGAAGAAGGACGCCAAGTGGGACGTCAACGCCCGCCACGCCCCCGGCCATGACGCGCAGATCGACACGCGCACCGGCACCTGGATGAGCGTCGATGTGTCGCCGGACGGCAAGGAAATTGCCTTCGACCTGCTGGGCGACATCTACACGATCCCGATCAGCGGCGGCGAAGCGCGCCCGCTGGCGACCGGCAACGCCTGGGAAATGCAGCCGCGTTACTCGCCGGACGGGCGCGAGATCGCCTTCACGTCCGACCGGGGCGGCGGCGACAATATCTGGACGATGGATCGCAACGGCCAGAACCTGAGGCAGATAACCAAGGAGGACTTCCGCCTGCTGAACCAGGCCGACTGGACCCCGGACGGAAACTACATCGTCGCCCGCAAGCACTTCACCTCGTCGCGCTCGCTGGGTGCGGGTGAGATGTGGCTCTACCATCGCTCGGGCGGCGGCGCGGGGCTGCAAATGACCAAGGCGCGCACCAAGCAGAAGGACACGAACGAACCCGCCTTCTCGCCCGACGGCCGCTACCTCTATTTCTCGGACGACGCGACGCCGGGCGAAGTCTTCGAATATTCGAAGGACGTCAACGGCCAGATCTACGTCATCCAGCGGCTCGACCGGCAGACCGACAAGATCGAAACCTTCATCGACGGCCCCGGCGGCGCCATCCGGCCGACGCCCTCGCCCGACGGCAAGACCTTGGCCTTCATCCGCCGCGTCCGGTACAAATCCGTGCTGATGCTGATGGACATCGAGTCCGGCCGCATCACGCCGCTGACCGACATCCTCGACCGCGACATGCAGGAGACCTGGGCGGTCCACGGCGTCTATCCGGGCATGGACTGGACGCCCGACGGCAAGTCGATCGTCTTCTACGCCGACGGCGGCATCAAGCGCATCGATGTTGCTTCCGGGCTAGTCACGGACATCCCCTTCCACGTCACCGGCACCCGTTTCGTCGAGGATGCAGTGCGGCAGCAGAAGGACGTGTCGCCGAACAGCTTCGATGTGAAGATGATCCGCTTTGCCCATGCCAGCCCCGACGGGCGGCGCGTGGTCTATGAAGCGCTGGGCCAGCTGTGGGTCCGCGATGCGGCGGGCGGAACGCCGAAGCGGCTCACCAACTCGACCGACTTCGAATCTTACCCGACCTGGTCGCGCGACGGGCGGCAGATCGCCTTCGTCAGCTGGGACGACGACAAGGCGGGACGGATCAAGGTCGCGCCGTCGACCGGCGGCGCGGCGCGCGACGTGACGCCGGAGCCGGGTCATTATCTGGAGCCGACATTCTCGCCCGACGGCAGCCTGATCGCCTATCGCAAGTCGTCGGACGGTTACCTGACGACGGCGCTCTGGGGCCGCGAGCCGGGCATCTATGTCGTGCCCGCCAAGGGCGGGAAGCCGACCCGGGTCACCGAGAACGGTTACCAGCCGGAATTCGGCGCGACCAACGACCGCATCTTCTTCACCGCGCCCGCCGCCGAAGGAAAGCGCGAGCTGCATTCGGTGAACCTGACCGGCGGCGACGAGGTGACCCACGTCGTCTCGCAGAACGCCGGAGAATTCGCGCTGTCGCCGGACGAGCAATATCTCGGCTGGGTCGAGCGCTACCAGGCTTATGTCATGCCGTTCGTCCGTTCCGGCCGGTCGGTTGAAATCTCGCCCGACACCAAGGCGCTGCCGGTGTCGCGAGTGTCGACCGATGCCGGTGACTGGCTGCACTGGTCGGGCAACAGCCGGACGCTTTACTGGACTCAGGGGCCGGATCTCTACGCGCAGAATTTGAACGCGGTTGGCGGCTTTGCCGGCGGCAAACAGGCGGCGGCGCCGGTCTATGCCCACCTCGGTTTCACCACCAACGCCGACAAGCCGCGTGGCCTGATCGCGCTGACGGGCGCACGTATCATCACCATGCGCGGCGGCGGTGACGAGGTGATCGACAACGGCACGATCCTGATCGACGGCGACCGGATCAGCGCGGTCGGTCCGACCGCGTCGATCACCTATCCGGCTGGAACGCGGACCATCGACGTCACGGGCAAGACAATCATGCCGGGACTTATCGATGCGCACTGGCACGGATCGATGGGCAGCGACCTCATCATCCCCAAGCAGAACTGGTTCCATGCCGCGGCGCTCGCCTATGGCGTGACGACCATCCACGACCCGTCGAACGAGACGAAGGAGATTTTCGCGGCGTCGGAATATCAGAAGGCCGGCAAGATCATCGGGCCGCGCATCTTCTCGACCGGCACAATCCTCTATGGCGCAACGACACCGTTCACGGTCGAGATCAAGACGCTGGACGACGCACTGTCGCACCTGCGTCGCCTGAAGGCATCGGGCGCCTGGTCGGTGAAGAGCTACAACCAGCCGCGGCGCGAACAGCGGCAGATGATCATCGAAGCCGCACGCCAGCTCGGCATGGAAGTGGTGCCGGAGGGCGGGTCATTGTTCGAGATGAACATGACGATGATCGCCGACGGCCACACGACCATCGAGCATTCGCTTCCGGTGCAGAAAATCTACGACGACGTGCTGCAATTCTGGAAGGGCAGCGGCACCGCCTACACGCCGACGATGGTCGTCACCTATGGCGGGCCGTTCGGCGAGAATTACTGGTACCAGCACACGCAGGTGTGGAACGAGCCGATCCTGTCGAAATGGGTCCCGCGCCCGCTGCTCGATGCGCGCTCGCGGCGGCCGGTGATGAACCCGCCGGAAGAGGACAACCTCATTTCCAACGCGATTACGGCCCGCCGGGTCGGCGAGCTCGGCATTCCAGTTTCGATCGGCGCGCACGGGCAGCGCGAGGGCCTCGGCGCCCACTGGGACATGTGGACCTTCGTGATGGGCGGAATGACGCCGATGCAGGCGCTGCACACCGGGACGATCAACCCGGCTCGCGCGCTCGGTCTCGACAAGGACCTCGGCAGCCTGGAGGTCGGCAAGCTCGCCGACCTGGTCGTGCTCGACGACAACCCGCTCGAGAACATCCGCAATTCCGACCATATCGCCATGACGATGGCCGGCGGCAGGCTGCTCGATTCGAACTTGCGGGTCATCGCCGGCGGGACCGGCGGTTTCCGGCCCTTCTGGTTCCAGCAGCAGGCTGGTGGATCCTATACGGCGACGGCGACGGTTGTGACGAAAGAAGCGGACTGAGGCGCGCCCGGCCGGTAAACGGCCGGTTCATTGAGTCTCATCAACGGGCAGCAAGCCTTGAGTTCCGGAACCTATCGCAACGCCCCGGCCTGGGATGCGACGACGGCCACCCGCCGCGGCTCCGGGCTGGGGCTGGCGATCGCCATCAACCTGCTGATCTTCCTGGTGTTGATGACGCTGGGAGCGGCGGAGTTCACCAAGAAGCCGGATGACGTCCTGGTCGTCGACATGGTGTCTTCCCGGTCCGCGTCGGCGCCGCCGGCCCAGCAGGCTGAAAAGGCCACCGAGAGGACGAAGCCCAAGGTGCCGCGGATCAAGCCGCCGCCTATCCAGATCCCAATTGCCAAGCCGCTCGCCTTCGTCCCGCTCACCAAGGAGGAATATGCGGCCTCCGACATCCGCAACCTCGGCCACGCTCCGGGTGAGGGTCAGCAGGCGTCGAGCGACGATTCCGAGGCAATCGGCCGGGCCCCGAACGGCGAGTTGATGTACGGCGCAGAATGGTACCGCAGACCGACCGATGCGGAACTGGACGGCTACATGTCGCCAAACGCGCCGGAAGGTTATGGCCTGATCGCCTGCAAGACCGCCCCAGACCACCGCGTCGAGGATTGCATCGAACTCGAAAACTATCCGCCCGGATCGCACCTTGCGAGCGCGGTGCGGCAGGCAGCCTGGCAATTCCGCGTCCGCGCCCCGCGCAAGAACGGGCAGGACATGATGGGCGTCTGGGTGCGGATCAAGATTGAATATTTCCACGGGCCGGCGCGATAGAAGCGAGGTTCTCGGCAAAGCTTTGGGTTCAACCGGTTAAACCCGAAGTAAAGTTTCCTTGACATCGAGATTTGCACGCTTGCGCGCGCGCGACTAAGCGCGCTTGCGATGGCCGATAAAGCTCAACCCCGGCGCAATGCGCCCGCGCTGGCGCTGCATGTGCCGGAGCCGCCGTTCCGCCCCGGCGACACACCCGATTTCTCGACGATCAAGGTGCCGCCCGCCGGCAGCGCGCCGCGGCCCGACACGGCGGTCGCGGCGAGCGAGACTCATCCGCTGGCGACCAGCCTGGTCCGCGTGCTCGACGAGGATGCGAAAGCCGTCGGTCCGTGGGACCCCAAGCTCGATGCGGACACTTTGCGCAAAATCCTGAAGGACATGGTCACAGTCCGCGTGTTCGACGACCGGATGTATCGCGCGCAGCGCCAGGGCAAGACCAGCTTCTACATGAAGTGCACCGGCGAAGAGGCGATCGCGACCAGCGCCGCCGCCGCACTCGACTTCGAGGACATCCACTTCCCGACCTATCGCCAGCAGGGCCTGCTCGTCAGCCGCGGCTACCCGCTCGTGAAAATGATGTGCCAGATCTATTCGAACCCCGGCGATCAC
>Ga0207701_10006836_pt1 | contig 11379 bp, 9 predicted proteins | sample KBSSwiSSwithPhiX_FD_184294 | JGI IMG/M metagenome (GOLD analysis project Ga0207701, IMG submission 184294) | Switchgrass rhizosphere bulk soil microbial communities from Kellogg Biological Station, Michigan, USA, with PhiX - S5 (SPAdes) (version 2) | ecosystem: Environmental > Terrestrial > Soil...
CCCATATCTCTTCAAGACGCTCCCCTACGATCCGCTAAAGGACTTCACGCCGATCGCAAGAATCGGATACTTCCCGTTCGTCGTGCTGGTCGATTCAAAGCTTCCGATCAACAGCGTCAAGGAGCTCGTCGCGCACTCCAAGGCGACGCCCGGTGGCATCAGTTACGCGTACACGAGCAGCGCGGGCCAGGTGGCCGCGGCGGCGCTCAGCAATCTCACGGGCATGAATGCTACTGGCGTGCCCTACAAGGCGGCCCCGCAGGCGCTGGCCGACGTCGTCGGAGGACAGGTCCCGTTTACCGTCATCGACTTTGCGACCAGCCAGCCATTGGTCAAGCAGGGGCGGCTGCGTGCGCTCGCCGTCACGCCGCAGGCGCGAACGTCGCTCGCTCCCGAGTTGCCGACGTTGCGCGAGGCGGCAGGCCTGGAGGACTTCGGCGTGGTCGCGTGGATGGGATTGTTCGGCCCCGCGAACCTTCCGCCCGATATCGTCGAGTGGCTGAGCGCTGATCTCGTCAAGATCGTCACTGCGAAGGACATGGAGGAGCGAATGGTCGCGATGGGCACCGAGCCGGCGCCCGCCGGGGCGAAGGAATTCGACGCCTTCGTGAAGAGCCAGCTGCGCGTGTGGGAGCGTCAGATCAAGATCGCAGGCGTGAAGCCGGAGTAACCGGCGTCATCGCAGCTCTCGCCGCAGGATCTTCCCGGTCGGCGTTTTGGGCAGCTCGTCCAGGATCACCACGACCCTCGGATACTTGTAGGCGGCCATGCGCTCCTTGCAGTATTCGATCAGCGATTCGGGCTCGAGCGACTGGCCGGGCTTGAGGCTGACGACCGCCTTCACCGTCTCGCCGCGATAGTCGTCCTGCACGCCGACGACCGCCGCTTCGCGGATCGCAGGATGGGTGTAGATCACGTCCTCGACTTCCTTCGGCCACACCTTGTAGCCCGAGGCAATGATCATGTCCTTCTTGCGGTCGACGATGAAGATCCAGCCTTCCTCGTTCATGTAGCCCATGTCGCCCGTCTTGAGCCAGCCGTCGACGAAGGTGCTCGCGGTCTCCTCTGGGCGCTGCCAGTAGCCCGCTACGATCTGCGGGCCGCGCAGCATGATCTCGCCGACTTCATTGGGCCGCACGGATTCTCCGTTGTCGTCGGCGATGCGCGCCTCCGTTGCAATCACAGGCACACCGATCGACAGCGCACCGTTGGCATCGATGGGCGCGCGCCCGATGCGAGGCACCGACACGACGAGGGACGTGCTCTCCGTGAGGCCGTAGCAGTTGCGAATGGCGAGCCCGAACATGCCCTCGAACTCCGCCGCAACGCTTGCCGGAACCGGCGCGCCGCCGCTGTGAACGTGCTCGAGCGACGCGAGCTGCTGCGGCGTCACCCGGGGCGAGTTCATGATGGCGATGAAGGCGGTGATCGCGCCGACGACGAACTTCGCCTCGCGCTCCTGCGCCGCTTCGGCCACGACGTCCGGGTGGAAGCGCATCATCAGGATCACGGGCGCGCAGGTCGCGATCGCAAGGCCGAGATGACCGATCAGGCCAGTGATGTGAAACAGCGGCGCAATCGCCAGCACCGGACCGCCATTCGGCAGGTTGGCCCATAGCCGCCAGAGCTCCGCATCGCTCGCGAAATTCCAGTGCGTCACGACGGCGCCTTTCGGGATGCCGGTCGTGCCGGAGGTGTAGACGATGATGGCCGGCTGTTGCGGCGGCATCTCCCGCCGTAGCTGCGCCGCATGAGGCGCGTCGCGCAGGGCATCGGCGAGCTCCGTGACGCCCTCGGGCGGCGTGCGGTCGGGCTCCGCGAAGATGCGCGCGTCGTTGCGCGTCTGGAACTCGCGCGCGGAAGTCGTGACGCACGAGACGTTCGGGAATTCCTTCAGGACTTCGCGTGCGACGTCCTCGTACAAGTCCCGGTGCGCGACGAGGACGCGTGCTCGGCTGTCCCGCAGCAGCAAGGTCAGCTCGCGCGACCGGTTCATGGGGTTGATGCTGACGCCGATGGCGCCGATCTTCCACGCGCCGAGGAGGCAGATCGGAAACTGCGGAACGTTTTGCAGGTACAGCGCCACGCGGTCGCCCGCGTTGATGCCGCTGCTCGTCAGCCAGCCGGCAAAGGCGTCTGAAAGGCGATCGACCTCCGCGTAGCTCAGCACGCGGTCGAAGTAATAGATCGCGGGTCCGTCGGGATTCGTCGCAACGGCGTGGCGAAACAACGAGAGGCCGTCTTCGAATGCCGGCGAAAATTGCACCGCGGCGTCGCCGTTCGCATAGCGTGCGAGCCAGGGGTGCGCGGTCGTCATGGCCAAACTCCGGTATGCGTTGTGCGGAGGATATACTCGTTTTGCGCGAACATTCGCGATAAGGAGAGTCGTTGCCGAATGCCGATGGTTTTGCAATCCGCCACGTTACGATCGGACGCCAGACGCTGCGTGTAGGCGTCAAGCGCGGGCGCCATCCGACCCCGCTTCTGATCTTCAACGGCATCGGCGCCAATCTAGAGTTGCTGGAGGGTGTCGCGACCGCGCTGCCCGATGTCGAAGTCGTGGTCTTCGATGTGCCGGGGGTCGGCGGCTCGCCGCTCCCGCGCCGGCCTTACCGTCTGCGCACGCTCGCGCGGCTGGCCGACGCGCTGTTGACGACGCTCGGGTACCGGGGGGCGGTCGACGTCCTCGGTGTGTCGTGGGGCGGCGCCGTCGCTCAGCAATACGCACGGTCGTATGATCATCGGTGCCGCAGGCTCGTGCTGGCCGCGACTGCCGCCGGCGCGGTGATGCTGCCCGGCCGATGGTCCGCATTGCTCGCGTTGATCACGCCTCGCCGTTACACAGACCCCGCGTACATGTTGCGCGCGGCTCCGAAGATCTACGGCGGGAAGATCGCGGCGCAAGCCGGCCTCATGATGCCGTTCGCGAAGCACATGCGGCCGCCCAGCGTGCGCGGCTATCTCCTGCAGCAGCTGGCGCTCGCGGGGTGGACCAGCATGCACTGGCTTGCGCGCGTCCGGCAGCCGACGCTCATCCTCGCCGGCCGCCACGACCCGCTCGTGCACCTCGCGAATGCGAAGGTCATGCACCGGCTCATCCCGCACAGCCGGCTCGAGGTGGTCGACGACGGCCACCTGTTCCTTCTCACCAGCAGGGACGCGGTGTCCGGGAGCATCCTTCGCTTCCTGACCGCCGCGGACCCTCTCGACGGATCGGGACCCGCGCGCGCGCTGGCGCGGGCGACGAGCGCTTGCGCCGACTAGCAGCCCACCTGTCTTTGGTCGGACCATACGCGTCACCGCGGTAACGCTCGACTCCGCGAAAGCGTGGCTATAATCCGCGCCTCCGCCTTCCAATTGGGATCGCGCGATGTCTTCGGAGTGGACGTTTGCCGATGTCTGGGAGACCGTCGCCGACACGGTCCCGGACGCCATTGCGCAAGTGCACGGCGAGCGTCGCTATCACTGGCGCACGTTCGACCGCCGCGCGGATGCAGTTGCCGCGCGCCTGCTGGCCGCAGGGTTGCAACGTCACGACAAGGTCGCGCTCTACCTCTACAACACGCCCGAGTATCTCGAGGCTGCGTTTGCCGCGATGAAGGCGGCGCTGGTCCCGGTCAACACGAACTACCGCTACAAGCACGACGAGCTCCTCTATCTTTGGCATAACGCGGACGCCGCCGCGGTCGTGTTCGATGGCGCCTTTACCGAGACCGTGGACGGCCTGCGCGCGCGTTGCCCGAAGGTGAAGCTGTGGCTGCATGTCGGCGCGGACTGCCCGTCATGGGCCGCAAGCTACGAAGAAGCTGCCGCCGCTGCCGCCGGCCGTTGCCTGCCGCCGTGGGGACGTAGCGGCGACGACCCGATCTTCATCTACACGGGCGGCACCACCGGGCGACCCAAGGGCGTGATGTGGCGCCAGCACGACCTTTACATGGCGTCGAACGTGACCAACGACGCGGCCGCGGCGGACAAGTCGCTCGTCCGCGAGCGGGTGCGTGCGCTCGACCAGGTACCGGTCGGACTGCCCGCGCCGCCGCTCATGCACGGCACCGCGTACGTGTTCGCTTCGACCATCCTCAACCGGGGCGGCACGGTGGTGACGCTTCCCGAGCAACGGTTCGATGCCGGTCGACTGCTCGACGCGATCGTCGGTCACGGGGTGACGGACCTCTGCATCGTCGGCGACGCGTTCTGTCGTCCGATGGTCGATTTGCTCGACGTGGCGCCGGGCCGCTACGACCTGTCGAAGCTGCGCGTCGTGTCGTCGTCGGGGATGATGTGGAGCCAGGAGGTGAAGGCGCGCCTGCTCGCGCATGCGCCGCAAGTGATGATGATCGACTTCCTCAACAGCAGCGAGGCGAGCGGAATGGGCCGCTCGATCACGTCGAAGAAAGGCGCCGCGACCGGCGCCAAGTTCCAGCTCGGCAAGAACGCGTTCGTGATCGACGACGAGGGCCAACCGATCGCACCAGGCAGCGGCCAGGTCGGCCGCGTCGCCGTGCGCGGCATCGTGCCTCTCGGGTATTACAAGGACCCCGAGAAAACCAAAGCCACGTTTCCCGTCATCGACGGCGTGCGCTGCGCCGTGCCGGGCGATTACGCCACGGTGGAAGCGGACGGCAGCATCACCTTGCTCGGTCGCGGATCCGTCAGCATCAACACGGGCGGGGAAAAGGTGTTTCCCGAAGAGGTGGAAGAGGCAATCAAGACGTGCGCCGGCGTGCAGGACGCGGTCGTGGTCGGCGTGCCCGATCCGCGCCTCGGGCACGTGGTCGCGGCTCTCGTCGCCGGTGATCCGGCCGATGCCGACGCGATCAAGACGCACGTGCGCGGCAAGCTCGCCGGGTACAAGGTGCCGCGGCACGTGATGATCGCGCCGTCCACCGAGCGCGCGGCGACCGGAAAGGCGGATTACAAGGCGGTTCGCGAGCGCATTCTCGCGTGGCTTGGAACCAAGGAATAGCCATGGCTGGCACGAAAGAAAGCTCGCCGCACCTTCTCGTCGACAAGCGCGACGGCATTGCGTATGTCACGCTCAATCGACCCGAGAAGCGCAATGCGTTTTCCCCCGAGATGTTGGTGCGGATGTGCGACGCGTGGGTCGACATCGCCAACGATCCTGCGGTTCGCGTGGTGCTGCTGACGGGCGCCGGCGACCAGGCGTTCTCGTCGGGCGGCGACCTTGGCACCGTGATTCCGCTGATGATGCGCACGAAAAAGCCCGAGGGCGAATGGGAAGAGCGCTTTGCCGCGGACCGCAAGCAGCTCGGCGCCGCCATCCTGCGCAACGTGTCGTTCTTCAAGCCGATCGTGGTCGCGATCAACGGTCACGCGCATGCGGGCGGCGCGGAGTTCCTGCTCAGCACCGACATCCGCATCATGTCGAGCGAAGCGACCATCGCGGTGACGGAAGTAAGGCGCGGCTTGATCGCCGGCGGCGGCTCGCTCGCGCGGCTCGCGCGCCAGATTCCCTGGGCGCATGCGATGGAGCTCATTCTCGTGGGCGAGCCGATCACCGCGCAGCAGGCGCTCGCGATCGGCCTCGTCAATCGCGTCGTGCCGCCGGACCAGTTGATGCCGACGGCGGAGGATTTCGCGCGCCGCATCAGCCTCGGCGCGCCGGTCGCGCTCCTGAAGTCGAAGGAAGCGATCGTGCGCGGCACCGGCCGGCCGCTCGAGGAGGCGTTCGCGATCGAGTCGCAATGCACGAAGGAGAACGCGGCCACGGACGACGCGAAGGAAGGTCCGCGCGCGTTCATGGAGAAGCGCAAGCCGGTGTTCACGGGACGGATCTCCGGCAAATGAGTCTTCTCAACGGCATTCGCGTCGTCGAGATGGGCCTGTGGGTCGCGGGTCCGTCCGCGGGTGGCATCCTGGCCGACTGGGGAGCGGAAGTCGTCAAGCTCGAGATGCCGACCGGCGATCCGATGCGCACGCTCTACAGCGCATTGTCCGGTTCGAAGGAATCGCGGTGCCCGCCGTTCGACGTGCACAATCGCGGCAAGCGCAGCGTCGCGATCGACGTGAATCACGCCGACGGCCGCGCGCTCGCCCTCAGGATCGTGGCGACCGCCGACGTGTTCCTCACCAACATGCGCCCGCAGTTCCTGCGCCGCGCCGGCCTCGATCACGAGGCGCTCCTCGCGGCGAATCCGAAGCTCGTGTACGGAATTCTCACGGGCTACGGACTCGTCGGTCCCGACAAGGACGCGCCGGGGTTCGACATGGCCGCGTTCAGCGCGCGCAGCGGCGTGAGCCATCGCGCGACGCCGCCGGGCGGCGTGCCGCCGACGCTGCCGGGAGGCATGGGCGACAACGTCACCGCCATCGCGCTCGTGGCCGGCATCCTCGGCGCGCTCGTCAATCGCGGACGCACCGGCCGTGGCCAGCTCGTCTCGACGTCGCTCCTGCGCACGGGCATGTTCTGCGAAAGCATGGAGCTGTCCGCGTTCCTTGCGCTCGGCAAGGTGATGCCGCCGCCGTCGCGCACGCGGCCGCAGAACCCGCTCATGAATTCGTATCGCGCGGGCGACGACAAATGGCTGTGGCTGATCGGTGCCGAAGCCGAGCGTCATTGGGCTCCCATCGTGAAGGCGCTTGGCGCGGAAGAGCTGCAGGACGACGAGCGCTTCAAGACCTCGCGCGACCGCCGCCGTAACGCCGAGGCGCTGGTCGCGCTCTTCGACGAGAAATTCGCGAGGCGCACGCGGGAGGAGTGGGCGGCGGTCTTCGCCGAGCACGATATCTGGTGGGCGCCGGTCAATGCCTTCGAGGACGTCGTGGGTGACGCGCAGGCGCAGGCCTGCGGCGCATTCCTCGAAATTCCGTCGATGGCGGGCGACGGCACCCTGCAGAAGACGCTCGCCACGCCGCTCGACTTCGGCGCGTCGCCGGTGCAGCCGCCGAGAGCGCCGCCGCAGCTCGGCAGCGACACGGACGCCGTCCTTCGCGAGGTCGGCGTCGGGGACGACGAGCTGGCGCGATTGCACGAGGCGAAGGTGGTGGCATGAGAACGCTTGGCTGGCTTGCGCTGGCGTTTGCCGCGGCTGGAGTCGGTGCGGCCGCGCAGGATTTTCCGGACAAGCCGCCGCGCCTCGTCGTTGCGTATCCGCCGGGAGGGCCCGCGGACATTGCCGCGCGCATCGTCGCCGAGCAGCTTTCGGTGCAGCTGCCGCAGCGGATGGTCGTCGACAATCGCCCCGGCGCCGGCGGCATCATCGGCACCGAGCTCGTAGCCAATGCGGCTCCGGACGGTTACACGCTGCTCCTGTCGGGCAACAACATCGCGATCGCGCAGGCGCTCGCGAGCGCGCCGCGTTACGACGCGTCGCAAAGCTTCGTGCACGTCGCGCAGATCGCGACGCTGCCGACGGGCGTGTTCGTCAGCGCGCAATCGCCGTTCAACACGTTCCGGGATCTCGTCGCGTTCGCCAAGGCGAACCCCGATAAGCTCACGTACGCATCGGGCGGCAACGGCACGCCGTCGCACCTTGCGATGGAGATGCTGAAGCGAACGGCCGGCATCGAGGTAAGGCACATCCCGTACAAGGGCACGCCGCCCGCCGTGACGGATCTCATCGGCGGGCAAGTCGACATGCTGGTGACGTCGATCGCCGGGCCCATCGAACAGGTGAAGGCGGGCCGGTTGAAGATTCTGGCGGTGTCTTCGCCCGAGCGTCTCGACCAGCTGCCGCAGGTAGCGACCATCGCCGAGACGCTGCCGGGCTATTCGTTCGAAACATGGCTCGCGATCTCCGCGCCGCGCGGCACGCCGCGGGCCGTCGTGCAAAAGCTCGCGACGGAAACAGACCGTGCGTTGAAGGATCCCGCGGTCGTGAAGCGCATGACGGACGCGGGCCTGCGTGCGAGCTACCTGTCGCCGGAGCGCACGACCACGCGCATGTCGGGCGATCTTCGGACGTTCTCGCAGGTGATCAAGGATGCCAACATCCGTGCCGAATGACTCGAATGCGTTTCGACCGATGGCCGGCGTGCGCATCGTCGAGTTTTCGTCGAGCATCGCGGGTCCGTTGTCGACGATGATCCTCGCGCAGCTCGGCGCCGACGTCGTGAAAGTCGAGTCGCCCGACGGCGACGACGCGCGCGGCTGGCCGCCGCACATCGACGATCGCAGCATCGTCTATCGCAACATGTCGGTGGGCAAGCGCAACGTCGTCCTCGACTTGAAGCACCCGCAAGGCGTGGAAGTGGCCCTGGCGCTTGCGCAGTCGGCTGCGGTCGTGCTGCAAACGATGCGGCCCGGCGTTGCCGACCGGCTTGGAATCGGCGCGGCAGCCGTGCGCAAGGGCAATCCGGACGTCATCTATTACGACATGAACGCGTTCGGGACGGGTCCGGTGGGCCGCGACATGCCCGGCTACGACCCGATGGCGCAGGCGTTCGCGGGCATCATGGAAATGACCGGCCACGACGGTTCCCCGCCGACGCGCTGCGCGCCTTCGCTCATCGACCTCGGCACGGGCATGTGGATTGCCATGGGCATCCTCGCCGCCATGCTCGCGCGGCAGCGCGGGCAGAAGGTGAGCTCGCTCGAAACCGCGCTCGTCGATACCGCGTTCAGCGTCGTGTGCTACCAGGCGACGACGGCGCTGATGACGGGCGAGCGCCCGCCACGCGCAGGATCGGGCAACCCGATCGCCGCGCCGTATCAATGCTACGAAGCGAGCGACGCCCCTTTCATGCTGGCGGCGGGCAACCAGAAGATCTGGCTGCGCGTCGTGAAAGTGCTGGAAGCGCCCGAGCTCGAACAAGACCCACGCTTTAAGACCGGCACGCTACGCAGCGCCAACCGTCACGCGCTGGAGGACGAGCTCAACGCGCGATTCGCGCGCTCGACCGCGGACGACTGGGTCGCGCGGCTTTCCGCCGCGAGCGTTCCCGCGACGCGCGTCTACGGCCTCGAGCAGGCCGTTGTCAGCGACATCGCGCGCGAGCGCCGGACCTTCGCGGAATCGGACGGCGTGCCGCTCGTGCGCTTGCCGTGGCTGGTCGACGGCGAGCCTGTTCCGTGGTCGTCGCCTGCGCCGAGCCTCGGGCAATACACGCGCGAAGTGCTGCGCGAGACCGGTTTTTCCGACGAGCGCATCGACGCCCTCGTCGCAAGCGGTGCGGTGCGCGAAGCCGCTTCAAAATGATCGAGGCCAGGAGGAGTCAAACATGATGAGGAATGTCGTTCGCGCATGCATCGTTGCGCTGTCGCTCGTATCGAGCCTCGCGATGGCTCAGGCGTATCCGTCGAAGCCCGTGAAGATCGTGATCGGCTTCGGCCCGGGAAGCGGCACCGACATCGTCGCGCGGCTGCTCGCCGAGGAATTCCAGAAGATGTTGGGGCAGCCGTTCATCGTCGAGAACAAGCCTGGCGCGGCGGCGCAGATCGCCGCCAACCAGGTCAAGGCCGCGCCCCCGGACGGCTATACGCTGCTGCTCACGTCGAACACCACGCACTCGGTCAATCCCCACATCTTCAAGAAGCTGCAATACGATCCGATCGCGGACTTCACGCCTATCGGCGGCGTCGGATATTTTCCGTTCATCCTCGCCGTCGACGCCAAGCTTCCGGTCAAGACGCCGCAGGAGCTCGTTGCGTGGGCGAAGGCGAACAAGGGCAACGTCTTCTATGCCTACGGGACGCCGACCGTGCAGATCCCCGCCGAAGCGATAAACAAGATCGAGAAGCTCGAGGCGACGGGCGTGCCGTACAAGAGCAGCCCGGATGCGATGACGGACGTGATCGGCGGCCGCGCGCAGTTCATGGTGGTCGACCTCGCCTCCAGCCAGCCGCAGGTCAAGGCCGGCCGGCTGCGCGCGCTGGCGCTCACTGGTTCCAAGCGCACGGCGCTCGCACCGGATCTTCCGACGGTGGAGGAGACGCTCAAGATCAAGGATTTCGACCTCGCTGCGTGGACGGGGCTGTTCGGACCCGCAAACCTGCCGCCGGACATCGTCAACAAGCTGAGCGACGCGATGCAGAAGATCCTCGCTCGCCCCGACATCCGCGAGAGAATGCTCAACAACTTCATCGAGCCCACGCCATCGGACCCCGCGACGTTCAAGGCGATGGTGCGCAAGCAGCTCGACGTGTGGGGCGAGAAGGTGAAGGTCTCTGGTATCCAGCCGGAGTGAATGTGGCTAACACGTTCGACCTCTCCGGGAAGATCGCCCTCGTCACCGGCGCGAGCCGCGGCATCGGCGAGGCGATCGCGAAGCTGCTCGCCGCCCATGGCGCGCACGTCGTGGTGAGCAGCCGCAAGGCCGACGCCTGCGCCAAGGTGGTCGGCGACATCGAGAAGGAGGGCGGGCGCGCGGAGGCGATTGCCTGCCACATCGGCGAGCCGGCGCAGATCGAGGACGCGATGCGCCGCATCGAGGCCTCGCACGGCCGGCTCGACATCCTCGTCAACAATGCCGCAACGAATCCGTACTTCGGGCCGGTCGTCGACGTGGATCTGGGTGCGTTCCAGAAGACCGTCGACGTCAACATCCGCGGGTTCTTCGTCGCGAGCTGCGCGGCGGCCAAGCTCATGCAAAAGAACGGAGGCGGCGCGATCGTCAACATCGCGTCGATCAGCGGTGTCGTGCCCGGCCCCAATCAGGGGGTCTACTCGATCACCAAGGCTGCCGTCATCGGCATGACCAAGGTGTTCGCCGCGGAATGCGCGTCGATGGGCGTGCGCGTGAATGCGGTGCTGCCGGGCATCACCGAGACCAAGTTCACCACGGCGCTAGTCGAGGACGAGGCGCTGCTCGGCCATTATCTCCAGCACGTTCCGATCAAGCGCGTCGCGCAGCCGGCCGAGATCGCGGGTGCCGTGCTGTATCTCGTCTCGCCGGCGGCGAGCTACACGACGGGCGTGTGCCTGCCCGTCGACGGCGGGTATCTCGTCAAGTGATGCTGAACGAAACGGCACTCGCCGCCTACCTGCGCGAGCACGTGCCGCAGATCACGGGCACGATCGCGATCGAGGTCTTGAGCGGCGGGCAGTCCAATCCGACGTTCCGGCTGCGCGCGGACGGCCGCTCGTACGTGCTGCGCAAGCAGCCGGAAGGGGCCCTCCTGCCTTCGGCGCACGCCGTCGATCGCGAATACCGCGTGATCACGGCGCTCGGCAAGACCGACGTGCCGGTGCCTCGCACCTATTGCTACTGCGACGATCGCAGCGTCATCGGAACGCCGTTCTTCGTCATGGAATTTGCCGACGGCCGCCATTTCTGGGACCCGGCGCTGCCGGAGCTCGACGCGCCGGAACGCGCCGCGTTGTGGGACGACATCAACTCGGTGATCGCGCGGCTGCACAACGTGGACTTCGGGGCCATCGGCCTCGGCGACTACGGCAAGCCGGGCAACTATTTCGAGCG
>Ga0207701_10006838_pt1 | contig 11378 bp, 10 predicted proteins | sample KBSSwiSSwithPhiX_FD_184294 | JGI IMG/M metagenome (GOLD analysis project Ga0207701, IMG submission 184294) | Switchgrass rhizosphere bulk soil microbial communities from Kellogg Biological Station, Michigan, USA, with PhiX - S5 (SPAdes) (version 2) | ecosystem: Environmental > Terrestrial >...
AACGCTTTGGCTTTGAAGGCATACGGATATTGAGCGGAAAGCTCGAGCCGTTGATCTACCATGTAAACTTCGGCGGTGGTGTCGATCGGGCGCACGCGGATCCTTTTGCGATTTGGGGTTTTATCGCAGAGCTGCCAATCACTCCAAAACTGAGGCTGGTGGGGGAAATCAACGGCGAGAGTACTAGGCGAAGCTCGCCAGATAATTCCGCACTCCTGGGCGTCATCTGGCAAGCACCGTGGCAAAATATTTTCGTTGACGCCGGTCTTCGACGCGGGATGAGCAACGCTGCCGCTGACTGGATGTTTACGACTGGATTGACATTCAGCTTTCTCTGGCGTCGATACTAACCAATTAAACCACCCCGTCTCTTGTCATTCGTCGGATTGCTGGACAAACGCCAACGGCAGTGACTAGAATAAAATCGCTTCAATTGGACAATACTGTCGGGAGGCACATCAAATTTCATGCTCAAAGTGATACCGGTCGAAGAAGCCGTGGGGCTACCATTGGCCCATGACATCACTGAAATCGTGCCCGGAAAACACAAAGGTCCGGCGTTTCGGCGCGGCCATATCGTGCGACAGGAAGATATTTCGAAGTTGCTGGATGTCGGCAAGCGTAATCTCTACGTCATGGAGCTCGAAAAAGACGAGTTGCATGAGGAAGACGCCGCGCGGCGGCTGGCAAAAGCCGCGGCGGGAGAGAACCTGAAGCTCACCGACCCGAGTGAGGGGCGCATCAACTTGGTTGCGACCGTTTCGGGGTTGCTGAAGGTCGACAGCGATTTACTTTTCCGGTTCAATTCACTGGGTGATCTGATGCTGGCGACGCTGCCAGCAGACCGGTATGTCAAAGACGGAACCGTTGTCGCCGGGACAAGAACAATTCCTGTTGTCGTTAAAGAACAGCTGGTGCAAAAGGCGGAAGCGCTTTGCAAAGAAAAACCGATCGTAAGAGTGCTGCCGATGCCGTCCAAGCGTGTCCACTTGGTGGTCACCGGCAGTGAGGTTTTTACCGGACGAATCAAAGATGGTTTTGGCCCGGTGGTGACCAAGAAAGTCACTGATCTCGGCTCACGACTCGAGTCCGTCAAGCTGGCGCCCGATGATCCGGAGGTCATTGCCGGAAATATCAAACAGGCCAAAGAGGCCGGCGCGGACGTGATTCTCGTCAGCGGCGGCATGTCCGTGGATCCGGACGATAAAACACCGGAAGGTATTCGGAGAAGCGGGGCAGCTGTGGAAACACACGGGTTTCCGGTGTTGCCGGGTTCGATGTTTTTAATGGCTTATCTCGGCGATACGCCGGTCATGGGACTGTCCGGCTGTGTGTTGCACGATCCGTTTACCGCTTTCGACGCGCTCCTGCCGCGTCTCCTTGCCGGAGAGAGAGTCACGCGCGCCGAGATCATGGCCATGGGTCATGGTGGGTTGCAACGAAAACATGATCATTGATACAAAGGAAGATGGAGAATCGACGATTGCCATTTTGCATCTTCTATCCTAAATCTGAGGCCTAAAGGAAAAGTCATGGATGTTTTGCGAACTCTGAAAGAACGCTGTGATCCCAAGAAGGCGGCGCTTATTGTCGTTGACGTGCAAAACGACTTTGTCAGTCCCGACGGCAGCGCAGCCAAACGCGGCGAAGATGTCGGCGCGGCGATGGCAATGGTCCCGAATCTCCTCCGCTTGATCGAGGAAGCACGTCGCGTGGGGCTCACGATCGTCTACATCCGAACCACGCATAGCGAATGGACCGATACATCCTCCTGGATCTATCGGACGTCACAAAAAGGCGGCCTGAGCACCTGCCGTGAAGGAACCTGGGGCGCGGAATTTTATGAGGGGATCTCGCCGCTGCCGAGCGAGCGGGTGGTGATCAAGCACCGCTACAGCGCTTTTATCAACACCGATCTCAACACGGTTCTGAAGGCGCGAAATATTCAGAGCGTGCTTGTCTGCGGTGTCGCGACCAACGTCTGCGTCGAAACCACCGCGCGGGATGGTTACATGTATGATTACTACGTGACCATGATCGAGGATTGTTCCGCGGCGTACGAGGCGAAATTACATCTTGGCACGTTGGAAAATATGCGGCGGCATTTCGGACTAGTGGCATCCTCCGGCGAGATCGTAGACGCCTGGAAGGACGTGCCCACGAAGCAAGCGATCGGGCTCTAAGACTGAAAATCGTTCAAAAGCAAAAGGGGCCCGGCGGATTTCTCCGCCAGGCCCCTTTGCTTCAGGTCGATCGATCCTAAATTCTACTTCATCATATCGGCATTGATTCTTTCCAATGCGTCGATCGGTGGCTGCAGGTCATCCTGGCTGAGCTCCGATAGCGGAACGTCGCAGAGATTTAACTCTTCGGCAAATTCTTTTCTGTTCGGATTGTAATAAATCAACCCGGTCAAAAACTTTCCTTCGGCAATGGCGGCGTGAATCGCCTGGACCGCCTGGAGCTTGTTGGTCGGATCGTAGTCTTTGCTGAGCTTGTGCAGGATGATATGCGATCCGTCGTGCATGGTCACTTCGTGATCCGTGCCTTCATCGTAATCCGCTTCGATGTTCTCATACGGCGGGATGAAATCGAGATCATGAATCGGATCCAAATGGCCTTTCACATATTTTAAACTCTTGGTCGATCCCTCGTGGTTGTTGAAAGTGACGCAGGGGCTGATCACATCCAGAATCGCGCTGCCTTTGTGCGACAACGCGCCCTGAACCATCGGGGTTAACTGTTTGCGGTCTCCGGAAAAGCTTCGCGCCACATAAGTTGCCCCGAGCGTGATCGCCAGCTCTGCCAAATCGATCGCTGGGATATCGTTAACTTTGCCACCCTTCATCACCGAGCCGACATCCGCGGTGGCTGAGAACTGGCCTTTGGTCAAGCCGTAAACGCCGTTGTTCTCGATAATGTAAGTGATGTTGACGTTACGGCGCATCATGTGGCAAAAATTGCCGAGTCCGATGGCCGAAGTGTCGCCGTCGCCGGAAACACCGATCGGCAGCAACATATGATTTGCCAAATTGGCGCCGGTCGCGACGGCCGACATTCTGCCGTGCACGGCGTTGAAACCAAAAGATTGGCTCAAGAAATAGGCCGGAGTTTTGGACGAGCAGCCGATGCCGCTCAGTTTGACCACCTTGCGCGGATCGATGCTGCTCTCGAAATAGGCGCGCTGCACCGATGCGGAAATCGCGTCGTGACCGCATCCCCGGCACATCGTCGATGCCGCGCCGTCGTAATCCTTTTCAGCTAAATTGAGACGGTTTAACTTTGCTTCTGCCATTTTTCCAATCCTGTCCTTATGCAGTTTTTGCCGACTGGGCCGCGGCGAAAATTTGGTTGACGACTTCCAGCGGCGTCGCCGGCAAGCCGTTGTAAATGAGTACGCTGACGATCTTGGTGCCTAGCTCGGGACACTCATCTTTGAGGATAGCCGCCATCTGACCGTCGCGGTTTTGCTCCACAAAATAAATCGTATCGTGCTCGGCAAAGAAATCGCGGACTTCGCTGGTTAGCGGGAGCGCGCGGATCAGCATGTGATTCGTTCTAAGCCCCCGGGCTTTTAATCGATCGCGCGCCTCGCGCACGGGCTCGTAACTCGAACCGTAGCAAACGATTCCCGTCTTGACGCCCCGCTCTCTTTCGACGATCGGTTTGGGGACGAATTTGCGGGCGGTATCGAACTTCTTGCGCAAACGATCGAGAATATATTTGTAGTCGTGTTCGTCTTCGGAGTAGCGCGCATCGGCATCGTGGCCGGAACCGCGCGTGAAGTAGGATGCCACGCGGTGTGGGTTGCCCGGGACGGTTCGATAAGGAATACCGTCGCCGTCTTGATCGAAGTAGCGGCGAAATTTCTTTCCGGCTTTGGTCCATTCTTCGAGTTGTTCGGCGCTCAGCCGTTTGCCGTAATCGAAGGGCTCCTGGTTAAGCTTGAGCGGATCCGATGACCAGAGATTCATACCAAGGTCGAGATCCATGGCAACGAATACCGGAGTCTGGAAGCGATCGGCGTAGTTGAAGCTCTGACGCGCAAAATCGAAGCAGGAATTCATGTCGTGAGGGATCAGAATAATGTGGCGGGTATCGCCGTGCGAGGCGTTGTACATGAGCGAAATATCGGATTGCTGGGTGCGTGTCGGCAGCCCAGTCGACGGTCCGCCACGCTGGATAATAAAGAAAACGGAAGGAATCTCGGCATAATAGGCCAAGCCGATGGTTTCGTTCATCAGCGAGACCCCTGGGCCTGAGGTCGATGTCATCGCGCGCGCTCCGGCCCAGCCGGCGCCTACGACCATACCCGCGGAAGCGATTTCGTCTTCTGCCTGCACGATCGCGTAGGCTTTCTTTCCATCTTTGGTCTTGCGTAGGCGCGGTAGGTAGTATTCCATCGCCTCCGCCAGCGAGCTTGAAGGAGTGATCGGATACCAGCAAATGACCGAGGCGCCCCCGTAGATCGCGCCGAGTGCTGCTGCGGTGTTGCCTTCAGTGATGATTTTCCCCTTGTTGCCATCGGGAATGGGCTCGAACCGCGCGATGTTCTGCTTAAAATTCTGTTCTTTGCAGTACTGATAGCCGGCATCAATACAGATCATGTTGGACTCAATGACTGCCGGTTTTTTGCCGAAGGTGTCTTCGAGCACCGATTTGATCACGGACATATCGATGCCAAACAGGTAAGCCAGGGCGCCGACATAAACCATGTTGCGCTGCTTGGCGCGCAACGGCGAGGCCGGCACGAGTTTAGCGACCAACTTGTTGGCTGGAAAACCGATGTATTGAACACCATCGCGTTTCAGGTTTGCGGCCAAAGGCGTGGAATCGTCGTACAAAATCAAACCACCGTCGCGCACGCGGTAAATGTCTTTGCCGGCGGTCGCATCATTGAACATAACCATGACGTCGATGACATCCTTGCGGCTCAAATAACCATCGGCGTTGGCGCGGATCTGGTACCAGGTGGGTAGCCCCTGAATGTTCGAAGGAAACATGTTTTTCGACGAGCAGGGAATCCCCATCTTAAAAATCGCCTTGAACAGGATATTGTTCGACGACGCGCTGCCCGAACCGTTTTCGGTGGCAACGCAGATGTTTAAATCGTTTATCGACGGTGTATCCAAAATACGACCTCCTTGGTCTTGAGAGCGGTCCTTGGATTCTAACACATAGGCCTTGAAAGACAATAAATTACCGGCTTCTAGCCGGGCGTGTATTGATCCTCGTTATCGAGGTATTCAGCGACTTCTTTCCAGCTGCGGCGCACCTGCTCATCAATGTTAAACGCCCGCGCAAACTGAAGAATCTCCGGCATCGAAACCAATCCGGTAAGCTCACCTTGGTCATCTTTGACCGGCATATTTCGGATGTCGCGGTGATACATCTCGGCGAGAACGTCGCCCACAAATGTCGAACCCGGCATCATAATGATCGGCATCGTCATCACTTCTTTGAGCGAAGTCTCACGTGGGTTGAGCTCGCGCGCGGCGACTCGCTTCAGGACATCGCGCTCGGTGAAAATGCCCGTGGGCTTACCGGCGACGGTGACGATCACGGCCGTGACGTTCTTATCGGTCAGGTTCTTGATCGCTGCCTGAACCGTGGCAGTCTCATCGATGGTCACGAGCGCTGGGGTGGCGATCTCGCCGAGAGTTTTGGTTTCGGCCATTCCCTGGCCGAGCTCGACCGCCAAGTTGAGAATGCGGCGCATGGAGACAATGCCGATAATTTTGCCGCGCCGCCCACGCACGAGCAGATGGCGATACTTGCCCCGATACATTTTTCCAAAAGCCTCGATGATATGAGTTTCCTCCCGTACCGCCCGAATCGGGGAGGTCATCACTTTTTTGATGCTCTCCTTTCTCGGGTCGAGGCCGGCGTTGACCACGCGCTTCACCACATCTTTCTCGGTAAAAATCCCCACAGGCACTTCGTCGTCGGTGACAATAATGCGCCCAACGTCCTCGGCGATCATGGTTTGCATCACGTCAAAGATCGAGGCGGAGACCGGAGCCTTGGTCAGCTGAGTGGTCATGATCTCGCTCACCCGATTGGAAAGCATTGGGCACCTCCAAAAATATTGATCACAAGGAGCGCAGTTCACCTGGCGCAGACCCACTCACTATAGCATTCGGCGGTCGCCAAGTTAATCATCCGCGCGATGTGCCGTTGCACATTTCAGATCGTTGCGAGCGGGTGTAACAGCGTGTTAGATTTAGTTTCACCTCGGTTATGATAATGGGTCCACTATGAGCCGCAGAGATCCGGAATTTGAACACGGCCTGGTCACCGAGACCAAAAAAAAGGTCAAGCGGCCGCCCCTCTATAAAGTCCTGCTCCACAACGACGATTACACGACCAAAGAGTTCGTTGTGCAGGTTCTGCAATACGTTTTTCACAAGGAGCAGACCGAGGCGGTTCAGATCATGCTTCACGTGCACAAGAAAGGCATCGGCGTTGCCGGCGTCTACACGTACGAAGTCGCCGAAACCAAGGTCGCGCTAGTTGAAAACCTAGCGCGTCAGCATGAGTATCCGCTGAAATGCACAATGGAAGAGGCTTAGTATGATCAGTAAAGAACTCGAAGCCACGCTCAACTTTGCGTTGAAAGAAGCCAAAGCGCGCAGGCATGAATACGTCAGTTTGGAACACCTGCTCTACGCCTTGCTGCGCGACAAGGACGGTAAAGCAGCCATTGTCGCCTGTGGGGGCGACATCGAAAAGCTGAATAAAGCTCTCGAAGAATTTATGGCTGCGCGGATGGAAACGCTACCGCAGGGACGAGACCGCGACCCGCAGCAGACTTTGAGCTTTCACCGTGTTTTGCAACGGGCGGTGATCCACGCCCAATCAGCTGAGCGCAAGGAGATCAACGGCGGTAATTTGCTGATCGCTATGTACCGTGAGCCGGATTCTTACGCCGTTTATCTTCTCGAGGAACAAGGCATCACGCGGTTCGATCTGGTCAATTATGTTTCGCACGGCGTGTCTAAGATCGCCGCGGAGGAAGAAGCCGATAGCCAGTCCGAGGATGACGAGGAAAGCGGCGAGGAGCGGCCGCCGCGCCGAGTGAAGCCGCTGGAGGCGTTCACGGTCAATTTGGTTGATAAAGCGGCGCAGGGTTTAATCGATCCGCTCATCGGCAGAGATGACGAGATCGAGCGGACCATTCACGTGCTGTGTCGGCGGCGGAAGAATAATCCGATCTATGTGGGTGATCCCGGCGTGGGTAAGACCGCCATCGCCGAGGGTCTGGCAATGAAAATTCATCATGGCGAAGTGCCTGACGCGCTCAAGAGCGCGGTTATTTACGCCCTTGACATGGGAGCCCTGCTTGCGGGCACGAAGTTTCGCGGTGATTTCGAGGCGCGGCTCAAGGGGGTTCTCACCGGACTTAAAAAACATGCCAACTCGGTCCTTTTTATCGATGAAATCCACACCATTGTCGGCGCTGGCGCGACCAGCGGCGGATCCATGGATGCGTCAAATATTTTGAAGCCTGCGTTGGCTTCCGGAGAGCTCAAATGCATCGGCTCGACGACTTATCATGATTACAAGAGCTATTTTGAGCGCGACCGGGCATTAGCGCGACGTTTTCAAAAAATCGAAGTGCCGGAACCGAGCCAGGAAGACGCGGTCAAAATCCTGCAAGGTTTAAAACCCCACTACGAAAAACATCACGGCGTGCGCTACAGCAATAGCGCGATCCGTGCGGCCGTGAAGCTCTCAGCCAAGCACATCAACGACCGGCGCTTGCCGGACAAGGCGATCGACGTCATCGACGAAATCGGCGCGGCAGTGAAGATCCAACCGGAAGAAAAACGGCGCAAAACGATTAGTCCGAAAGATGTGGAGAATATCGTTGCCAAGATTGCCAAGATTCCGCCGAGAAGCGTGTCGAGCTCCGATAAAGAACAGCTGCAAAGTCTCGACCGAGAGTTGAAGCTCGTAGTGTTTGGCCAAGATTCGGCCATCGATACCCTAGCCAGCACAATCAAGCTTTCCCGCTCCGGCCTTGGCCATCCGGAAAAACCAATCGGTTGTTTTCTTTTTGCCGGACCCACCGGGGTCGGCAAGACTGAGCTGGCGAAGCAACTCGCGAAGACCATGGGGATCGAGTTTCTGCGCTTCGATATGAGCGAATACATGGAAAAACATACCGTCTCGCGGCTCATCGGCGCGCCTCCGGGATACGTAGGTTTCGATCAAGGCGGATTGCTGACCGACGCGATCAATCGAAATCCCTACGCCGTCTTGCTGCTCGATGAAATCGAGAAGGCACATCCCGACCTGTTCAATATTTTACTGCAGGTGATGGATCACGCGGCTCTCACTGACAATAACGGGAAAAAGGCGGACTTTCGGAATATTGTGTTGATCATGACCACCAATGCCGGGGCGCGGGAAATGAGCGGCTCACCGCTCGGCTTCGGCGCTCAATCGAACATGGGCAAAGGCAAAGAAGCGATAGAAAAAATGTTCAGCCCGGAATTTCGCAATCGGCTCGATGCCATGATCACCTTCAATTCGCTCAGCCAGGAAAACATCGAGCGCGTGGTAGATAAGTTCATCATCGAGCTCGACCAGCAGCTCAACGAGCGCAAGGTGTTTCTGCAGCTCACGCCACGCGCACGCCGTTGGTTTGCCGAACGCGGCTATGACCCGACTTTCGGCGCCCGGCCGATGGCACGACTGATCCAAAACGAAATCAAGCGGGTTCTCGCCGATGAGATTCTATTCGGCAGGCTGCAAGTGGGCGGCAAGGTCGAGGTCGATGAAGAAGAAGGCAAGTTAACCTTCTCCTACAGCACGCCCGCGCTGGCTCCGGTCTGAGCCGGAACTCTTCAGTTCATTCGAAGATTCTATCCGCGCAAATGGAAAACTTTATCATCGCGGTTTTCCTGTTCTTGTTTCTATTCGAATTCTGCATCGAATTTATTCTGAACGAATTGAATCTGCGCTATGTCCAGGCGCGCTGGGCCGAGAAAAAAATCCCGGATTGCTTTCGCGCTAAAATCGGCGCCGAAGACTATGAGCGCTCGGTCCAATATACGCTGGCGAGAGGCTTCTTCGGCCGTTGGGCGGAAACCTACGGCCGAGGCGTCACGCTTTTCGTTCTGTTCAGCGGAGTGCTTGGCAGCTTGGATCGAACGGCTAACGCGGTTGCGCAGCACTATTGGTTAGGCGTTTACGGCGCAGGGATTTTATTCTGTCTCGCGGTCGTGTTGATATTTTCACTGGCGAGCTTGCCGACGAGTATTTACTCCACCTTCTATCTCGAAGCGAAATTCGGGTTCAATAAGACGACGGCAAGTCTCTATATCGTCGACAAGCTCAAAGCTCTGATTCTGGGCCTGGTGATCGGCGTGCCGTTTCTATGGGTTGTGCTCTGGCTGATGGATACGATGGGGGTTTATTGGTGGATTTGGGCCTTTGGCTTTATTCTAGCTTTCCAGCTTTTGATGATTGTCATATTCCCTACTTTCATCGCGCCCTGGTTCAATAAGTTCGAGCCGCTTCCCGCTGGCGAGTTGCGCGATCGAATTTTGGCGTTGGCGAAGCAGCTCGGCTTCAAAACCAGCGGCATTTATACCATGGACGGGTCCAAACGCTCGGCTCATTCGAATGCGTACTTCACGGGTTTGGGTCGTTCCAAGAGGATCGTTCTGTTCGATACATTGCTCGAGCAAATGACTATCGATCAGGGATTGGCGGTGCTCGCGCATGAAATGGGCCACTACAAAATGAAGCACATCGTGCGGATGCTTCTTGTGCAAACGCTCTTTCTTTTGATCGGGCTATACCTGCTGAGTTTGCTGCTGAATTATGCGCCGCTGTTTTCGGCCTTCGGTTTGGAACGGTCGAATCATGCGGCGCTGGTCTTATTCAGCTTGATATCCGGACCAGCCACCTTCTATCTTGCACCCCTGATGAATGTTCTGTCGCGCAAGCATGAGTACGAAGCGGACCATTTCGCCACGCGCACATTGCGCGACGGGAAAGCGATGGAAGAGGCGCTGGTTAACCTGACGATCAAGAATCTTTCGAATTTGACGCCGCATCCGTGGTATTCCGCCTATTATTATTCGCACCCGACACCTGTCGAGCGGATTGGCGCAATCCGCAGCTGTCCAGTCTGACAGCTTCTCGGCGGATCTGACGACGAGAGGGCCAGTTCCTTACGTTTTCCAAGCATCGCCAGCGGGCGACGCCACCGAACAAACCTGTGCGACCCAACAATGAATGAAAAAGAACTAGCTCGGTTTTGTCAAATTTGACGATCTGCTTCCGCCGCCCTTCGGTGTGGCAAGTTCGGACAATTTCACGGTAAAGCGCTAAATTTCCAGCGGTTCCTTTTGAACTGCCAAGTCTCGCGGTTAGTGCACGATGCGCGGCATTCCGATTGCTCTTAGCCCCGATAAGCTCTTGTTGGTGGAGGGTAAATGCGTAATGAAGTAAAAACGGAATCCGATCCAGCGGATCTTACCATTATCGTCGCCGACCGACATCCCTTCGCCCGCGCGGCGCTCGCCGCGTTGTTGAGCTACGATGGTTACCGAGTTTTCCAAGCACAGAGTTTTCAGACTACTCTTTCCTATCTCGATCAAATCCCAAATGTCGCGCTCATCATCGTCGACCTCGACACTCCTGAATGGAGGTCCATTGTACGTCATGCGGTGAAGACAACGAACGCGCTGCTGATCGCGATGGAAGGAACCCATCCTTATTCCGAAATGTACGACCTGAAAGCGCTTGGGATTCAAATCTGTTTGAAAAAACCGATTACCTATCGCGACGTGCAGGAAGCGATCCGACAAAACTTTTGCCAGCGAGAGTTTTCAATCCGTGTAGCAGAAGCAGCCGCGGCGATCCCCAATCGTGTGTTCTAACTAAATCGGACGGCAGCCGCCGCACTAGGTCAGTCTCTGAAAACTCGACGGAGACCTAACGGTGATGATCGTAGTAATCAGCGCCATCAGCACCACCGAAGAATAAACATTCTCGTTCAGAATTGGCTCTCCCTCCAGCATTGCTCGAGTTCCTATTCCCGCGAAAATCAGCCCAACCTTCCCGCGGAAGCATTCTGATCCTTACGGCCAAGCGGCGGATACCTGATGCGACGAGACCCAATCCGCAGATCAATTTTCCAATAACGGCGGAGACGATCAAGGTTGCTCCGTGAGCGAGCGCGGCGGGCTTCGATCAAGCTCGACAGATCTACTTTCAGATCCATCAGCACGAAAAAAAGCGGAACCAACAGTTCGGAAAGCGGCACGAGAAGCTACCGAAGCCTGCTTCCTCGGCTCTGGTACGAATTCCTGCGCCATACGGGTCGAGCAACACGTGAAGAAGCTACCGCGGTTCGAGTT
>Ga0207701_10006840_pt1 | contig 11378 bp, 11 predicted proteins | sample KBSSwiSSwithPhiX_FD_184294 | JGI IMG/M metagenome (GOLD analysis project Ga0207701, IMG submission 184294) | Switchgrass rhizosphere bulk soil microbial communities from Kellogg Biological Station, Michigan, USA, with PhiX - S5 (SPAdes) (version 2) | ecosystem: Environmental > Terrestrial >...
GTGGCCGGCCTGGGCGAACAGCAACGCCTGCCATGCGCCGGCAATGCCCGCGCCGATGATGGAAACGGGGGAATCCCCCCGCACGTCAGACTTCTGGTACATCCCTGTCCCTTCGCCGGCATGACCCGGATCAGGTTCAAAGGGTCACCGCGGTCCAGCGCCTTTCGGCCCAAGCTTGCGGTATCTCAGCTCCTCACGGAGCACCCCTCGGAACGGCTCTAATGTAGGCTGTTGGGGCGGGGTGTCAACGCGTCATCGCGGGAACTGCATCGCTGTCATGCCTCGGACGCAGCGCGGCGGGCCCCTGGATACTGGTTAACTATCTGGAGGTCTGCAACGCATTCGCGTCGGCAGGTGTGCCCGCCGCATTAGCCGGCGCCGCGACGCTTTTCGACCGCGCACTCGCCAGCACCGGCGCGATCTGCAGGGGCCGCTCGTGCCGCTGGCGCTTTGCGGCATAGTAATAGCCGCTCGCATAATAACGCACGGCGCGGCTGTGGTCGCTGTTGGCGGCGCGATAGGCGCCGGCGAGATATTTGATTCCCCAGGCGAGATTGGTGTCGGGATTGCGCAGGCCCGCGGCGTCGCCGGTGTAGCCGAGGCCGCGCGCGGTCGCGAGCTTGATCTGCATCAGCCCGATGGTGCCGCCGCGTCCGACCAGGTTTGGATGATACTTGCTCTCCCGCGCGATCACGCGGTGCACCAGCGCTTCCGGCACGTTGTTGGCGCTGGCGTGGGCCGCGACCATACCTTCATACTGCGCGCGGCTTTGCGCGTTGGCTTCGTGCGAAAAGGACAACACGGCCGCGGCCGCGAGCAGGAGATTAGGCAAAGTTTTCATAAAACAATCTCTGGGCGAACGGGATCTCGTGTCTCTCGCTATTGCGATCACCGGGCGGCGGTACGGCGAAAAGACGGCAGCATTGCGACCAGATGTGCGCGCGGTTGCCGTCGTTCACGAACGGCACAACAGCAATGCTACGTTGCGTGGATGGTGTCCCACGCCTGCGATTTGAATCTGCGTCACGCCGACGCGGCAGGATTGTAGTGCAAAGGACGCAGTCAAGGTGTAAAGAGATTTTCCAGCGTAAAAGCGTGCGTTCCGACAGCAAAGCTGTCTCATCCAGCAAACGACAAAATCAGAACAAAAGTCCGAAGGGAGATGCGCTTATGGCTCGACTCGATTCCGGCTATCTACCGCGCGAAAACCCCTGCGCTCAATGTGGCAAGCTGATTCCGCGACCCGACTGGGTTGAAAGCAGTCCAGGCCGGACGTCGTTCCTGTGGTTCTGCCGCGCCTGCGATTATCGCTTTGAAGCGATCGCCATCTACGAGGAAGCCCATCCGGATTCGCTCGCGGCCTGAAACCAATCAGGCGGCTGACTGCCGGCTCTGACGAACCGGCAATTCAACATCAACGATCAAACCGCGGCGCTGCCGGTCGTGCAGCGACGAGGCGCTGGCGCGCGTGAGCAAGACGGTGCGTGCGATCGTAGACCGGGGATCGAAGCCCGCCGCTTCATCCATGTTGCTTGCCGTTGTCGCTGGCGCACGAACCGCCCCGGCATTTCTGCGCATCTGAAAATGCATCCCAGCCATCCTTCCCGAAACGGAAGGGTGGTTGTCCCTTTTTGCAATGCGGAACCTGACGGTGAGCTCGACGTTGGTTCTCTTTCGTCGGATGTATGGAGGGTGGAATGGCAATTGACGTCATGGCCAAGCCGCATCAGCTCGTCGCGAGCGACCGTGTCGAGGGCACCGCGGTACGCCGGCCGAGTGGAGACATGATCGGCCACATCGAACGGCTGATGATCGACAAGGTCACCGGCAAAGTGTCTTACGCGATATTGAGCTTCGGCGGGTTTCTCGGCCTTGGCGCCAATCTGATTCCGCTGCCGTGGGGACGGCTTCGCTACAACACCAGGTTCGAAGCCTACGAACTCGACATCGACAATGAAGAGCTGAAGCGCGCGCCGTCGTTCCGTGCCGACAAGGATTTCGACTGGGGCGATCGCGCCAAGGAAGAAGAGCTGCATCGCTATTACGGCATGCCGCCTTACTGGGGCGGCTTCTGATCGCGGGCGGCCGTTTTGTCGCAGGTGTAGATTGCACCTCAGGCGTGCATGCCAGGATTGTTTCGTTCCAATTGTTCCCGACGAAATTGGTGGAACACTTGTTGAAGTGACGGGTTTTCCCAGCACGTTTCTGAACTGAGGGAGAACCCATATGTTAGCCAAATATGCCATCGCCGGCCTCGCGGGTTCCGCGCTGCTGGCCAGTGTAGCGTTCGCACAAAGCCCGTCTGCAACGACCGACTCTGCAAACACCGACAAGGCGACGACAGTCGCGCCTGCGGACACTTCGTCGTTGAAGAGTAACTGGCGCACGTCGAAGATGGTTGGTTTGAGTGTGTACAACGACAACAACGAAAGCCTGGGATCGATCAATGATCTGCTGGCCGACAAGAACGGCGATATCAAAGCCGTGGTGCTCGGCGTCGGCGGCTTCCTCGGCGTCGGTGAGCATCTGGTCGCGGTGCCCTTCGACAAGGTGAAGTTCACCGATGAGCCCATTGTCTATACCGGCACCGCAGGCGCCCAGAATCCTGGCGGCGCGCGGCCATCGACCAGCACGACGACAACGGGCGCCGCGACGACCGCACCTGCGGCCGCTGTCAAGAAAAATCCGTGGTACCCGGATCACGCCGTGTTCAGTGCGACCAAGGATCAGTTGAAGGCGATGCCCGAGTTCAAATATTCGACCGAGTGAGGCATCGGTTTCAAAGGTAACTCTCGATGGCCGGACGGCGTGATGCCGCCCGGCCATTTTGATTCAAGCTGCGCTCAAGCCAAACATGGTGCAGCGCATCCTGTTCGCGCGCGTCTGGCGATGTTACGTTGTGCCACGGCAGGAGCGTCCTGCATCCTGCCTGACATCAACGGGAGGACCGACATGGCTGAAAGCGTCTACAAGGTCATCGAGCTGATCGGCACCAGCAAGGAATCCTGGGAGAAGGCCGCCACTGCGGCGGTCAGCCGCGCCGGAAAATCCTTGCGCGACCTCCGTGTCGCCGAGATCGTCAAGCTCGATCTGCAACTGGACGCCAAGGGCGAGGTCGAGGCGTACCGTGCCAAGGTGAACGTCTCGTTCAAGTTCGAGGATTAGACACAATCTCGAGCCGTCATTGCGAGCGTAGCGAAGCAATCTATACTTTCCTCGCGGCTTCATGGATTGCTTCGTTACGGAGCCTGTCACCGGGCGCGCATTCGCGCGACCCGGTGGCTCCTCGCATTGACGAGTTGACCGGGTCGTCTCGCTACAGCGCCGGCAGCGAACTTATATAGACGTTGATCGCGCCTTCGGCTTCCGCGATCACGCGCAGGGTTTTGGAATCGAAGGCGATGTCGGCCAGCCGCAGCTTGCTGATCTCGGCCGAGACCCGGACGCCGTTTTCGTTCTTCTGGAGATCTGCAATCACGGCGGCGATCTTTTTCTGCGCGTTGCTGGCGAATGGCTTGAGGTCGATGGTCGCCTTCTCCGCCAGCGCCTTCTGCAGTTGCGGCATGGCCGCGCGCGCCGCGGCGCCGAGAAGCCCGAAGGCAGCTTCCGACTCGACGGCGAACTGGATGTCGGTCAGCCGCAGCGTCTGTTGCGCCTGATCGAGCACGGGCCTGCCCCAGATATGCACGTTGGCCTCGCCGCCGAGGCCAAAATAGCTCTTCTTCTCCTTCGCATTCACCAGCAGCGAAATCAGCAGGCGATCGCCGGAAGCCGCGACGCTGGCGCGCTTGACGGTGACGTCGGCCGGACCCGAGCCGTCCTCCGGAAAGGTCTTTCCGGCGAATTGCGCCTCGATGATCTTGTTGATCTCGGTGAACGGCATGTCGACGGGGACGCCGATCGCGACCCGTCCCGGCGTCGGCGGCACGATGGTGATGGTGGCGGGAAACGGGCAGGCAGGCTTTGTCTCGGCCGGCGTGATGCGGGTTTCCGCTTCGATGCCGAGCGTCAGCGTGACGGCCGAAGCATCGACGCGCGGTTGCGCGGCAATCGCCCGCGTCGGCCGCAGTTCCAGCCACAGCGGCGGCATCGTCGAGCCGGCGCTGGTGCCCTGCAGCGGGATCGAGCGGCAGGCCTTCGCCCATTGCACCCGCGCATTCTGCTCGAAGGTCGGATCGTTGCGCATGCGCGCCTGCACCAGGGCGATCTGTTCGGCGACATTCTTGTCGATCAGCGGCTTGACCTGCGCCGGCACGTTCACGCGCGCGCCTGCTACCGTGAGGCTGGTGTCGCCGAGATTGACCTGGCCCGCGAGATTCGGCTCGATCCGCCAATTCGCGGCGATCTTCGGCCGCGCGGTGATGGCGACGTTGCCCTTGATCTCGGCGCTGGCATTGAGGTTCTTGATGTTGATGCTGCCGATCTGTTTGGCGACATTGCCGCCGAGCAGGCCGCCCAGCGCATCGCCGACCGCACCCGTTGCCTTCCCCGACAGTGAGCCCGTGACGTTGAGCGTTCCCGTCAGCGGCGTCGCCAGCGACAACACGTCTTGGGCGCCGGTAGCTGATATCGGCCCGCGCGAGGCGGTCCAGCCGATGTCGCCATTTTCAAGGATCTGCGATATCGGATTGTCGGCCTTGCCGTTGAAATTCCGCGGCGCGCTGCGATCGGCCGCATCGCGGATCGCCGACAGCGCAATCGCAATCGGCGCCATCACGGTGGACGCGCGTGGAGCCGGCGGCAGCGGCGGCAATTCGACAAGCGCGGGCGCGCGCACGTCGCCGCGCGGCGCCACGAAGTCCAGGAGCTTCAGGCTGACCACGAACGATATGACGATGACCGCGAGTGCGATCGACGCTGTCTTCAGATGCATCGGCAGACGCATCGCCCCCTCGGATCAATTGATCGCCCCGGAGGCATTTTACAGGGAAGGGGAGAGTCGCGCCAGTGCGGGGGCCATGAAGCCTGTCGCCGCAGATGCGACCTTCGACGGGCGCCTCGGGACGATCACGGGAATTTGCAGCGGCTGTCCGTTTTGACGATCAGAGACCGTCCGTGGGCGGCGAAGCATGTGGCGTCTTGGTCCGGTCTTTCGCGGGCCATTGTTCGGAAAGTGGCGGCAGTGGATGTTCCTTGCCGGTCATGCGCTCAACGGCGATGGCATAGACGGTGATGGCATCGAGCCGCGGGAAGAATCCCTTTGGCCGTCTTGTTTCCGGCTTGCCGTATTTTTCCATCAACGCTTCGCAAAATCGCTGCTTGACCTTCCTGTCGTCGACAATCCGTATCCGGCCGAACAGGCATACGCTTCGATAGGCGAGACCCGAATCGCATTCGAACCGGCCGTAATCAAAGACGCCTTCCTGTTCATCAACCTCAAAGCAGACGCGCCGCTCCCTCTCGATGTTTGCGCGCAAATGTCCGCCGACGCTCGTGGTGTGCAAATAGACTTCCCCGTCGATCCAGAGATACAGCAGCGGAATGCAGTACGGGAAACCGTCCTCGCTCACCGTCGCGAGACGGCCGCTATACCCGCGTGCCAGCGTCTCCAGCGTACGCTCCTGCGACATGGCCCGGTCTGCGCGGCGGATTTGCGGTGAACTCATGACTCCGCGCACTCCACGTCTCTGTTCGAACGAACGAGCATTTCAGGTTCCTTTGGTTTCCGAAACAGGATAGGAAAGTAGTGGTCTTGCGCAAAGACCCACTTGGCTTCAATGAGGCATACCACTTGTCTTGACCGGGCAACTGTTGGCTGGGCAACTCTTGGCTGGGCAACCGACGTTTTCGAAAGACATCTGTGACGAGCAGGCAGGGCTGGGCAAAGCTTTATGCATTCGAAGTGGACCGCGCGGCGGACGCGCCGGTGTTCCGCCAGATCTACCTGCAGCTACGATCGGCAATCCTGTCAGGAACGCTCCGTCCCGGGACCAAACTGCCCTCCACGCGCGAACTCGCAGCGCAACTCGGTGTTTCCAGGTCCGCTGTCGTCGCGGCTTTCGAACAGCTTCTTGCTGAAGGCTATACGTTCGGCAGGAAAGGCGCAGGAACCTACATCGCGTCCGATCTTCCCGAACCTTTCGCAGCTGTTCGCGGCCGCAGGAAGCGGCCGGCATCAGCCGCCCAAACGGCGGCGTCCCCGCATGAGCTTGGCGGTTTCCTCGATGTGACGTCGCAGAACGACGAGCGCCCGTTCAATCTGGGGCGGACGCTCGTGGATGCACGCACCGCCGAGTTGTGGCGAAAACTCAGCGCCCGCAGCCTGCGTTCCCTAGGACGGCAACATCTCGGCTACGCCGATCCGCGCGGCATGCTCGAACTGCGGAGATCCGTTTGCGATTATCTCCGGGCCGCCCGCGCAGTGCTGTGCGAGCCCGAACAGGTCATGATCACGGCGGGAACGCAGCAAGCCCTCGATATCGTTATCCGCGTCATGCAGGGGTCGGACAGGGAAGTCTGGATCGAGGACCCGGGATACGCCTTGACCCGCCTTGTGCTGGTCGCGGCAGGCGTGAAGGTTTGCCCGATCCCGGTCGACCAGCATGGCATCAATGTCGCCGAAGGCATCCGGCGCGCTCCAAAGGCGCGTGCCGTTTTCATAACGCCCTCGCACCAGTTTCCGAAAGGCGTTGCGCTGTCGATGGCGCGCCGCCTCGAACTTCTTGCCTGGGCGCGCGAGTCTGGCGCCTGGATCGTCGAAGACGACTACGCCAGTGAATTCCGATATGGCGGCCGACCACTCGCTTCGCTCCAGGGCCTCGATGAAGCCGAGCGTGTCATCTATATCGGGACCCTCAACAAGGCGCTGTTTCCAGGACTTCGGCTCGGCTACGCCGTGGTGCCTCCTTCACTCGCACAGGCCTTCGTGACGACGCGCTATCTGATGGACCGCCAGCCGTCGAGCCTTTGCCAGGCGGTCGTCACCGCCTTCATGGAAGAGGGGCACTTCGCAGCTCACATCCGCAGAATGCGCCAGATGTACCGCAACCAGCGGGACGCACTGGTCGCAGCCCTCAGGCGCCGCCTCGGCGACCATTTGACGGTCGATCCGCCGGACCAGGGCATGCATCTTGTTGCTTACACGCGACGAGGGCTGTCGGACGTCAGGATCGAACGGATGGCGCGCGAACATGGCGTCGTCGTTCGCGCGATGAGCCGCCTGTATGTCGAGGCACCGGCGCAATCGGCGCTGATGCTGGGCTTCAGCGGCTATCCGCTTCCGCTCATTGCGCCGGCGGTGACCCGGCTGGCCCGGGCCTTTGAACGATAGTCGTCCCGAATGCGAAAACGGCCCCGGCGAATGCCGGAGCCGCTTGCTCGCGTTCGAATTTCTGTCGGCTTAGCGGATGGTCCTGCCGAGATCGGCGCGGCGGTCCGTCATCGGCAGCACGATCACCTTGGTGCCGACGCTGACCCGCGAATAGAGGTCCTTGACGTCTTCGTTGGTCAGGCGGAGGCAGCCTGAGGAAACTCGGGTACCGATCGTCTCCGGCGCGTTGGTGCCGTGAATGCGATAGATGGTGCCGCCCAGATACATCGCGCGCGCGCCGAGCGGGTTACCCGGGCCGCCGGCCATGTGGCGCGGCAGATAGGGCTGGCGGGCGATCATTTCCGGGGGCGGGGTCCAGGCCGGCCATTCGGCCTTGCGGGAGATGGTCTGCGTGCCCGACCAGGTGAAGCCGTCGCGGCCGATGCCGATGCCGTAGCGCATCGCCTGGCCGTTGCCGAGCACAAGATAGAGATAGGTGTTGGGGGTATCGATGATGACGGTGCCGGGCGCCTCGCGGGTGGGATAGCTCACGACCTGGCGGCGCAGGCGGGCCGGAAGCTCGAACGCCTGGTCTTCGTCCTGGGGCGCAGCCGCGACCGGCGGCGGGGCCGCCACCATCGGAGGCGGCAGGAAAAATGGAAACAGCGGCAGCGGGGCAGCCGTGGCGGGTGTGGAAAATGCGGTTGCACCGATCGCCAGCACGCCAAAGGCGGCAGCGGCGAGGCGGGTCGCTCTGGATGAATTGGACATGATCGTCCCCCTGTTTGTCGCGCCAGTTCGGTGCGTCGTTGGGGAAACCAGTACAGATGAAGCGTTTCAGGACATTTGCACGAAATCGCCAAAATGGTTTCGTCGCGTTAGGGAATTGTTTCGTTAAGACTTCGTTGCCGCACCGGGCGGCCGGTCGCTTCGGCGGCGAGCAGACCTCGTCAAGGCGAGGGAGCATCCGGATCAGAGCAGCCGGATCGATCAGGTCTGGCGGGCGCGCATCCGTGGGAGGTCGGTTGAGCCTGCGCCGATCACGGCGCGGCGGTCGGTGACGGCGTGATGGAATTGTTCGAGCGCGAGCCCGATCACCGACAGATCGCTGTCCTCGATGGCGCCGTCGTCATAGCAATCGAGCGCCTCGCGCAGCATGACGTCGGCGGCGCCCTGCATCTCCGCCAGTTCTTCCGGTGTCTCGGCCTGTCGCACCCTGGAAATCAGATCGAGCAGATTGTCGCGATGCTCGACATATTTCTCGCGCTCGTCCCGCTTCCAGTAGTGCTTCAGCCAGGCGCCCACCGATCCCAGACCCGACAGCACCAGGATCACGCCCCAGATGTAGTCGGTGTATTTTTCGAGAAACGTCCGTTCGTTGCCGTCGATATAGGCCGCAGCGCCGGCATGGGCCGGCAGCGCGGCATCCTTGTCGGTGTCGGGTTTCTCGATCTCCGAGGCGGTTGGCTGTTCCCTCGCCAGTTGCTGGCGGTTGGTAAAGAGCTGCCGGGCGAAGGCGGCCACCGCCGTGTCCGACAGCGACTTCGGCGCGATGATCAGATGATTGATGCTGACGGTATCGACCTTGTCTTCGGGACGCGCCGGGGAAGAGCTGAAAATGCTGCCGGGGATTTCCTCGGATTCGTAGATCGGATTTTTCTTTGCGATCGCGTCGGCGACGTCAATCGGCAGGAATTTGGGTTCGCCGCGGGCTGTGGCGGTTGCGGCGATGGCGTCCACCGTAATCTTGCTCTTGAGCGGGCCGACCGCCATGAACGCGTCGAGCGACGGATCGCGCGCCATCTCGGCAGTCTGGCTGGTGGAGAACTGGCTGACCGCGACCTTTTCCGGATCGATGCCGGACTCCTTCAGGATGACGCGCAGCAGCTTGACGTTGGCCTCTGTCCGTCCGATCACGCCGACGCGATGCCCGGCCAGGGCATCCAGCGTCTTGACCTTCAACGCCGACTGTTTCTTGCCCTTTGTCGGAAGCCCGGGCGCCGACCACAGCACGACGACATTCTTGCGCAGGATGGCAACCGACTCGGCATTCTCAGGCAGGTTCAGGTCGCCGCGCGCCACCGCAAGATCGGTCTTGCCGGCGCTGAACAGCGCGATGCTCTGTTGCGCTCCCTCGGTCGTGATCGGCGACAGCCGCACCGGACTGCCCTCGCGCGCAAAAGTCTGCGCCATCAGTTGCACCAGCTTGTGGTCCTCGCTGCCGGGAGGTCCGACGGCAATTCGCAACGTCGTCGGCCGCAAGACATAATACAGCGTGCCCGCAGCGACGCCGAACGCCAGCATGCCCGCAGCGAGGATAAGGAGCGCATAGCCCTTTCGCTTCCTTCGCGAGCGGGATGGTGCCGGATTGTCGTTTGTGTCTGACATCGTTCTGTCACGTTACCCGAAAAAGCGTGGAGATGGGTTTAAAAAACAACCTTACAGAACGATGACGTCATACGCCTGAAATATCCATGTCCCAACGTCGGATTTGAGAATCATTGTCGAATCTCGGTTGGGCCCGGACATGAAGATATTGATCGCGACCGACGCGTGGCATCCGCAGGTTAACGGCGTCGTCCGCACGTTAACCTCGCTCGCCCGCAGCGCTTCGGCGCTGGATGCCGACATCGGCTTTCTCACGCCTGACGGCTTCCCGTCGATGGCCTTGCCGACCTATCCGGGGCTGCGCATCGCGCTGCCGAACCGGCGCGAGATCGCGCGACGGATCGAAGCGGCCGCGCCGGACGCCGTCCATATCGCGACCGAAGGCCCGGTGGGTTGGGCCGTGCGCGCCTATTGCCGCCGTCGTAATCTCGCGTTTACCACGTCCTACACCACGCGCTTTCCGGAGTATGTCGAGGTCCGTACCAGGCTCCCGGCCAGCGTCAGCTATGCCGTGCTGCGGCACTTTCATGCCGCGTCTTCCATGGTCATGGTCGCAACCGACTCGCTGCGGCAGGAACTCGGCGCACGGGGGTTCCGGAAGCTCGGCTTCTGGACGCGCGGCGTCGACACTGAGCTGTTCAACCCCAACAACCCTGTCACGCTCGATCTGCCACGGCCGATCTTCATGACCATGGGACGCGTCGCGGTGGAAAAGAATCTCGAGGCGTTTCTGTCGCTCGATCTGCCCGGAACGAAAGTGATCGTCGGTGACGGTCCGCAGAAGGCGGAACTCGCGCGGAAATATCCGAACGCGGTTTTCCTCGGCGAGAAGAAGGGCGCGGATCTGACCGCGCATCTGGCGGCTGCCGACGTCTTCGTGTTTCCGAGCCTCACCGATACGTTCGGCGTGGTGCAGCTCGAGGCGCTGGCCTGCGGCACGCCGGTCGCCGCGTTCCCGGTCACCGGGCCAAAGGACGTCATCGCCGATCATCCGATCGGCGCGCTGGATACCGATCTGCGCAGCGCCTCCTTGCGCGCGCTGACGATGTCACGCGAGGCCTGCCGGAATTTCGCGCTGGAGCGTTCCTGGGAAAACAGCGCGCGGCAGTTCATCGGCAATGTGACGGCGCTGCAGCCCAGCCGTTCGCTGCGGCCGGTGCGGCGTGCGCCCGCCACTAGCGCCGTCCAGGGTTGAACATCAAACCGGTCATACGAGTGAGACGAGAAGGCAGAACAACCATGGCAAACATCATCAAGCTTGGCGGCAGCCGGCCGCTGGATTTCGACCGCGAGATGGTCGAGCAGGCCTACGATCGCTGGGCGCCGGTATACGACCTCGTGTTTGGCGGCGTGTTCAGCAAGGGCCGCAAGGCGGCAATCCATGCCACCAACAAGATCGGTGGCCGCGTGCTCGAGGTCGGCGTCGGAACCGGCATCTCGTTGCCGCAATATGCGCCGCACCTGCGCATCTTCGGCACCGACATTTCGGAGGCGATGCTGCAGAAGGCGAAGAAGCGCGTCGACGAACTCGGGCTGAAAAACGTCGAGGGTCTCGCGGTCATGGACGCCGAGAAACTCGAATTCCCCGACGATTCGTTCGACGTCGTGATGGCGCAATATGTCGTCACGGCCGTGCCGAATCCCGAAAAGGCGCTCGATGAATTCGCCCGCGTGCTGCGGCCGGGCGGCGAGCTCATCATCCTGACCCGGGTCAGCGCAGATGCCGGCATGCGCCGCTTCA
>Ga0207701_10006844_pt1 | contig 11373 bp, 8 predicted proteins | sample KBSSwiSSwithPhiX_FD_184294 | JGI IMG/M metagenome (GOLD analysis project Ga0207701, IMG submission 184294) | Switchgrass rhizosphere bulk soil microbial communities from Kellogg Biological Station, Michigan, USA, with PhiX - S5 (SPAdes) (version 2) | ecosystem: Environmental > Terrestrial > Soil...
ATGAAGACCACGTTCTAATCAGTCTCACAAGCAATGCGAAAACGGGCGCTTCGGCGCCCGTTTTTTTTCGGTGACCGTTTTCAGTGTCGCTGCAATGGTCGGCTCAGCACGCCGCAGTATAAATTTTCGAGATCGCGCGTAAAGGTCAGGGAGTCGAAGAGCGGCGCTGCAGTATGCGCCGATCGCAGCCGTTCTCGCATCTCGCGTCTAAACGGTTGGTCGTTCGCCAGTCTTAGAGCAACGTCCCGGTATTGATCAGTGGAATATGTGATCAAGTCATTCAAGCCGCATGCAGAAACAAGGCTGCCGGAGACACGGGCAGCAAATGTGTCGCCGCACAAGGCCACCATCAGGCACCCCGCCCACAGCGCGTCAGTTCCAGTCGTATGAGACGTGTATGGAAACGTATCCAGTGCAAGATCGGCAACGGCATACCGCGCTAGATGTTGTGACACCAAGCTGAGGCGCGGGGCGAAATGGAGTCTGCCGCTGTCCACACCGTGCGCATGCGCCGCCGCTTCGAGATTTTGCCGCGCACGTAATGAGTCTTGCGCGAGCCACAGCACACTTCCCGGTGTTTGTTTGAGCACATCCATCCATACTTCGAATATGTCGGGCGAAATCTTGTATGCCTGCGCGAAGCAGCAAAATACAAAGCCATCTTCCGGCAACCCGTAGGCACCCCGAGTGAGCGGCGGATCTATCGCACGTGTACGGTCGTGCGGAATGTAGCAATGCGGCAGCCGCAGAATGTGCTCTGAATATGCTGATCCGTGCTCCGCCGGCACGACAAACTCATCGGCAATAAGGAAGTCTATAAACGACGCGCCCGTCGTCGCCGCATATCCAAGCCAGCTCGCCTGCCTGGCGCACGGTCGAAGAGCCAGTATGGGCGTTCTCGCGCCGCGCGTGTGGCCATTGAGATCTACAAGAATGTCTAATTCGTCCCGGCGAATACGGGCAGCCGCGCGGTCGTCGGAATAATTAGCGATATCGACGAAGTGCTCGCATGCGTTGCTCAAACGATTACGCATAGCACTGTGATCGTCCGGTCCATGTGAATACGCGAATATTTCAAACCGCTTGCGGTCATGGAGTTCGAAAACTTCGGCGACCAGGTCGGCGATCGCATGTTCACGCAAGTCCGATGATAGATAGCCGATACGCCAACGGTCCCGGGTTGGATTTGCACCAATGTCGGGTGTCGCGGGTTTGGTTGCAGTGCCGAATCGTCTCGCGCACCAGGTGCGGGTGCAGGCCAGTTGCTGTTCAGCGGTAGTCGGCTCACACAGTAGTGAGAACGGTCCAATCAGGTCGATGCTGTGATCGAGCACGGGCGTGATTTGCTGCCAGACGGCGTGCCATTTATCCCAGTCACACACCCGGCGGTAGTTGAAGGTCAACGCGCCTAACAAGTTGTTGTCGTTCGTGCGCTCGTAACCCATCTCAAGGATATGGATCGCCTCGTCGACTTCATTGCGCGAGGCGTGGAATTCCGACAGCACTGCGTAAGGTTCCACGGCGGTCGGGTCGAGCTCAGACGCACGCTGGGCGGCTACTCGTGCTGCGTCGGCTTGTCCCGTTTTGAACAATGCGTCTCCGAGCGCTGCGAGACTACCAATGTGATTCGCCTCTGCGCCTAGAATTCGGTGGAGTTCCTGAATGCCGTCATCGTAACGACCGAACGCCAGGTAGGCGGAGGCGAGAGCGAAGCGGGCGCCGGTCATCGTCGGCTGGATAGCGAGTGCTTGTTGGAGGCAAGCGAACGCACGTACAGGATAAAGCTGTTTCTGCAGGACTACGCCGAGATTAACCAATGAATCGACATGGCGCCCATCAACGGCCAGTGCACGCTCGAACCAGCCACGAGCCTCATCGAGCGCGTCGCATTCGAGTGCGATAACGCCGAGGTTGTAGATCGCATCGGTGTGATCCGGAGCTGTCTTGAGCACACTCTCGAATTCGTGGCGAGCAGCTACACGGTTGCCCATACGCGCCAACGCCTGGCCCAGATTTAGATGGATATCCGCATCTCGGGGATCGAGCTTGAGCGCGTGATTAAGCACGTCGATCGCTTCGGCATAGCGTCCCTGATTAAGGATCGCCGCGCCAAGACGCATAAACACCGATGCCGGGGCATGCGGTGACTTCGAAGCCGTCGCCAGTACGCGCTCCGCTTCGCCGAACGCGCCTAACATGAGATTCGCGAGGCCTAAGTTTTCGAGTGTTGGGCCGTGAGACGGCCGAATGGCCAGCGCTTCGTGCAAAGCACGGACTGCCACAGCGGGATTGCCTGCAAGAATACAACTCACGCCTGTTAAGTACAGCGCTTCCGGATTGCGCGGCGCGCGCGCTAGAACGTCCTTGCATGCAGCTTGCGCACCTGCCGCGTCACCGGCGCGCAGACGCTCTTGTGCCAGAGCGAGCTTCCGTTGCAACGATGCAGACATGACTGCCGAACCGCCGTTATCGCCGGACCGTCGGCGCGCTGACGTTCAAAAGCAGGCTCTCCAGATGGCGGGTGAACATGCCGGAGTCGAACAAGGGAGACGTTCCTCTCTCACTTGTCAGGCGTGTGCGCATCGCGTTTCGAAATGGCTCGTCCTGCGCAAGGCGCAGCGCAAGCCGTTTGTATTCATCGAGTGAACCGGTGATCAGCTCGGGCAGGTCGCACGCGGCAAGAATACTGCCTGAGACACGCGCAGCGAACGTGTCGCCACACAATGCGACAAGCAGGCAACCGGCCCACAAAGCATCGCTGGCAGTCGTGTGGGAGGTATACGGAAAAGTATCTAAAGCAAGATCTGCCACCCGATAGCGGGCGAGATGCTGCGACAGCGCCAGTCTCGGTGCGAATATCAGTCGTTCGCTGGCGATACCATGCTCAACCGCTACGTCTCTTAGATTTTCAGCCGCCCAACGATTATCTTCGAGCAACCAGAGGACGCTGCCCGGTATCGTCCGTAGCAGGTCCATCCAGCATGCGAACACCTCCGGCGTGATCTTGTAAGCCTGATTGAAACAGCAGAACACGTATGCGTCTGGTGGAAGCCCGTACGCCGTGCGCGAAAGCGGAGTATCAATTGTCCGCTTACTGTCATTCGGCTGGTAGCAGTGCGGTAGCCGCAGCACCTGTTCTGAGTACGCGGATTCGTCTGCCGCGCGAACGACAAAGGGATCTGCGATGAGGTAGTCGACGAATGGTGCGCCCATAGTTCCCGGGTAGCCGATCCAACTCATCTGAATTGGCGCGAGTCGGCGCGCCAACAGTGAGGTCCGTGCGCCGAGCGTGTAACCCTTGAGGTCGATGAGAATATCAATGTTGTCATTTCGGATATGACGCGCAGCGATGTCGTCGGGCTCGCGCGCTATGTCTACAAAATGTTCGCAAGCTTCGCGCAACCGGCTACGCATCGGGCTGTGATCCTCGGGCCCGTACGAGTAGGCGAAGACTTCGAATCTCGCCCGGTCGTGCAGCTCGAGAACTTCGACCAGAAGATAGGCCGTAGCGTGCTCGTGAAAGTCGGACGATAAATAGCCGATCCTCAGTCTTGTACCATCGAGTGCTCTTGGCGACGGCGTGGTGCTGCCTGCAATTACCCCGGAGTGATTTTCCGACCATCGATGCGCGGCCAGCAGTTGTTGCGCCGGCGTCGTAGGTTCGCATAAGAGCGAAAAGGGGCTTATTCGTCCGGCGGATTCAACCAGCGCGTGTTCAAGTTGCGACCAGGTCGGCTCCCATCGGTCCCAGTCGCAGATGCGCCGCAATGCGAACGCAAGGCTACCGAGTAAGCCTTCGTCGGCGGTTTGTGCAACGCCTGCGGTAAGCGTCTCGATGCCACGGTCGAGCTCGTTTCGCACAGTATAGATTTCAGCCAGCGCACTATATGCGCCGACTGCACTTGGCTTCAGACTGACTGCACGCAGCGCGGCACTTTCTGCGCCGTTGAGATCGCCCATCTGTAGTAATGCTTCAGCCAGGACAGCTGCGGCTTCGCCGTTGTCAGGCTCCGCCTTCATCACCTGCTCTAGGGCGATGATCGCTTCCTTAAATCGGCCCAGCGCAAGATTGGCCGACGCAAGCCGTTCCTGTGCAGCAACGAGATCGGGCGATGCGCGCACTGCGGCCAGAGCGTGACTACGGGCGTCCTCCAGCTTGCCTTGCAACAGCAAAACTTTCGCGAGATTGTCGTGGGCCACCGCCATGTCCGGCCGCATTTTCAGCGCGCTCTGAAAGGCGGAGACGGCCGCCTCGAAATCAAGCTGTCTCTGCAGCACGACGCCGCGATTGACCATAGCATCGATATGCCGCGGCTCCGCCGCTATCGCGCGCTCGAACCACTGGCGCGCCGCCTCGAGCTCGTCCCGTTCGAGCGCGATGACCCCGAGGTTGTATAGTGCATCAGCGTGTTCGGGCGCCAAACGCAGCACATGCTCGAACTGGTCCTGAGCCCCGGCGGAGTTGCCCGTGCGAGCGAGCGCCTGGCCGAGATTCAAGTGCACGTCCGCGTTGGCAGGATCGAGCTTCAATGCACGATTAAGCATCTCGATTGCCTCCGGATAGCGTCCCTGATTAAGGATCGCGACACCGAGACGCATAAATACGGACGCAGGGGCACCGCGCAATCCCGATGCAGCGCGTAGTGCATGCTCCGCGTCGGGAAACGCGGACAGCATCAGATGAGCGAGGCCAAGGTTCTCGAGCGCTGCACCATGGCGCGGCTGTACAGCAACAGCCGCTTTAAGCACCGGGACAGCTAAAGCCGGCTCGCCCGCCATGAGATGACTGATCGCAAGAAGCGAGAGCGCGTCCGGATTGCGCGGAGCGCGTGCAAGCACTTCGTTGCAGGCCGCTTGCGCTCCGGCGAGATCACCTGCGCGCAAGCGTTCCTGCGCTGCGCTTAACTTACGTTGCAACAATGCAGACATGAAATCGGAACGTGCGATGTGAACCGCGTAATTATGCCGGTTCTATCTACGACGGTCTTTGCTAACCAATGCTTAGTCACTACAATCGATTGCCCGCCGGTAGCCTTGTCTAACTCAAGATTCCACGGCACTCAGCAACATCTAACCGTGTGCAACGATCCAACGTGTGCAGGCAATGAGCGAAGTTGACCAAGAACAGCCGACCGTACACGACCACCTCGAACAGGTGGTCGACTTATTACGTCGGCATCAGACGGCGCGCGCGCAGATCGAAGAGCATGAATCTTCGGGGCGTGAGCTCGTCGACAGCCTGGCGGACACTCAAGACCTGGCTGAGCTGCAAAAAAAGCTCGAACGCCTGCACCCTGCGGATGTCGCGTATGTGCTGGAGGCGCTGCCACTCGAAGAACGGCTGACTGTATGGGATCTCGTAAAGGCTGATCGCGACGGCGAAATTCTGCTCGAAGTTTCCGACGCGGTGCGCGAAACGCTCATCGCGCATATGGAGACCAAAGAGCTGGTCGCCGCGACCGAGCAGCTCGATACCGACGAGATTGCAGATCTTGCACCGGATCTCCCGCGTGAGGTCATGCAGGATGTTTTCCGCTCGCTGTCCGCGGAAGAGCGCGAGCAACTGCGCTCGGCGATGTCGTATCCTGAAGACGCGGTCGGCGCGCTCATGGATTTCGATATGATCACCGTGCGCGACGACATCACGGTCGAAGTGGTGCTGCGCTACCTGCGCCGCCTTGATGAAATGCCTGATCACACTGACCAGCTTTTCGTGGTGGACCGCCAGCAGTATCTGCGCGGCCTGTTGCCCGTCAGTCGCTTGCTGGTGACCGATCTCGACGCTCCGGTTACGACGATCATGACGCCGGCGACGGTCAAGCTGGAGCCGAATGAGAATGCGCAGGAAGCGGCCACCGCATTCGAGCGCTATGACCTCGTCTCGGCGCCAGTGGTCGACAGTGACGGCAAGCTCATCGGCCGCGTAACTGTCAATGCCGTGGTCGATTTCATACGCGAAGAGACGGACAGTGAGAAACTTTCAGCCGGCGGCTTGAGCGAAGAAGAGGATTTGTTCGCCTCTGTGTGGAGCAGCGTCAAGAACCGCTGGACATGGCTGGCGATCAACCTCGTAACGGCATTCATAGCGTCGCGCGTCATCGGCATATTCGAAGGATCCATCGAGAAGATCGTCGCTCTGGCTGCGCTCATGCCGATTGTCGCAGGCATCGGGGGCAATTCCGGCAACCAGACCATCACGATGATCGTACGCTCGCTCGCGCTCGGTCAAATTACGATGTCGAATGCGCGCAAGCTCTTTGCGAAGGAGATCGGCGTCAGTTTCATTAACGGGCTGATCTGGGGCGGCGTCGTCGGATTATTCGCATTCCTGATCTATCACCGGTGGCAGCTTGGCCTTGTTATGACTGGCGCGATGGTGCTTAATCTGCTGCTCGCGGCCGTCATGGGTGTCACGGTTCCGTTGGTAATGCAGAAGCTCGGGCGCGATCCGGCAGTCGGCTCGAGCGTTATGATTACCGCCATCACAGATAGCGGCGGTTTTTTTATTTTTCTGGGTCTAGCCACACTATTCTTAGTGCCGTGATCCAACGTGAAGTCAGCGTTTCGAGGAAGGGCCCGGGAATAAAGCGTGCCACGCCGTGTTTACGCTCAACACGATTCAGCGGTTCACAGGAGATCCAAATGAACACAACGATATTTCGAAGATGCGCGGTCGGTGCGGCGGTGCTTATCATGCTCGCCGGCTGTACTGGTATGGGCGGGCCCTCGGTCAGATATTCGAACGAAGTCATGACGAATGAGGCGGGCATGACGCTTTACATGTTTGATAAAGACGTTCCCGGGTCGGGCAAAAGCGTATGCGTCGCGCAATGCGCAAAGAATTGGCCGCCATTTACAGCGGCGCAAAACGACCGCGAAGCGGGCGATTGGACAGTGATCACGCGCGAGGACGGCGTGCGCCAGTGGGCCTACGCCGGCAAACCGCTTTATTTCTGGAGCAAAGACCAGAAGGCGGGCGACAAAACGGGCGATGGTGTCAATAACGCCTGGCATGTGGTCAAAATTCCATTCTCAACGCCGTTGAGCCGATAAGCGATGGAGGGTCGCGGCGGCGACTTCATCGAGTTCATTCCGCGTTTACGGCGGTATGCGCGTGCGTTGACGGCGGACCGCGCACGCGCGGATGACCTGGTCCAGGACACTTTGGAGCGCGCGCTCGTCAAATACGACTTGTGGCGACCAGGCAGTGATCTCCGCGCGTGGCTCTTCACCATCATGCACAACGTGTATATCAACCAGGTTCGGGCGAGCGCAGGAGGCGGCATGACTACGGCGCTTGATGACGAGACGGTTCAGCCCGCGATCCGCGCAACGCAAACAGACAGGCTCGAAGTTCGTGATTTGCAGGCTGCGCTGCTGCGCATTCCGGAGGACCAGCGTGAAGTCCTGCTCTTGATCGCGCTCGAGCAGCTCACGTATGAAGAAGCGGCCGGTGTACTCGGGATTCCAATCGGCACCGTGATGTCGCGTCTATCCCGCGCGCGGGACCGCTTGCGCACGCTCCTCGCTGGCGGTGAACAACATTCCCCATTGAAGGTGGTCAAATGAGTGCTCAGGTGACGGAAGCCGATCTTCACGGTTATGTAGATGGCGTCCTGTCGAGTGAGCGCAGGATAGCGGTTGAAGCTCATATCGCGGCACATCCGGAAGAGGCACTGCGCCTTCGCGCATGGCAGGAGCAGAATCAGGCATTGCACGCCGCATTCGATCCGGTGCTCAGTGAATTGCTGCCTGCGTCGACGCGTCCCCGACCGTGGTTTCGCCACATTCCGTTTGTTCGCTATGCGGCAGTTGCAGGTTTGCTAATTGCCGGCGGCATTGCAGGCTGGTACTCGCATGCGTACAACATCGCCAAATCGGCGGATGGTTTGGCCTTTGCGCGTCGGGCCGCCGTCGCGCACGTCGTTTACACGCCCGAGGTCCGGCACCCTGTTGAAGTCGGCGCCGATCAGGAGGCGCATTTGGTTGCTTGGCTCTCGAAACGCCTGGGTGCTGCCGTGAAGGTCCCGCATCTCGGGCAAATCGGCTATCAGCTCGTAGGCGGCCGTTTGCTGCCGGGCGAGCAGGGTCCTGTCGCTCAGTTCATGTTTCAGTCGGATAGCGGACAGCGATTGACGCTTTACGTCCGCACTGGCGCCGGCGACAGTAAAGAAACGGCATTTCGCTATGCGCAGGAGCGCGGGATCAGCGTCTTCTACTGGATCGATGGCAAGTTCGGCTACGCTTTGTCGGGCGAGACCGACAAAGCTGAGTTGCTCCGGGTCGCACGTGCGGTCTACCAGCAATTGAATCCGTAGAGACTCCACCGTTCGGCGCTGCTAATCACGTGCGCGCGCTGAACGAAATTTTGCTTGCGCGAACTAATCGCGCTCCAGCGATCGATCGATTGTTTAATCGGTCGCGAGCGACTCACAAGCGTCGACAATAGACGCGACACCGTGTTGGTCTGACTGGTTTTCAGAAGCGTTGCTCGTGGTGTGTGCTTCGTCCGCGATGACGAAAATCATCTAGTAGATAACGCGGTGTGAACGCTGTGTACGTGCATTCCAGCGCAATGAAAGAAGGACGCAAAGCCACTTGAGCACGCACGCTCAATGCGTGTGCAATCAGACACTTAGCACGTAGTAATTGAGCCGATTGAAACGAAGGACTGAAGGGGGAAGACGCTGTCGTTGCGCGGAGGAGGATTCTGACTTCGACTGCGCTGGCTGCAGTCGCGTACTACCTTGAAGCAAATAACGGGAGCCGGGGAGCCCAGCTCCCGCTCAAGCAATTGCCGTTACTACTTCTTCTTAGCTGCTTTCTTTTTCTTTGCTTTTTTCTTCGCTGCCATTTGTTATCTCCTTACGAGTGGTTTGATTGACTGCAGTGCATACGACAGTATTGCTGCACTCCCAAATCATCGTTCACGTTGCTGTCTTGTGATCATGTTTTGTTTTCAAAAACATGATTACGACGCTTGGTGCGCCAATTCTAAGCTACCTACAAAAAAAAATGCAACACTTTTGTAAATAAAGCGACGTACTGTGGTAAGAGTGTTGCGCATATGCCGTCGGTATTTCGATCGGGCGATGACAAATCACATAACGATTTTTAGTTACGCAGCGACGCTTTCGTCATCGCGCAGCGCTGACAACGTGCAATGATCGATGAAATTTCGACAGTTATAGTTTACGTTTCACGGCAACCGGTGTTCTTGCGCGATTAACTCTTCGATCGTTTCACGCGCGCGAATCAAATGCATTTCATCTCTATCAATCATCACTTCGGCGGCGCGCGGACGTGTGTTGTAGTTGGAGCTCATCGTCATGCCGTATGCGCCCGCTGACATGATTGCGACGAGATCGCCCTCGACGACGTTGAGATCACGCTCGTGCGCCAGAAAATCCGCCGTCTCACACACCGGCCCCACTACTTCATAGCGCCGGACGGGCGTGCGGCGATATGCAACCGGCTTGATCTCATGCCACGCGTTGTATAGAGCGGGACGTATAAGATCATTCATCGCCGCATCGATTACCGCAAAGTTGCGATCGCCACTGTGTTTCAGGTATTCCACACGCGACAGCAGAATGCCGGTATTGCCGACGAGTGACCGCCCAGGTTCAAACATTATCTTAAGGCGGCGATCTCCGAGAGGTCTTGTTAGCGCACGGATGTATTCTGCAACTGGCGGCGGCGATTCGTCGCGGTAGCGTATGCCGAGTCCACCGCCCATATCGATGTGTTCGATGCCGATGCCTTCTGCTGCCAATCGGTCCACCATCCCGAGAAGTTTTTGCACTGCGGTAATAAATGGCGCTGTCGAAGTCAGCTGAGAACCGATATGGCAGCCGATACCCGTGACACGGACGTTCGGCATGTGTGCAGCATCCCGATACAGTTGCAGGGCATCGTCGAACGGAATGCCAAACTTATTTTCCTTGAGTCCCGTTGCGATGTACGGGTGCGTCTGCGCATCGACGTCCGGATTTACGCGCATGCTTATAGATGCCGTCGCGCCGACTTCACCGGCGACCCGATTCAGGCGTGCGAGCTCACTTGACGACTCGACGTTGAAACAAAGTATGCGCGCGGCTAACGCCGACCGCATCTCGCTTTCAGTCTTGCCGACGCCCGAAAACACGATCTTGCCGGGGTCCCCGCCTGCCGCAAGGACGCGCGCAAGCTCGCCGCCGGATACGATATCGAAACCGCTGCCAAGGCGTGCGAGCAGATTGAGGACCGCGACGTTGGAATTCGCTTTAACCGCATAACAAATGAGGTGGTCACGCCCGGCGAGCGCTTGCTCGTACGCGCGATACGTGTCTTCAAGGGCCGCTCGCGAGTAGATGTAGCACGGCGTTCCGAACGAGGCTGCAACGCGGTCGAGCGGGACGCCTTCGACATGCAGCGTCTCGTTGCGGTATGCGAAGTAGCTCACTTCGCGCCTGGATTCTTTTCGCTGGTATCGGGAGTCGAAGCAGGTGCAGGTGCAGGGTTAGGAGCAGGTGCGGCAGCCGCTGGAGGCGCAGCAGGTTTCGGCGGCAGGTAGAGTGGACCTTTCAGACCGCAGGCCGACAGTATGATCATCGACATCAAAATTGCTACTACATTACGCATCATTCTTTCCGCGCCAGTCTGCACGTCGATGTTAGCACAGGCTCGTGTCCGCCCTGATCATGCCACGAGGTAGCGATGACTGTCATGGCGCAACATGCGGCGCCGATCGCGATAATCCGGCAGCACAGATGCGACCCAGCCCCAAAACCGCGGCGAGTGGTTCGGTTCCCGTAAGTGCGCAAGCTCGTGCACCACGACGTAATCGATCAAAGGTGAAGGCGCCTGGATGAGACGCCAGCTCAGGTGTACCCGGCCGTCCGGGTGACATGTACCCCATCGCGTTTTTGCGTTGGACAGATGGATGCTCGGACGACGCACCTTCAGAATGTCCGCAAAATGTGCCGCGCGCTGTTCGAACCAATTTTGCGCGTTAGTGCGAAGCCAGTTGACGACCTGCCCTGCCACTTTTTCCGGGTCATCCGCAGCTACATCGACGTAGAGACGTGACCCGTCACGCCTTGTTACGCCATGCATTGGGTCGACATCGAGAGTAAGCGGTTCACCGATGACCATGAGCGTTGCGCCCGGCTGCCAGATCATCGGCCGCGGCCGGCGCGTCTCCCATTCGTGCAACTTGCGCAGGATCCATGCGCCATGCGACCGCAGCACGGACTGGATTCGCTCGTCCGATGCGCGCCAGGGCACGCCCACGCGCAAACCGTTTTCGTCGACCGTGAGTGAGATACTGCGTCGACGGCGGCTGCGCTTAAGCGCGTATTCGATTGGCGTTCTATCGAGAACCCATCGATG
>Ga0207701_10006845_pt1 | contig 11373 bp, 11 predicted proteins | sample KBSSwiSSwithPhiX_FD_184294 | JGI IMG/M metagenome (GOLD analysis project Ga0207701, IMG submission 184294) | Switchgrass rhizosphere bulk soil microbial communities from Kellogg Biological Station, Michigan, USA, with PhiX - S5 (SPAdes) (version 2) | ecosystem: Environmental > Terrestrial >...
GTTAAATAACGTTGAAAAAAGGTGCATCAGCACCTTTTTTCATTTCTCCACAGCCCGATATTTGTTAGCTGCATACCCTTAACTTTATCTTATGTTGAGTCGACTGCATATCCGGAATTATGCGATCATCCAAAGCATTGAAGTTGAATTTGACCGTGGATTGAATATCATCACCGGGGAAACCGGTGCAGGTAAAAGTATTTTAGTGGGAGCGCTTGGCTTGATCCTTGGTGAAAGGGCAGATGCTTCCGTGATGCCCGATAAAGAAAAAAAATGTTTTGTAGAGGGCGTATTTGATCATCCCGCAACCCCGGAAATAAATCAGTTTTTTTCTGCCAATGATATTGAAGTTGAAACAGAAATAATTTTGCGCCGGGAAATTTCCGGATCAGGGAAATCCAGGGCGTTTATAAATGATACTCCGGTTAATCTTTCCCAATTACAGGAATTGTCTTCTTTACTGGTTGACCTTCATCAACAGTTTGATTCCCTGGAACTGGGACGAAATCATTTCCAGCTCCAGGTGATTGATGCGCTGGCGAAACAATTACCACTTCGTTCAAGGTTTAGTTCGGTATATAATCAGTTTAGCCTTGCTTCCAAACAATGGGAAAGCCTGGTGAAACAGAAAAACGAAGCGCTGAAAGAGTACGACTATTTTCATTTTTTATTTAGTGAATTGGAAGAAGTGGGTTTTCAACCCGGAGAACTTGAATTATTGGAAGCTGAATCGGCATTACTTCAACATGCCGAACAGGTAAATGCTATTCTTTATCGGTTAACAGCTGCTCTGGAAAATGCAGAGACTCCCATGACGCAGCAGTTAAAATCATTGTCAAACGCTGTTGACGGTATTAGTGCCTATCATCCGAAACTGGCTGAAATAGCCGCCAGGCTTAGATCTGCACAGATAGAGATACAGGATATTTCTTCAGAAGCGGAAATAGTCTCTTCTGCTATTATCACCGACGACCGGAGATTGAATGAGATAAATGAGCGCATGTCGACCGGCTATAAATTGCTGAAAAAACACGGTGTTCAGACCACTAATGAATTGCTTGAAGTGCAGAAAAACCTTGCTGAAAAGATCAGCAAAGTGATGAATATGGATGAGGATATCAAGCTGGCTGAAAAAGAAAAAAATAAACTTGAGCAGGAAGCAAAAGAGCTGGCCGTGAAATTATCCGATGGACGAAATGCCCAGGTAAAACAACTGGAAGAGTTGACCCGCCAATTATTGCACCGCGTGGGAATGCCTAATGCCAGGTTGAAAATTTCAGTGGAGAAAATGCCGGCTTTATCTGCAACGGGATCCGATGCCGTTGAATTTTTATTTGATGCAAATAAGAGTGGTCGATTTGAGCCTTTGCGCAAAGTAGCCAGCGGTGGTGAATTTTCCAGGCTATTACTATGCATAAAAACACTTGTGGCTGGTTCATTGGAAATGCCGGTGTTGATTTTTGATGAGATCGATACGGGCATTAGTGGAGAAGCGGCCAAGCAGGTTGGCATACTGATGAAGGAAATGGGACAGGCACACCAGGTAATTGCGATAACTCACCAGCCCCAGATAGCAGCCAGGGCCAATGCCCATTTTTATGTTTACAAAAAAGAATATCAGGGAGTGGTCAATACCCAACTCAGGAAACTAGGGGAAACAGAAAGGGTAGAATCTATTGCTAGGATGATGAGTGGAGAAAAGCCTTCCGCCTCTGCTTTGCAAAATGCAAGAGAAATGATAACTGGTTGATGGTTGTTTGTTGTTAGTTTTTGGTCGTGAACTAACCAATAACAAACAACAAAAAACCAACAACCAATCCGGTTTTCCACTAAATTCGCAGCTCAAATTTGCTTATGCCAAACCAACTGCTTAAAGGAAAGAAAGGAATTATTTTTGGTGCCCTCGACGAAAATTCAATTGCCTGGAAGACTGCCGTCGAATGCCACGCACAAGGTGCTGAAATTGTTCTTTCCAATGCTCCCATCGCGCTCAGAATGGGCCAGATCAACGAACTTTCAAAAGCTATCAATGCACCGGTAATTCCAGCGGATGTTACCAATATGGATGACCTGAAAAAACTTTTCGAAGAATCCATGAAACATTTCGGCGGAAGTTTCGATTTTATCCTCCACTCCATCGGCATGAGTGTAAATATGAGAAAGGGTAAACATTATACCGAGATCGACTACGCATATAATCAGAAAAGCATGGATATCTCTGCTACTTCCCTGCACCGCGTACTTCGCACTGCCTGGGATATGGATGCTTTAAATGAATGGGGAAGTGTTGTTGCATTGACTTATATCGCCGCACAAAGAGTTTTTCCTGATTATAATGAAATGGCTGATGCCAAATCACTCCTCGAAAGTATTACCCGCAGTTTCGGATACCATTACGGTGTTCGCAAAAAAGTAAGGATCAATACAGTTTCACAATCACCAACCCGTACAACCGCAGGAAGCGGTGTCAAAGGTTTTGACGGATTTATCAGTTACGCTGAAAAAATGAGTCCTTTAGGAAATGCATCTGCAGAGGATTGTGCTAAATATGTTGCCATGATGTTTTCTGATATGACGAGATTCGTTACCATGCAAAATCTTTTCCATGACGGCGGATTTTCATTTACCGGTGTTACAGAAGCAGTCATCAACCAGATGGAAAAATAACTCCCCGTTATATTGAACCGATTTCAAATTGATAAAAAAATAACTCCCCGGTTTATTGGACCGATCTTCAACTTGATAAAAAAATAATTCCCGGGTTACCAGGGAGTTGCAAACCAATTGAAAAACGGGTTCAAAACCCATCCTGCCGGTTTTTTAACACTTGCATAGGCCGCATTTATAGCGTAAATTGATCAGGTAATTATTACCCTGTTAAGATTTGCCTATTGGAGAAACCGGCGACGAACAATACAAGGAAAAGATATATATGGCTGGTGGTCATATTACTCCCTGTTCTCCTACTGGCAGGGTTACACTTTTTTATTGCCTATCGCGCAAGGATTTTATTGCCCACCCTCGTAAAGGAAATGTCGGATGGCAACTATACAATGACCGCAAAAAAATTGCGATTCAATTACCTCAATCCTTCCATAACACTTACCGGGATTTCATTTCATCCGCTAAAGGAAAACCTTGATCAGACTTACGATGTTATTGCGGATACGCTCGTTCTTCGCATAGAAAAAATACTTCCTTTATTACTGAACCGGCAGGTGAACGTTGAAGATATCCTGATCGTTTCACCCGATATTGAAATAAAACGAAATGATAAGGCAGAAAAAGAATTGCGAAAAGATGATCTGAACCGACAGGTCAAACAGATGCAGGCAACTACAATGTCCTTTCTCAATGAATTAAAAGTGAAACGATGCACTATTAAAAATGCATCATTCCGGTATTTCCCGATTCCCGGAAGCCAGAGAAAATATAGTGTTCAACACATTAACCTGGCCATTTCAGATTTCAACCTGCCTAAACCAGAGGATACTAAAGAGTTTGTTGTTGAAGGCAATATCGATCTGAGCATAATCGATCCGGAAATAGAAATACCCGATAGTCTCAGGCGTGTGCAACTCGATTATTTTACCTGGAGCAACAAGCAGCATGACGTTAATGTTGGAAAATTTTCTATTTCCCAACGCGCCCTGCCTCCGATGAGCGATAGCTTTCTCATACAACTTGATACCATTGCCCTTCGCAGGATCAACTGGAAAGACTGGCTTGATTCCGGCATAGTGAAACTTGATACTATCATGGCCAGGAATGGTAATATGTATTTTGAATCGTCTGCAAAAGAGGACAGGAAAAATAAAAAAGACTCACTTGATCTTAAGAAATTGAAAGTCTGGGACGCGATCGGTAACCTGGAGATCGACTTTTTTTCTGCTCAGTATATCAATGTAGGAATTATTAACAGGAACCCTGGTGAAGAAAGAAACAATTCACTGATCGGTGATAGTCTTGCGATCCGCGGTTTATCGATAAGGCCAGACAGGGATAATCCTGTGCAGGTAAACAACCTGGCCCTGAGCGTTAGGTCTTTCCTGGATCGCGGCGTAAACAATAAATTTCAATCTTCATTTTCCCGACTGTCACTTCGTGGTGATACAATGTTGTTGAATAATTATGTTTTACAATCCACCAAAAACAGCAAATTCGGACTAGGCAATTCACTCACCATTCCATCACTTGCCATTAAAGGCATTTCATTGCAGGACCTGATGGATAAAAAAGCGTACATAAGAGAAATCAGGATGGACAATCCGGAATTGATCATCCTTACCAATTCTGGTTCGTCAAATGGTAAACTGGAACTTAACAGTGCCACTTTTAAAGAGATCAGACCATATATTGATGTTGACAGGGTGATATTGAATGATGGCAGAATAAGTGTAAGGAGTCGAAAGAATAAAGACAATATTATGGGAACAGAAAAGTTTTCTGCCATAATACTATCCAAATCTGCACTTGCTGCAAAAGATGAAGATGGTATACTGTCGAGTATCACAGACGTCAACATGGATCATCTTTATTTTATTACACCAAAGACAGAACTGGAGATGTTTGGTGGTTCTATTAATTACCGTGAAAAGACATTGCATTTCAATACTGTGGAAGGATCGTTAAATAATAAAAAGATCATTGCTTCATTTAAAGATGTTACGCTACAGGGTTCGGAGGATATGAAACCTTTCCGAAAAAATGAAACCAGGCATTTTAAACATGTCAATGTAGGATCAGGGACGATAGAAATTAATTTGGAAGATGGGCCTGCGGGCAACAAAAATGATAATGATCAACTACTCGCGAGCATTGATGAAATGAGCCTGAAAAATATTGACGTGAAATTTCGGAAAGGCCCGATGTCAGGATCGGCCATGGTAAAAGCATTTAATGCTGAAGGTCAGAAAGCTTATAATTCTGGTTACAAATGGGAAAAATTTTCCGGTCTGGTGGAAAATCTGAAGGTCAGTAACGATAAAATAAATCTTGAAACAGATGAAGCAGATTTTTCTTCATTTGGCCGTTCAAGTTTCAGGAATGCCAGGATATCTGCAAATACCGGCGGCACAAAATTTACTACGTCGACACCGCTTTTAGTGGTAAAAACAGAGTTTCATTCTTTTGAACCAGGAAACATCAACCTGGAATATCTGGGGATGGAAAGACCGGTGATCAGGTTGGATATATTGAAAAAAGATAGTTCGAAAGATATCTCTGCTGACACGTCCTCACGTCAATTTACCTTAAAAGAATTTAATCTCACTGAACCGGATATTATTATTGGAATGGGTAATCAGGAGGAGAAAATCGTTTTTAATTCACAGGGTAAAACCCTGAGTGGTGGCGGGTTATCAATCACTGATAAAGCTGGTTTACGGATTGTTGAACTGAATCAATTCAATGGTAAACTGGACAAGGTGATCGTTAATTCAGATTCTGCAGAAATATTTAATGCCAATGCAGTGGAATTTGACCTGAAATCATTGGAACGAATTGGTTCAGCACCCATGCAGATGAGAATGGATAATTTTACCGTAGGTGCGGTTAATCTTAACCGTTATCATAAAGGGGATACCATTGAATTAAAAACCGGGGGTATAAGTTTCGGCAGCATTCCAAAATTTGTATTGCAAAAAGATTCCATTCTGAATACAGCATTTAAAATTCCGAATGCCAAAATTTTCCCCAGCGATTTCTTTTACCGAACGCCGGAAAAAAATATCGGCATCCATCAATTCAGTGCTGATACAAAAGCAGGTTACCTGATGTGGGATAGCCTGGAGATCACGAACAGGTTAACACGCGAAGAATTTTGGGCCAAACAACCTTTTGAAAAAGACTATCTCACCGTAAGTACTGGCAGGATGCGGGCAGATGATCTGCGACCCGTTATTTATGGCAGTGATACCACCGTGTATGTGCGTAAGCTCACCATCGATCCATTATACATTAAAGTGGAAAGGGATAAGCGCATGCCCGATGATACAGTGTCTTATCGTCCATTACTGGCAAGAACATTGAAAAAAATCATTCCTTTTCCATTAAAGGTCGATAGCATTAATCTTTTGAGGTCTGAAGTGAGGCATAACGTGTTAAAAGAAAAAACAGGTAATGAAGGTTCCATTTTTTTCACCGGTATAAAAGGTCATATTATCAACCTGAAAACATTCGATTACCAGGAGCATGACAGTTTAAGGATGGCCCTGGAGTGTTTATTCATGGGTCAGGGAAATATGGTATTTGCTTTCCGCCAGGATTATATTGATACGTTACAGGGATTTCTGTTGGGTGCAAGAATGGGAAGTCTTGATATGAAAGAATTGAACAGGTTAATAACGCCGATGTTTCTCGTCAGATTTGACAAGGGTAAACTTAAGTCCTTAGAGATGAGAGTAAAAGGTAATGACAAACTTGCCTATGGTTCAATGGATATGTATTATGACGGACTTACACTTTCTGTATTGAATGAAGAGGGTAAGAAAAAGAATTTTTATTCATTCCTGGTGAATTTAATTGTAAGGACAAAAAATAATAAGACAGGAATTGTTTATGCAGAAAGACTAAGAGAAAAATCAATATTTAATTTCTGGGCAAGGATATCTATAAACGGATTGTTGACGAACCTTGGCGTAAGAAAAAATAGTGCGCAGGAAAGGCGGTTTTACAGAAGCCTTAAAAAGCACCAGTTACCTCAGAATATTTTTTAATCAATATTCATCTTCGTTGAAAAAGAAATCTTCCTGGCTTGGATAATCGGGCCATATATCTTCAATGCCTTCATAGATTTCACCTTCATCTTCCAGTTCCTGGAGATTTTCGACTACTTCAATAGGAGCTCCGCTCCTGATAGCGTAATCAATGAGTTCGTCTTTAGTGGCGGGCCAGGGTGCGTCTTCTAAATATGATGCTAATTCAAGGGTCCAAAACATCTCGATTCACTTTAAATTTTGGCAAAAGTAATTTTTGTAGCTGAATTACCAAATCCGTTTATTCCACCGGTCACAAGTTTTATTAACAGGATTTAGCGCATTTTTGCTTCTCTTAACAAAAATTGGGCTATAAATAGGAATATAAACGGCTTTACATGCTAAAAGCAACAGGGATTACGAAGTTTTATGGAACTCTTCAGGTATTGAAAAACGTTGATATTAATGTCAAAGAAGGAGAAATTGCCTGTATAGTTGGCTCTTCAGGTGCCGGTAAAAGCACTTTATTACATATTCTTGGCACTTTGGATTTTCCGGATAAAGGGGAAATCAGTATTGGGGATCAGCGTGTAGACCAGCTTAAGGGGAAGAACCTGGCCAAATTCCGAAACAATAATATTGGCTTTGTTTTCCAGTTTCATCATCTTCTGCCGGAATTCTCAGCACTTGAAAATGTAAGTATACCGGGATGGATCGCGGGTAAACGAAAAAAAGATGTAGAGAACCGGGCGAAACAATTATTAGAATTGCTGGGATTAAAGGACCGGATGGAGAACAAACCAGGCGCTCTTTCCGGTGGCGAACAGCAACGCGTAGCCGTTGCGAGGGCATTAATTAATCAGCCCAAAGTGGTTTTTGCTGATGAACCAACGGGTAATCTTGACTCTGCCAATGCCAGGGAGCTTCATAAGCTGTTTATGGACCTCAGGAGAGAGTTTAACCAGACGTTTCTTATCGTCACACATAACGAAGAACTGGCCGGCATGAGCGACCGTATACTGCATATGAAAGATGGTGAAATTGTAATTTGATCTTACACCTTGTGGTTTCTCAGGATTGTTAAGTGTTATTTGATCTTGCCCATTCTCAGGAACGGCAAAAAGGCTGTTTATACCCTTGGCTTCCATGGTATTTCAGGAACGTCAAGGATTTTGCCCGCATAACGGGAGAGGATAAACAGGTAATCTGACAACCTGTTGAGATATTGAATGATGATTGGTTCTACTTCAAGGCTTTCTAACTCCAGTCTTACACAACATCTTTCTGCCCTTCGGCAAACACATCGTGTAATATGAATCTGTGATATAGTTGGATGTCCGCCGGGAAGTAAAAATGATTTCATTGGTGTAAGCGTTTCATTCAAACGGTCGATCTCATTTTCCAGCAGTAACACATCGCCATCTTTCAAGTCAGGAATTCTCATTTTAGGTTCCTTGATGGGATCACAGGCTAATGAAGAGCCAATGGTAAACAACCTGTCCTGCACTTCCAGAAGTAATTTACGGCAAGCTTCATCGTCCAATAGATCGCGGCATAAGCCTATACTTGAGTTCAATTCATCAACAGTGCCATAGGCCTCGATCCGTGAATGAGATTTAGGAACTTTGGTTCCACCAATTAGTGAAGTAGAACCTTTATCGCCCGTTTTAGTATAAATCTTGGTGGCCATAATTGAGTGAATACAGGATCAACCTATATTAACGTGTTCTTTCACTTTATCGGTTTCTATGACACCATCCCTTAACCTGATCACGCGCCTGGCATAGTTGGAGATATCTTCTTCATGCGTAACCAATACAACGGTATTGCCTTCGTTATGGATCTTGCTGAAAATATTCATGATCTCATAACTCGTTTTAGTATCGAGGTTACCGGTAGGTTCATCAGCAAGAATGATCGAAGGATTATTCACGAGTGCACGGGCAATAGCTACTCGCTGACACTGTCCACCTGATAATTCATTGGGACGATGATGGTACCTGTCCTGAAGGTCAACTTTAGTTATCACCTCCATGGCCATTTCGGTCCTTTGTTTTTTTGAAATACCTGCATATACAAGAGGCAGGGCAACATTTTCCAAAGCGGTTAGCCTTGGCAGAAGGTTAAATTGCTGGAATACAAAACCAATTTCTTTATTCCTGATCTCAGCAAGTTCAGCATCAACCATTTTACTCACGTCGTTACCGTTAAGTACATAATTTCCAGAGGAAGGGGAGTCGAGGCAACCCAGAATATTCATCAGCGTGCTCTTACCTGAACCTGAAGGTCCCATCAGGGCTACATAATCATTGCGTTGGATAGATAGGGAAATACCTTTCAGTACCTGCAGTTCCTGTCTGCCCATAATATAGTGTTTCCTGATCTCGTCTAATAAGATAACAGCATCTTGCATATTCGGTTTTTATTTTTTGATCACCTTTGGTACGGTGAAAAACTGATTCAATTTACCCGGAGCATTTAAAAGGGCTTCTTCACTGCTAACCGATCCGCCAACAATATCCTTACGGAGTTTATTGACTTCGGCGCTCATATGCAAAACCGGTTCCAACCCTTCTGTATCCAGCTCATTTAATTTGTCAACAAAGGAAATCATGCGCTCCAGGTCGGACCTTATTTCTTCTTTTTCCGCATCGGTGAATTCTAACCTTCCCAACAGGGCCAAGCGATTCACTAAAGCCTGATTTACCTCCATATCCAACAAAAATAATTGAAATGTTGCTCAATCACTATAAATGTGGTAAAAGGTAAAATCATTATTCCAAAGTGCAAAACTGCTGATGTGCTGTTTAGTGGGACTAACATGATGTATAATGGCCATGCACCACCTTTTGTGGTAGATAAACAGCGTTTGCAAGCACCTTAAACTGCCTATATTTGCGCCCTATGACCCAACATCAGCCCATAGTCATGAGTGGGATAAGACCCACCGGATTTCTGCACCTTGGAAATTATTTTGGTGCGCTAAGTAATTACGTGAAAATGCAGGACAGCTATACCTGTTTTTTTATGGTTGCCGATCTTCATTCATTAACCACCCATCCGGATACCAAAGAGTTAAAAAACCATGTAAAAAGGGTATTGGCAGAGTATGTGGCCTGTGGACTTGATCCGGACAGATCAACTCTATACTGCCAGAGTCATGTACACCAGACAACAGAACTTTATCTTTTCCTGAATATGCTGGCCTATAAAGGTGAACTGGAAAAAACCACCACATTTAAGGAAAAACTCAGGTTGCAACCAGATAATTCGAATGCGGGTTTATTGACCTATCCGGTATTGCAAACTGCGGATATTATAATACATAGGGCCAGTCTCGTCCCGGTTGGAAAAGACCAGGAACAGCACCTTGAAATGGCCAGGACTTTTGTTAATCGCTTCAACCATCGCTATAGTGAAGTATTTCCTGAACCACATGCATTTAATTTCGGAGAAGCATTGATAAAAGTGCCCAGTCTTGATGGCACAGGTAAGATGAGCAAGAGTGAGAACCAGTATGCAACCATTTATCTTGCTGATGATGATGAACTTATACGCAAGAAAGTAATGAAGGCAAAAACCGATAGCGGTCCAACAGAAGCTGGTTCTAAAAAGCCTGATTATATAGAAAATATTTTTCAGGTAATGAGGCTTGTTTCACAGGAAGATACCGTGAAGAAATTCGAAAATGATTTTGACAATGCCAATATCCGTTATGGCGACATGAAAAAGCAATTAGCGGAAGACATGGTCAGATTTGTTGCACCCATCAGGGAAAAATCGGAAGCCATCCGCAATGACGAAAAATATCTGAAGGAATTGATGGAAAAAGGCGCTGCCAAGGCCATTGAAAGTGCGGAAAAGACCATGACTATTGTAAGGGAGGCCATGGGCCTTAATTATTATTGAACCATTAGGAAGGGAAACTATTTTACTTATCTTTAAAAGCTTCCATCCTTTTCAACCATTCGGAAATATTATGGCGAAAGCTAAAAAACCAAAACATATTGCAGTAGCCGGGAACATTGGTGCCGGCAAAACTACGCTAACGGAAATGCTGAGCAAGCACTATAAATGGATACCACAGTTTGAAGACGTGGATCATAATCCATATCTGTATGATTTTTATGAAGACATGCCCAGGTGGAGTTTCAACCTGCAGATATTTTTTCTTAACAGCCGTTTAAATCAGCTTGTTGATATTAACAGGGGAACAGAAACCGTTGTTCAGGATAGAACTATTTATGAAGATGCGCACATATTTGCACCAAACCTTCATGAGATGGGATTGATGAGCAAGCGCGATTTTGAAAACTATTTCCAGTTTTTCCAGACTCTGAAACAAATGATACAGCCGCCGGATCTGTTGATCTATCTGCAGGCCAGCGTACCTACACTCGTAGGTCAAATCCAGAAACGCGGAAGGGAATACGAAGAAAATATAAGGCTTGATTATCTGAAGCGGTTGAATGAGTTTTATAATAAATGGATCGATGGTTATAGAGAAGGTCCGCTTTTAGTGATCAACGTAGATAAAAATAAATTTGCCGAAAACGAGGAACACCTGGGAGAAATAATCCAGAAAGTTGATTCTCAACTTTATGGATTATTTTAATGTGTTTAGTGTGGTTAGTGTGGTTAATGTGGAGGTAAAATTTGTAATTATTAATTCCAACTT
>Ga0207701_10006846_pt1 | contig 11370 bp, 11 predicted proteins | sample KBSSwiSSwithPhiX_FD_184294 | JGI IMG/M metagenome (GOLD analysis project Ga0207701, IMG submission 184294) | Switchgrass rhizosphere bulk soil microbial communities from Kellogg Biological Station, Michigan, USA, with PhiX - S5 (SPAdes) (version 2) | ecosystem: Environmental > Terrestrial >...
TGCTGGAGGCGCTGCGGCGGGAGCGCGAGATGCTCGGCGAGGTCCGGGCCGTGGCCGACGTCGTCGTGGACACGTCGGCGATGACCGTCCACGAGCTGCGCTCTTTCCTCCAGAAAACGTTCGAGGGCGCACCCGAGAGCGCCGGGATGATCATCTCGGCGACGTCGTTCGGCTACAAGTTCGGCACTCCCCACGACGTCGACCTCCTCTTCGACGTGCGATTCCTGGCGAACCCGCACTTCGTGCCGGAGCTCAAGGGCAAGACCGGGATGGACGCGGCGGTCGCCGCGTACATCGAGACGGATCCCGAGACCCCCGCGTTTCTCGAGCGCCTCGTCCAGTTCCTCGACTACCTCCTGCCGCGTTTCGAAAACGAGGGCAAGAGCTACGTGTCCATCGGGATCGGCTGCACGGGCGGCAAACACCGGTCCGTGTATGTCGCCGAGCAGCTCTCGCGGATGCTGCAGGAGCGGGGGTATCCGGTCCGCGTCTCCCACCGCGACGCGACGCGCGAATGAGCCGGCGAATGAGATAATGGAGTCTCCCCAATGATCGGCATCCTGCTGGTGACTCACGGCAAGCTCGCGGAAGAGCTGCGCGCGGCGGCCCTGACGATTCAGCCGGGCCTCGAGCGCATCGTGGCGGTCTCGCTGGAATGGAGCGAGACCGGGGAAGACGCCCGCGAGAAGATCCGCCGCGGCCTGGCGGAGGCCGACGCCGGAGACGGCGCCGTGATCCTGACGGACATGTTCGGCGGCACCCCGACCAATCTCGCGCTGCCGTTTCTCGCCAAGGAGAGGGTCGAGATCGTCACCGGGGTCAATCTCCCGATGGTCCTCAAGTGCGCGTCGTTACAGCGGAGCGGACGGCCCGTGACCGAAGTGGCTCATGTGGCCAAGGACCGGGGGCAGAGGTCGATTTACGTGGCGTCGGACCTGCTGGCGGAAGACGCGGCTCCGGCGGCGCACTCCGCGGCGAACCACGGAGTCGTGGTCGGGCAGAAAGAGGAGTCGTGATTCAGCGCGAGCTTTCGATCCGCAACCGACTCGGCCTGCACGCCCGGGCCGCCGCCAAGTTCGTCCAGACGGCCAGCCGCTTCCAGTCCGAGGTCAAGATCCGCAAGAACGGCGAGGAGGTCGACGGCAAGAGCATCCTCGGGATCCTGCTGCTCGCCGCCTCGCAGGGCACCCGGATCACGCTCGCCGTCTCCGGCGTGGACGAGCGGGACGCGATCGCGGCCGTCGAGGATCTGATCGCACGCAGCTTCGACGAGGAAGAGTAAGCGGACCTCGGTTTCCGTTAGCGTTCAGCGCTCCATGCTGCAGGGCATCTCCGTTTCTCCGGGCATAGCCGTTGGCCGGGCGGTCATCATCCGCTTCGGCGGTCTGCCGGCGTTCCGCCGGGCGGTCGATCCGGAGGAATTCGAGCGGGAGGAGCGCCGACTTCGCCGGGCGGCGGGAAAGGCGGCCGAAGACTTCGCCCGGCACTCCCGCGAGGCCAAGGGCGACATGAGCGAGGAGCTCGGCGCCATCCTCGAGGCCCATGGCCTGATCGCCGAGGATGAGACGTTCCTCGGGGCCATCGTCGAACGCATCCGCAAGGACCGCGTGAACGCCGAATGGGCGCTGGCCGAGGTCGCGCGCGAGCTCGGGGGGAGGCTCGCCGCCGCCGACTCCGCCGCCATGCGCGAGCGCGAGGCCGACCTGACCGACGTCGCGCGGGAGATCGGCGCGCACCTGGCGGGCGGGGACCGTCCCCTGCCCTCGGAGGTCCCGCGCGGCTCGATCCTCGTGGCGGACGAGCTTTCGCCGGTCGACGCGGCCCGTCTGGACCCTCGCCGCGTTCGCGGCCTCGCGCTCGAGCGGGGCGGTCCCACGTCGCACGCCTCGATCATCGCCCGTTCCTTCGGGCTTCCGGCGGTGGTCGGAATCCCGAACCTCTGCGAGAAGGTGTCGCCCGAGGTGCCGATCGTCGTGGACGGAGATCGCGGCCTCGTCGAGCCGCATCCCTCGAAAGATCAGATCCGCCGGAGCCTGCAGCGGATCCGAGAGGAACGCGAGAGGATGCGTCGGCTTCGCAGCCGTACCGCGAAGGCCGCCGTCACCCGGGACGGCGTTCGGATCGCCGTCCGCGCGAACCTCGAGCTCCCCGAGGAGATCGCGGCTCTCGAGCGCTACCGGGCGGAAGGCATCGGCCTCTTCCGTTCCGAGTTCCTCTACCTCCGGGCGCTTCCGAGCTCCCCCGGAGTCCAGGAGCAGCGCCGGGCCTACGAGACGCTCCTCGAGGCTGCGGCCCCGCACCCGGTGGTGATCCGGACTTACGACCTCGGGGGAGAGAAGGGCATCGGGCCTGCGCCGGGCGACAACCCCGCGCTCGGTCTGCGGGGCCTGCGCTACTGCCTCGCGCACCCCGACCTGTTCCTCGAGCAGCTCACGGCCCTCTGCCAGGCCTCCCGCAAGGGAAAGCTCCGCATCCTGCTGCCGATGGTCACGTCGCTCTCGGAGCTGAAGGCCGCCCGGCGCCTTCTCGAGAAAGCCGCGACGCGCTGCGGTCTGACGCGCGTTCCGGAGCTCGGCGTCATGATCGAAGTGCCCTCGGCGGCGCTCCTCGCCGACCGCCTGGCGTCCGAGGCCGACTTCTTCTCGATCGGAACGAACGACCTGGCACAGTACGGGCTGGCCGTGGATCGCGCGAACCCCGACGTGTCGTCGCTCTACCGGCCCCTGCATCCGGCCATCCTGCGCATGATCCGCCTCGTGGTCGCAGCCGGGGAAGCCCGGGGTCGGCCGGTGGCGGTCTGCGGAGAGCTCGCCGCCGACCCGATCGGCGCCGCCGTGCTCGTGGGCCTCGGAATCGTCGACCTCTCGGTCACGCCCGTGGCGATCCCGGCGGTCCGAGAGGTCCTGTCCTCGCTCGAAGTCTCGGTCGCGCGCGAGCTCGCGCTGCGCGCGCTGGATATGGACGAGGCGGCGGACGTCGAGAGACTCTTCGCCGCGAACGTCGGAGGAAGCGCATGAGAGTCGTGCCGAAGCCCTGGGGCCGCGAAGAAATCTTCGCGGAGAACGAGCGCTATGCGGGAAAGCTGCTCTATCTCTCGCCCGGACACAGCCTTTCGCTGCAGTACCATGAAAGAAAGGACGAGACGCTCTACGTTCTGGAAGGCGAGGTCATTCTGCTGGTGGGCACCGAAGGGAACATGAACGAGATCCGGTTGAAGCCCGGGGAGTCGTATCGGATCCGGCCGGGAACGCGCCACCGGATGCGCGCCGAAATTCCGTGCGTCCTGGTCGAGGTGTCCTCGCCCGAGCTGGACGACGTCGTGCGCCTCGAGGACGCCTACGGGCGGGCGGGAACCACCGCGCCGTGAAGCGATCCGGGGCTCCGGCCTGGGGTCTGTGCTCTCTGTGGTTTCTGGCCGCGGCCGGAACCGCGGCGGCCGCCACACCCACGCCCACACCGAGGCCCAAGCTTTCGGGCGGATTCGGCCGCGCGCGCGCGACGCCGGTCGCGCCCGCGGTCTCGGAGGGAGGTCAGAGCCTCGCCGACGTGGTCCGCGCCGCCGGCACCCGGGGCGACGGCTCCGGGGAAAAAGAGAAGAGCGGCATCACGATCGACAACAAGACCCTCGTGAAGGACGCCGGAAAAGGGAAGCTGACGACCTCGGCCATGGGCCCGGCCAAGGCCCATGTTTCGGCTCCGACACCCGCGGCGGTGCCCGCGAAGTCGGCGGCGGTCGCGGACGCGACACTCTCTACGGAAGTCACGGGCGGCAACGCCGCGAGCGGCGATGAAGCCGAGTGGCGCGAGACCGCTCGGCGCGAACGGAAACACGTGGAGGACGCGAAGACCCGCATCGCCGATCTGACGGCGACGTCCCGAAAACTCGAGAACGACTTCTACGCCTGGGACGACGGGCAGTACCGCGACCGCGTCATCAAGCCGTCCTGGGATCGGGCGAAGGCGGACCTCGAGCAGGCGAAGATCGAGCTCGAGGCCGCCGAAAAGCAGCTCGCCGACCTTCCCGAGCGGGCGCGCAGGGCCGGCGCGCTTCCGGGATGGATCCGCGAATGAGCACCACTCTTCCCACACACGCGCCCGCGACGCCGACTCCCGGGAGGGGCTCCGGGTCGTACCGCGTCGAGACGTGGGGCTGCCAGATGAACGTCCTCGACGGCGAGCGCATGGCCGGCCAGCTCGAGGCGCGGGGTTTCGCTCCGGCGCCCGAGGGGGAAGCTGCCCGCGTCATCATCCTGAACACCTGCTCGGTGCGCGAGAAGGCGGAGGACAAGGTCTTCTCCCAGCTCGGCGTCCTGGCCCGCCGCAAGCAGGCGGATCCGGATCTCGTCGTCGGAGTCACCGGCTGCGTGGCCCAGGTGTCCGGCGAGGAAATCCTGGAGCGGGCTCCATGGGTGGACTTCGTCGCCGGCACCGGTCAGGTGGAGCGCATCGGAGAGCTCGTCGAAACGGCCCTCGCTGAGAGGCGGCAGGCGCTCCGGCTCGAGCTCCCCGAGGAGGATCCGGTCTACCAGTTCCGGCAGATCACGCGCGGATCGAGCTTCCAGGCCTACGTCACCGTCATCGAGGGCTGCGACCAGTTCTGCACGTTCTGCATCGTCCCCTTCACCCGGGGCCGCGAGCGCTGCCGCCGGGCGGACGAGGTCCTCGAAGAAGTTCGCGAGCTGACGGCCCGCGGCTACACCGAGGTCACGCTGCTGGGCCAGACCGTGAACGCGTACCGGGAGCCGGAAGAGGGCTTCGGCCTCGGCGAGCTCCTGCGCCGCGTCGGCGGGATTCCGGGGCTCCGTCGCTTGCGCTTCATCACTTCCCACCCGCGCCTCGTGGACGACGCGCTCGTCTCGGCGCTCGCCGAGGTTCCGGCGCTCGCTCCGTACCTGCACCTGCCGGCGCAGTCCGGCTCCGACCGGGTGCTCTCCCGCATGAAGCGCCGCTACACGTCGGCGGAGTATCGCGCCACCGCCGCCCGGCTCCGCGAGCGCGTGCCCGGCCTGGCGCTGTCCTCGGATTTCATCGTCGGCTTTCCGGGAGAGACCGAGGACGACTTCCAGGACACGCTCGCCCTCGTTCGCGACGTCCGGTTCGCGAGCCTCTTCGCCTTCCGCTACTCGCCCCGGCCGGGCACGGCCTCGGCGCGGTGGGGGAGCGCCGGGGAAGTCCCCCAGGACACGTCGGCGCGCCGCCTCTCGGAGCTCCTGGCGCTCCAGACCGGGATCCAGCGGGAGCTCAACGAGCAGCTCGTCGGCCGGACCTTCGAGATCCTCGTCGAGGGCACCAACCGCCACGGGCAGACCACAGGCCGGACGCCGTGCAACCGAATCGTCCACCTCGAGTCGGAGAAGCCGGACCCCGGCACCTATGTCCACGCGCTCGTGACGCGGGGCCTTCCCAACTCGCTCGCCGGGAGGCTCGCGTGATCAAGATGGAGATCAAGGGGCTCCTCATGGACCCCGTGTCCAACATGCCCGTCGTCATCCTGCGGGACACCGAGAAGGGCCACTTTCTGCCGATCTGGGTGGGCATCTTCGAGGCCAACGCCATCGCCCTCGAGATGGAGAAGGTCACGACGCCGCGCCCCATGACGCACGACCTCCTCAAGAACCTCCTCGGGGAGCTCGACGCGCGGGTCGACCGCATCGTGATCAACGACCTTCGCGACAACACCTTCTTCGCCCGCATCCACCTGACGCGCGGCGATGCGACGCTCTCGGTCGACAGCCGGCCGAGCGACGCGATCGCGCTCGCTCTGCGATCGCAGGCCGAGATCTTCGTCGAAGAAGAAGTGCTCGAAAAGAGCCGGAGCCTGCGTTCGGATTCCGATCAGGACCCCGACCGTCTCAAGAAGTGGCTCGAGGAAGCGAGCCCGGACGAGCTCGGCAAGTACCGGATGTAGCACTCGCCTCGCGCCAATTCTCCTCGTTCCGGCGGGAAAAGTTCGCGTTGTACACTCCGGCCCGTGATCATCTCGATTACCAATCAAAAGGGGGGAGTCGGGAAGACCACCACGGCGATCAATCTCGCGGCCGCCATGGCCCAGAAGGGGATGAAGACCCTGCTGGTGGACCTCGATCCCCAGGCCAACAGCACGATGTCGTACCTGGAACGGCGGACCGTCGAGAAGTCCATGTTCGACGTCCTCACGGAAGCCGAGGTCAAGCTCAAAGACATCGTTCGCCCCTCCGGGATGAAGAACCTCGACATCGCCCCGGCCCGGATCTCGCTCGCCAAGATCGAGTCCAAGCTGCTCGGGGAGATCGACGGGCACTTCCGGCTGCGGGACAAGGTCGACGCGGTCCGGCGGGCCTACGACGCCATCCTCATCGACACGCCACCGACCCTGGGCATGATCACGGTCAACGCCATGGTGGCCTCCACCCACATCCTCATCCCGATCCAGTCGTCCTATTTCGCCCTGGAGGGGACCGACGACCTGCTCGAGACCATCGACAAGATCAAGGCCCGGCCGAACCCCAGCCTCCAGATCCTGGGCGTCGTGATCACCCTGCACGACAAGCGCACGGTCCTGGGCAAGGACGTCTACAAGCAGATCAGCCAGGTGTTCGGCAAGAAGATCTTCAAGACCACGATTTCCAAGAGCGTGCGGCTCGAAGAGAGCCCGGCGCACCAGGAGTCGATCTTCACCTTCGCGCCGAGGTCCTCCGGGGCCGCCGAGTACTACTCTCTTTCCGAGGAGGTCCTTTCCCGTGTCTAAACGCCGAGGCCTGCCGACTGAATCGCACATGAAGCACGACGCCCACTTCGTCGACTCGCTCTCGGAGCGTTTCGGCCCATCCATCGGGCGCCTCGTGCCCATCGAGGAAATCGAGACCAACCCCGACCAGCCGAGGCGCAGCGTCGGCGATCTCGAGGAGCTCAAGAAGTCGATCGAATCCCGGGGCGTGCTCGAGCCGATCCTGGTGCGGCCGATGGACTCGGGACGGTTCCGGATCATCGCGGGGGAGAGGCGCTTCCGGGCGGCCCTCGAGGCGGGCCTCGCGGAAGTCCCCTGCATCGAGCTCGAGGTTCCGGACAACGAGGTCCTGGAGATCGCTCTGATCGAAAACCTGCACCGCCGCGACCTGCATCCGTTCGAAGAGGCGTCCGGCTACACGTCGCTCTCCGAGAAGCACGGGTACACGCAGCAGCGGATCGCATCGAGCGTGGGGAAGTCGCGCGTCTCGATCACGGAGACGATGTCGCTCCTCGACATCCCCGAAGATCTCCGGGAGAAATGTCGGCGCGCCGACATTCAGGCGCGCTCGGTCCTTCTCGAGATCGCCCGTCTCGGCGATCGACGCAGGATGGAGGAGGCCATCGCTCTCGTTCTCTCGGGCTCGACGCGGGACGATCTGCGCGAGCAGAAGAAGGGGCCCGCGACCGAGGGCGGCAAGCGGCGCGAGTTCCACTTCGTCTACGGACCCAAGGACGGACCCTTCCGCCTCAACCTCGCCTTCCACAAGTCTCGCGTTGGAAAGTCCGAGGTCATCGACGCTCTCCGCGGCGTCCTGCGCCAGCTCGAGTCGGGAGAGATCGAGCTGCCTCGAAAGTAGCCCGATGGATTTCGTCGCCCGGGATCCCGACTTCGCGAAGCGGGTGCGGGGGAGCTTCGAGGCGCAGGCGTTCATGCGGCTCATCGGTGCGCGCCTCGAGCGGGTCGAGCCCGGCGCCGTGGACATCGCCCTCGATTTCCGCGAGGACCTGACCCAGCAGCGCGGGTTCCTGCACGCCGCCGTGGTGACGGGCATCGCCGACAGCGCCTGCGGGTACGCGGCCTCCACACTCATGCCCGCGGGAAGCGACGTCCTCTCGGTGGAGTTCAAGGCGAACCTGCTTCGGCCGGCGAAGGGGTCGCGCTTTCTCGCCGAGGCGCGCGTCGTGAAGGACGGACGGACCATCACCGTGGCTCGGGCCGACGTTCAGGCCTGGGAGGGAGTCGGAGAGCCGCGGCTGGTGGCGACGATGCTGGCCACCATGATTCGGCACCAGGCGGCCGAGCCGAAGCCGGGCGCATAGGCGGAAGGGAGGTCACTCATGGAAAATCCAGAGAAGCCCCGAATCTTCCTCGGCTCGTCCGGAAAGCAGGCGAAGCTCCTTCAGGCGCTCACGCGCGGCCTGGAAGACGTCGCCCATGTCGAGCCCTGGACGACCTCCTTCAACCCGGGAACGACCACGCTCGAACGCCTCCTCGAGCTCACCCGGGAGGTCGACTTCGCCGCGATGGTGTTCGCGCAGGACGACTGGACGAGCGCGACCGCGCCCTCTCCAGCTCCGCCCGACTCCGCGCAGGCGTCTCCTCGGGACAACGTCGTCTTCGAGGCCGGCCTGTTCGGGGGAGTCCTGGGGATGCGCCGGACCTTCATCCTCCACGCGAGCGGCTCCAAGCTTCCCAGCGACCTCCTGGGACTGACCTGCGTGAGGTACGGGGAGACGACCCCCGCGGAGATCCGAGCGGTCAACGCCAAGTTGAAAAAGGCGATCGAGAGCGTCGGCCGAGTCGCGCGCATCGAGGGGCTGTGGTGGCAATACTCGCTGACGGAGCGCACCACGCGCGAGCCGTCCGCCGTCAGCCTCCTGCGGATCTCGCGGGATCGCTCGGGAGCGCTGGAGATCACGGGTCGCTCGTGGCAGGAGAACGGCAAGCTCTCCGCGCGGTACTGGAGCGAGGCGGTCAGGGAGAAACCGGACGCGTCCGGCCTCTTCTACTACTGGAAGGGAGAGCGGCCTCTCGACCCGGACGCGCCGCAGCTGGACGGCACGGGCGAGATTCGACTCGAGTCCGTGGATCGCGCGTCCGGGTACTTCACGACGCGAGCGGACACGCTCCCGGAACTCCACGCGAGAACCTCCGGGGTCTACCTCCGCGCGGATGCCCAGGACCTCGGCGTCCTGGACGGGAACGATGACCGGCGCCGCGGGGAGTTGATCTCGGAGAGGCTGGCTCGCTGGAAGGCGATCTGCTGATTTCCGGGCATAGCGGCCTGCCGGCGGCCCGTCCATAGCGTCCGATAAGATATATTATGTAAAATACGCGATCGGGCCGGCCTGAAGCGGCTTCGAAGGGGCCTGCTTTAGAACCCCTGCTTTACAACAACCCCCTCCCTCTGCACTATCGCTTCGTGCGTCTCGTCTCGAAGTCCGTCGTCCGGGAAATCTGGCCGCCCTTCCTCCTGGGTTTCACGGCCTACACGTTCATCCTCCTGATCCGGACGATTCTGTTGCTCGCGGACTTCGCGGTCCGCCGGAGCGCGCCGTTCGCCGAGGTCGCCCGGCTGGTGGCCCTGTCGCTTCCGTGGATCGTCGTGCTGACGTTTCCGATGGCGTTCCTGCTCGGGGTCCTCGTGGGGATCGGCCGCCTCAACACGGATTCGGAGCTCACGGCCCTGCGAGCCTGCGGCGTCGGGCCCGGGGCCCTCTACCGCCCGGTCCTCGGCGCCGCCGCGGCCGCCTCGGTCCTGGTGCTCTTCCTCTACAACGTGGTCCTTCCTCCGGCGAACGAGGCGCTGCAGACCGCCATGACCCGGGTGGCCGCGACATCCATCGTGAACCTCGTGGCTCCCCGGACTTTCCGGGAGCCCCGGCCGGGCATCACGTTCTTCTTCGACCGCGCGGCCCCGGACGGACGCGCCTTCGAGGGGGTCTTCCTCCGGCTCGGTGACGACGTCGGCGCTCCCGACCGCATCATCGTCGCGCGCCAGGGGTCTCTGGCCCTCGAGGGTGACCGCCTCTGGCTGGATCTCCGCCAATCCGAGGTCCACGAACTGGATCCCGACGACCCGTCGCGCGACCGGGTCAGCCGGAACGAGACCCAGCGCCTTCTGTTGGCCGGCGAGGCGCCGAACCCCTCCGGCGCGGGCGTCCGAGTCGAGCGCGGGCTGCGCTCGCAGGCGCTCCCCGAGCTGTGGAAGTCGGCGCACACGCTCTCGCGACGGGACCCCGAGCGCCGGCTCGCCTGGGTCGAGATCCACAAGAAGTTCGCGATCCCGGTGGCGTGCCTGGCCTTCGCGCTGGTCGGCGTGCCTCTCGGCCAGACGCTGCGGCGCGGCGGCCGCGGAGGCAGTTTCGCACTCTCGCTCGCCGTGCTCCTCGGCTACTACCTGCTGCTGACGAGCGGTGAGACGTGGGCACAGGAGGGCCGCATGGCGCCCGCGCTGGCCATGTGGCTCCCCAACGTCCTCCTCGTCGCGCTGGGGGTCGGGGCCGCGTTCTTCCGCCCCTCGGGACGCGTGCCCCGCGCGCCGCGCCCGCAGATCGCCCCCGAGGCCGCCGCCGCGCTGCCGGTTGTCGAACGAAGGCCCGCTGTCGCGATTTCGAGCTCCACGACTCCCCCGGTTTCCCGGACGGCCCCGCGGTCGCGCCGCCGCCGCTGGTCGCCTCGCCTGCTCTCTCTTCTCGACCGCTACGTGCTCGCGAGGTTCCTGTCCGCGCTCCTGCTCGTCTTCGCGTCGGCGATGCTGCTCTCGATCGTCGTGGACTACGCGGACAAGCTCGACGAGGTCGCCCGGCATCATCCGCCGTTCTCCGCGATTCTCGGCTTCTACCGCTACTTCGCTCTCTCGATCGCCATCCAGATCGCGCCGTTCGCGGTGCTGCTCGCGGCCCTCGTCGGCCTCGGCGTCCTCTCCAAGAACGCCGAAGACACGGCGTTCAAGGCCTCGGGGGTGTCGCTCTGGCGGCTGGCGGCGCCGGTCGCGGTCTTCGTGGCGCTCGCCGCGGCCGGCGTCTTCGCGGTAGGCGAGTACGTCCTGCCGATCGCCGAGCAGCGACAGATGCGCTTCCGCAACGTCATCTACGGCCGTCCGATCGACTACGGAATCCGCAGCTCCGCCGAGCGCAACTGGTACCTTGGCGGCGACGGGCGCATCTGGTTCCGCGAGGAGAGCGTTCCGGCGCGCAACGCCCTGCTGGGCGTGTCCATCTTCAGTTTCGATCCGGAGTTCACGCTCACCGGACGCACGGACGCCCGGGCCGCCGTCTGGAAAGACGGCGAGTGGACCCTCACGGACGGGTGGACGCGCGCCTTCGACGGCAGCGACCCTCCGTTTCGCAAGTTCGCCGAGGATCGAACCCGGGGCGATCCGCCGGACGCCGTCGTGGCCAGCCGCCGGCGGCCGGAGGAGATGCGTTTTCGCGAGCTCGAGAGGCTCACCCGGCACCTGCGCGCGGGCGGATACCCCACGGCCTCCCTCGAAACGGCCCTCCAGGCCAAGCTCGCGCAGCCTGCGCTGCTGCCGGTGATGGCCCTTCTCGCGGTGCCGTTCGCATTTCGCGTCGGGCGGCGCGGCGCCCTCGCCGGGATCGGCGTCGGGCTCTCGCTCGGGATCCTCACTCTCGTCGCCTCGGCCTTTGCGACGAAGC
>Ga0207701_10006847_pt1 | contig 11368 bp, 8 predicted proteins | sample KBSSwiSSwithPhiX_FD_184294 | JGI IMG/M metagenome (GOLD analysis project Ga0207701, IMG submission 184294) | Switchgrass rhizosphere bulk soil microbial communities from Kellogg Biological Station, Michigan, USA, with PhiX - S5 (SPAdes) (version 2) | ecosystem: Environmental > Terrestrial > Soil...
CGAACGAGGTTCTTCATCGATGACGGACGTTCTCGACAATCGCGAGAATCGCCCACACCGCGCCCATCGCGGGCCAGACGGTGAACATGCTGAGCCTGGGATAGCCGGCGTTCTCCAGGAAGCCGTAGGTGAAGGTCCAGCCCGCGGTCACTGCCGCGGTGATCGCGATGTGCTCCACCACCGTCTTGCGCATGAACTCATCCGAGCGGCGGATCTGCCGAACGACGGCCCGGACCGCCAGCAGGAAGGGAAGCATGGGGCTGATGTAGACGGCCATCTGTAGCGGGCCAGGTGGGATGCGCCGGCCAGCGGTCAAGGCCAGCACCAACACCAATGTGTACATCCCCAGCGCCACGGCCATCTCCCTGAGATACAGCCATCTCTTGCTCGCCTGCGACATGACGGTCTCCTTTGCGATGTAAAGCATGCTTTACAGCATACTCACCGCCCAGGAGCTGTCAAGCGACCTTTACATCGCTTGGTGTCGCCGCGCGGGGCCGACGAGGCGCCCCAAGTGGTTCGGCGCCTCGGCGGCCTTTCGCAAGGCACTCTTGCTGGGCTTACCTTCCGGGCGCGGCGCCGGCGTCCGCCGGGCTGGCGTCTCTGCCGCCGGTCGCCCCGCCCGTGCCGGTGATGCCGCCGTCCCTTGGCGGGGGGAAGCCGCCACCGGCGCCACCCACGCCGCCACCGATCGGCGTCGTGTCGGGCGGCGGAGGCGGTAGCATCTCCTCCGGGCAGACCAGGTCGTGCAGGATGCGCCCGCGCCGGCCGAGCTCGTTGAAGTGGCGGACCACGCCGGCCGCGAAGTCGGGCACGTCCGCGCCGAGGAGGAACCCGGACAGCTGCGCCTCCTGGAACGGGGAGCGCGGCCTGACCTGGAACTCGGCGCCGCCCGTCTCGCTTTGCGTGTGGCACCCGTTGCAGGTGTTGCGCGCGAAACGATGACGCGTCTCGGGGCTGACCCCCGGCACCTGCCAGGTGAAGAAGTCCGAGGCGTCGACGTTGCCGCCCAGGAACGGAGCGCCTTCGAACATCAGCGGCACGGTGTGCTTCTCGGCCAGGATCGCCGGCTCATTGGCCAGGACGAACCGCCCCAGCCGATCGGAGCCGTTGAAGCTCCGATCCGGCGTCAGTGCGACCGGCGCCGGCACGAGCATGCCGCTCGTGGCGTCGAGGTGGAACTCACGGAACTCCCACACGAAGGAGAACTGGAAGAAGTCGTTCGTGCGGATCTGCCCCAGGGCGCTGCCGTTCGTCCGTCCCGGCGCCGCGTCGCGCGCCGTGAAGCGCTCGGTGACCGCCTGAAGGGCCGCGTTGTATTCCTCCGACGGGAAGGGCAGCGCGCGCAGGGCGTGCCACGCGTTCGCGAGACCGAGGATGTCCGCCTGCGAGGCCGCGGGGATGCTGTACTCGATGATCAGCGTCGCCGACAGCGTCTGGCCGAACGGCGTGAAGCCGAACACGAAGCGACCCTCGCCGGCCGTGTTCGCCGAGACGTCGTTGAGGTCGATGCGGTTGACGATGGCGAGCAGGCGGAACGGCGAGCGCGAGAGATCGAGCTTCCCGTCCGGGCCCCGCATGCTGTCCAGAACCTGCTGGACGCCGGGCCGCGACGGGAGCGTGAAGCTGTTGACCGTCTGCTGGCTGAGGAACGACGAGAGCATCCCCTCGACCATCGCGGGCGCGTCGGCGGGCGTCGGTGCCATGTTCTCCAGCAGCTTGCCGAACGTCCATGCGCCGCCCGGGCCCGTGCGGACCGGATCGTCGACGACGCTGACGTCGCGGATCTCGAGCTCCCGCCGGGGCCTGACCGTGCATGCCGTCGAGTTGTCCAGGACCGAAAAGCTCACCGCCTGGCTGAAAAACTCGAAGTTGGACGAGAAGAGCTGGCCGTTGACGCCGATCTGCGACGTCCCGAACTGCTCGATGTCCAGTGAAGCGCTCACCGCGAACGGCAGGTGCGCGGTGCTGGCCGCCGGAACCAACGTTTTCACGAAGCTCGGGCTCACGATGATGCTCGGGTTGAAGTTGAACGAGAACGCGTTGAAGCTGAAGGACGCGTCGTCGCACGAGTTGTTGGTGATCTGCACGTCGTAGTTGACTGGCGTGCCCGGCGGCACCGCCGCGGGATCGACCGGCGTCACGCTCATCACCGAGGGTTGCGGGAGGCAGGTCAGCTTGGCGATCTCGGCGGGCGTCGCCGGGACGGTGTCGAAGACGACGTTGTCGATGACGCCGTCGATGCGGCGTTTGTTGGCGTCGTTGCCCATGAGCAGCGGACCCACCCCGTCGCTGAGCCGGCCGACGACCCGCTTCGAAGCCGCTTCCGTCCCATCGAGGTACAGCTTGAGGAAGATGCCGTCGAAGGTCGCGGCGACGTGCGTGAACTTGTCGAGCGTCGCCGGGGCCTGCACGTCGGCCGCCTTGCCGTTGGCCAGGCTGATGACGATCTGAAATTTGTTGCCGTTCTCGACGAGGACGAACGTGCTCGTGCCTTCCTGGCGCTTCCGGAAGATCGTGCGGACGCCGCCGAGATCGGTCGGCTTGACCCACGCCGCGACGGTGAAGCCCTCGGAGAACACGAAGTTCGGCTGGTCAGGCACCAGGACGACGTCATCGTCCTCGTCGAAGCCGACGCCCGAATTCAAGATGCCCGGCCGGCAGAAGGCCGTCGGCGAGCGAAACGCCGTGTGGTTGCCGGAGAAGGTGCTGTCGCTCAGCTCGGTGCGGTTCATGTTGCAGTCGTCGAAGCGCCAGAAGCCCTGGGCCTGCCCAGGGAAGCTACGGGACGGGCCGCCCATGCCGTTTCCTCCCACGCCGATCCCGCCCGTGCCGAACGAGCCCCCGAAACCCGGGCCACCAAACCCGCCCGCGCCGAACGAGCCCGCGGCGCCCTTGCCCGGGCCGACGCTCCCGGTCGCGCCCGGCGCGCCGCCGGCGCCTGACATGGTGCCGCCGGTGCCCGCAGCACCTGGGCCAGGCTGGGGCGGCCCGGTGAGCATGCCGCGCATCACCTGGGTGAGCTCGCCGTCGTGGAGGATCGCCTGCAGGCCGGGGCTGTCGTCGCCCTGATGATCACCGCAAGCGCTGAGGCTCGTCGATGCGAGCGCGAGTGAGCCGAGGAGTGCGCAGCCGTGGAGGCGGCGCCTCGCTCCGTGACATCCTTGTTTCGGGTTCATCAGGGCCTCCTTTGCTGGTTGGGAAACGTCCCCCGGGAGCAAGACGCGTACCGACGACGGCGCATTGCTCTCGCGCAGGCGCGCTGAATAAAGCGGTGAGCCGCCCGGAACCGGTCATCGACACGACAGCCCTGTCCTGGTTTCGTCGCGTGTTTGCGTGGGCGTTCGTTCTGCCGACGACCCCGCGCAGGCTGGGTCCCGATCGTCTGCTTACGAATGCCCCTCAAACGCCGGAGGCGACAGGTGCGCTGCGCGCTTCCGCGGTACCCGTGGGTGATCGGGGGCACAATCGGCCGCTTCCTGTCCGATCGGGTGACCGCACGGCGATCGAGCCGCCGTGTGCGCGTAGGAACGGGTGAGCGTCACTCCTTGGGGCGCCACTCCCAGTAGGTGGTGCAGGCCCACTTGCCGGACTTGCAGGGACACATGATGCTGTCGGAGCCGTCCCCATAGCGGCAAAGCTGGCCCTCGGCGGGGCAGGTGGCGTCGGTCTTGGGTTGGGCGGCGGGGCAAGGGGGCGGCGCCATTTCGGGCTGGTCCTTGGCGCAGCGCCAGGTCGACTCGACGCCCGCCGCGGTCGCGACGCAGTCGCAGATCGTGTCGGCGCCTCGGTCGCTGTACCCGCAGCGCAGGCTGGCGCCTTGGTTCAGCCCGCAGGGGCTCCCATGCGACGGCTGGGCCGCAGGACAGCTGGGGCCGGGCATGTCGGGTGGCGGCACGGGCGGGGGCGTTGCCGGAAGCTCGTCGCGCTCGCCGCCCTCCTCGAGCTCGCGATCATTCTCCGCTCGCCCGACGACCTCCGCCGCCGCAGCGGCGGGGATGGCGATCATCGGCCGCGCCGCGGGAGCTGCTGCAGGCGTGGGGCGCGTCGCCGTGGGTATGGCGCCTTCGTCGGGGGCAGTCGCGGGTGAGCGGTGTCGCCAAAGCAGAATGACGATCACCGCCACCGCGACGAGCAGCGCTACCCGCCAGGCCCGCATGCCAGCCCTGATCCGCAGGTCACTGCAGCAACGACGAGTACGAGTCCGACAGGCTGTTGGAGGTGAAGTTGCTCCTGACGCAGGACGAACCCGAGAGGCTGAAGCCTCGGAAGGTGAGCCCCGGCGGGCCGGAGCCGGTATTTCCGGTCAACATGTAGTCGTAGTCCCCCCAGTAGCCTCGGAGGTCCGGGCACGGTACCTGCGCCAGGTTCTCCCGTCGGGTGAACGACGCCGTGAACGAGCTCGGGAGCAAGCCGGTCCAGATCTCGACCTGGTTACCCGTCGAGAAGTTCTGGTTGTTGTAGTAGGTGAACATCCAGAACGGCGCCCCGGTGGAGAAGGTATTCCCGGTCGTGATGGACGGTCCCCACTGGTCTCCGGCGACGCCGTCAGTTCTCCACACGCTGGGCTGCGAGCAGGTGATGGGGGTGCCGAGGGTGCACTTGGCGACGCGCAGCTTGTGCTTGCCGCTGACCACGACCTCGAAGATGACCCGGATCTCTTCGACGTTGTTTTCGTTCTTCCCGATGGCCAGGTCGTACTGGGGCCCGGTACGGATGCTCCGGTCCGAGAGGGTGATGGTGCCTATCGACTCGGCGCTGGTTGCCACGTTGACGGGCGAGGTCCAGGCCGCCGTGAAGCTGGACCCGGCGGGGTAACGCAGGATGTTCAGGTTGAAGCCATCCCAGGTCAGCATGTAGAGGCCGTTCGATCCCATCTTGATGCGCGGGTGAGCGAACACCGAGCTGGTGGGCGGGTCGGTGACCAGCGAAAAACCGCCGGTCAGGCTGGTGGCCATGTAGACGTCGTAGCGGGCGCGGAAAACATCGGTGAACGCCGCGTACACCCGTCCTTCCGGGCTGGTCTCCAGCGCGCTGCCGTCGTAGAAGGACCCAAACGGGCAGCTGCCGGTGATTCGCTGGAGACAGTCGCTCGTCGCCAGCGTGAACGTCCGGCCGGCATTGGACGAGCGCGCGATGCAGGCGCCACCGATGAAGGCCCCGCAGAAGTTCGCCGGAATGCCCGTGGTGGGATTTATCGCGCCTTCAATCACCCCGGAAGGGAACTTGCTGCTGGGGACGGCGAGGTTCGCGAGGTAGATGAAGCTGGAATTGGCCTTGTTGCGAACGATCGCCGGGTCTCCCCAGAGAACCGTCCAATTCCCAGGGGGGCGGATGCGGCCCGAGGCCAGGATGTTGCCGCCCTCGTCGTCGGGGGCCAGCACCTTGAAGGTCATCAGGCTGGTGCTGGGGCGAATCTGGCGGCTGTTGTTGTTGTAGGTCAGGAAAGGCGAATCGGAGTTGGCGTTCGAGGTCATCACGAACTCGCCCAGGCCCCCGTTGCTGATCGAAGATGTGACCGCGGTCTCGGTCCCGAATGGATTGCCCGTGCCGAAGAACTCGGCGGAGCTGACGCTCACCAGGTCCTCGGAATCCTCGGGTCTTCCGGGATCTCCGATGCAACCCGCTCCGCTCCCCGTCGCAACCAGCAGAAGAACTAGCCAACTTGGGTGCTGCCGTCCCCGCACGCTCGTCATGGTCTCCTCCAGTCGCCCGACACCCCCCAATGCACCGGACGCTATGTAAGTGGCCGGTCGCGGTCCTGACGGCTCACTGCGGCGTGCGAAAAAAGCGACCAGTCATTCAAGGCCCCGAAATGACGCCGGGGCGAAGCTCACAGCGGGCTGACGCATCTCCCGGGCTGGTCGGCCACCAAGCAGCTTGCCATGCACGGACAGACCTGAGCACCGGAACAGGTCCCCTGATTCGGGCAGTCGCTGTTCCGCCAGCAGGTTCCGGACGCCGCGGAGGGCGTCTTGCACACACCGGTGGGCCCCCCGGTGGAAGAGCAGCCGCTTGCGCCGGCACACTTCTCGTCGCCGGTGCACTCGGCGTCGCCGCTGCAGCAACCGGTGACGTGGGCGCAGCTGACGGCCCCCCCCATCCCTCCCGCACCTGTCGCGCCACCAGAACCCCCGGTGGTGTCGCGACCACCCGCCCCGGCGGCGTCGCCGCTCCCGCCACCGCTGCCGCCCGCGTCCGGGTTCGAGGTTCCGCTGCCACAACCTCCTCCGCTGGCGGCCATCACCAGCAAGACTGTCGCTCTGACGATCCAGTTCCGCATGGCGACGCATGATGCACCAACCAGGGGTTGTTTGGAGATCGAGGTGGCGATCCGCGTTCCAGGGATCATTCCGGCGAAGTGATGGTCCACGGCTGGCTGGCGTTGGCGTGGGTTAGAAGCTGGTGCCGGCGCCCAGGGTGCCGAATGCGCCGAAGCGAAGGTTGGCGCCGGAGAAGCGAACCGCGCTCGCGCCCGCCTGTGCGAGCAACGCGATGGGACCGACGAAGACAGAGGCCGTCGGCCCGGCGGCCAGGTCCAGGGTCGCCTCGTGTTTCAGCGCGAGCTTGGCGGCCGACGAGCCCAGGTCGAACCGCAGCCGGCCGTCGAGGCCGAAGACGGCGCGCTCGCGTACTTGGCGCAGGCCCGCCAGCCGCAGCTCGCCGTCGCGCTCGTTGCCCTCGGGGTCCTGGCCGTATGCGAGGTTGCCGAGGAGGTAGGTCTGTCCGACGTGGCGTCCGAGGGAGACAATGGTCTCGACCTCGCCCTCGGCTTCGGTCAGCCCCTCGGGGCGATAAAATACGCCGAGGGCGGCGTCGACCCCTTGGCGCGCCTCCGCCAACCCCTGGACGCGCGCGCCGACCGAGGGGCGCACGGTACCGGTCGCGTGCGCGTACACCGCGCCGCCGCGTATGGCGAAGGGCCCCCACACGCCGACCTCAGCCGCCGCCTCGAAGGTGCCCTGACCGCGGGCGCTGTCGTAGCCGCCAAGGCCCAGGGCGACGGCGCGCTGGCCTCGAACCGACGCGCCCAGCGTCAGGGGAAGAAAAGCGCCGCGCATCGCGACGGCGCTGATCGTGTCGGAGCGGCCCTCGCGCTCGACGTCGGCAGTGTCCGGGGGCGCGGCCACCGCCGCGCCGCTCGCGAAGAGCATCGTCACGATCGAAATTGTCAACGATGGCTTCATGACGAACGTTGATACCTCATTCCCGGAGTCCGGACCAAGGAAAGTTACGGACCCGGACCAAGGGTAGTTTATACGGACCCGGACCAAAGTTACGGACCCGGACCAAGGGTCCCACGGACCCGGACCAAGGGTAGTTAGTTATACGGACCCAGTTACGGACCCGGACCAAGGGTAGTTTATACGGACCCGGACCAAGGGTAGTTAAGTTACGGACCCGGACCAAGGGTCCCACGGACCCGGACCAAGGGTAGTTACGGACCCGGACCAAGGGTAGTTAGGTTACGGATCCCACGGACCCCGACCCACGGACCCCGACCAAGGGTAGTTGTTAGAGGGTAGTCTCCCGCACCCGGACCAAGGGTAACCCGGACCGGATAGGCCCCGGACCAAGGGTCGTTCATCGCCCAGGACCCGGACCAAGGGAAGTCCCAGCACGACGGCAACAAGGGACTGAAGATGCCAAGCAAGCAGGAACCCAGCAGGACCCGGACCAAGGGTAGTTCCCGGCACGACGGCAACAAAGGACTGAAGATTACTGACGCGGCACTCGTTGCTCGTTGAGACAGCCCCCTATGGTGAAGGGGCGGCGTTGACGAGACCACGAAATGCCCAGACGCAGCGACGGCGCCTGACGCCAACGCTGGTTGGTTGTGCCGTGAGCCGCGGACGCTCAGGCGGTGCTGATCTGAATTGAAGCGCGGAAGCGCATGCTCCACGTGCCCAGAGGAAATATTGCTGCCACGCCGGTGCGGAAGGCCTCGAAGGCCGCCCGGTATACCTTTTGGAACAGCTTGTTTTGTCTCAGGCGCTCGATGCGCCGCCACTTGTCCCGGCAGGCGAGGACGGGACTGAGCTCCCGGCGAGGCTCTGCATCCGCGGGCCTATCGTTCCAGTGCTGCCCTAGGATCTGCTTGCGCCCAAGAACCGTCGTTCCGTTTTCGCGGCGTCGGGTCGCGGCTTCTTTCTCCACGAGCGCGACGTTGTCCTGAATCAGGCGTACGTACTCCTCGCGCGGTAGCTTGGCCAGCGCGGGCGGAGGATGGAACGTGATGGTCACCCTTTCGGGCATGGCCCCTCCCTCCTCACCGTCCCTGAAGAAGTGCTTCGGCCGGGTTGCAATGATGGGCCCGCCGTTCACGATGGCGTGGAGAGATGTGGCCCCAGGCCAGTCAGTGGCCTTTTCCACCAAACCGACTGGATTGGTCAGGACGTAGACGAGCTTGTCGAGTTGGGCAGCCTCATCCTCGAGAGCGACAGCGGACGCTTGATTGGCGTCCCAGAAGTGTTCCCAGCGACCTCGCCAGGCGTTCACGACGCGGGCGAGCAGACCGTGGAAATCGCGAAGGAAATCCGGGTAGACGCCGCGCGGGTCGGAAGCCACGACGTGGACATGGTTGCTGAGAGCCACCGCACCATGAAGGACCTGTGCGTGTTTCTCGGCTGCCCAGCCAACGCAGTACCAGAAAGCGTTCGTGGTTTCGAAATCTGGACGCAGAAAGAAACGGCGCTCGGAGCAACGCCGCGTGAACATGTACGTCTGATCCTCGATGACTGGTCTGGGCCGCATGCCTTCGGTTTCGGCCGGGGACTTCGGAGGTTGCGTGAAATTACCCCCGGTCTGGTTGGACGGGTCTGCTCGGACGAAAATTGCTCCCGGTCTGGTCGGACTTCGCGGACTTCGCGGAGGTTGCGTGAAAATTACCCCCGGTCTGGTCGGACCGGTCGGACCGGGTCTGGTCGGACCGCGGTACCCCCGGACCGGTCGGACCGCGGACCGGGACGCGGTCTTCGCGGACTTCGCGGAGGTTGCGTGAAAATTACCCCCGGTCCGGTCGGACCGCGGACCGGGACGGGGGACTTCGGAGGTTGCGTGAAAATTACCCCCGGTCTGGTCGGACGGAAACAAGGGGTCATCCTGGGTGAACTGCCAACCTCCGGAGCACGCCGTGAGGGCCACCGACCTGACATCGACTCGGATATTCTGCCAACCCTGGAGGTTGAGATGGCACGACGGCTCATTGGCTCGGGGTCTACGTTCGAAAAAGAGATTGGCTACTCGCGTGCCGTCGTAGACGGGGACTGGGTATTTCTCTCGGGCACGACTGGCTTCGACTACCAGGCGATGACGATTTCGGAAGATCTGGCCGAGCAGACGGAGCAGTGTCTTCGAAACATCGTAGCCGCGCTGGCCGAGGCCGACGCTACCCTGGGAGACGTGGTCCGTGTGACCTACGTGCTGCCCCACGCGTCCGAGTTCTCGCAGTGTTGGCCAATTCTGCGTAGATACTTCGGGGACATCCGGCCCGCGGCCATGATGATCTCTGCGGGTCTGGCGGATCCTCGCATGAAGATCGAAATCGAGGTCACAGCTCGTCGCCAGGGGACCGGTCACTGACCTCGTGCTCGTGCAACCGCTCGCGGCGCCCGGCGCCGCCGTCCTTCACCCCGTCCCCTGGGAAGCCGCAGGGGCCGCGCGGTGCTCGCGGTACAGGCGCAGCACGTGGTCGCGGGCGCGCCCCCGTCCGAGCTCCGCCCGCAGCTCCCGCAGGGGGGCCGGATATACCTCCTCGGGCGGCCAGCGCGTGGAATGCTCCGGCGGCTGCCACAGCGGCGCAGCCAGCGCGGCCAGCGTCAGGTCAGCGCGCCCGAAGCGGTCGCCCACCAGATAGGGCCGCCCCTCGAGGAGCTGATCGACCCGCGCGAAGACGGCCTCCACCCGCTTGCGATCCTGCTCCGCCGTGTCCGCGTTGATCTTGTAAAAGGCACGGATGCGGCTGGCGACGGCGCGATAGCCCACGCGATAGAACAGGTGCCCCCACCAGGGTCCGCGCTGCGTGAACAACGGCCGCACGAGATCCGGCTCGCCCAGCGCGTGAAAGTAGAACACGCGGCGCAGGGGCGCGCCGAGCTCGTCGTCCAGCCAGCGCTCGAGCTCCTGCTCGCGGTCCCGTTCCGCCGCGGTCTGCGACGTGAGCGGGCGATCCGGCCAGCGCTCGTCGGCAAAATCGATGATGGCGCTGGATCCCTGTACGACCTGGCCGTCCCACATCAAGATCGGCACCGAGGTTGCCTTGCCGAGCCGTCGCGTCACCGCCAGGTGAGGCCCGGGCAAGAGCCGGCGCTCCTCGTACTCGACGCCCTTCCAGTCCAGCGCCCAGCGCGCTTTCTCCGCGAAGTGCGACACCTGGAACGTGTAGAGACGCAACATGCTCACCCGCCCTCCGCGACGAAGAATACGCTGCGGCCGCCGCGAAATGACAATTCGCCGGCTCTGGCGACAGTTGTTCGGCGCGCCTGCCCCCGGCAAGAGGGTGAGCGTCTCGCAAATGAAGATCGAGTCCGTCCACATTGCTGCCCTCACGCTGGCCGCGCTGCTGGTCCGGCATCCATCAGCACAGGCGCGCGCGAGAGGGATCGTCGCGGACAGCTGCGAGGGGTGTCACGGGACCGGCACGGACACGCCCACTCTGACGGTCACCGCCGATCCCGCCACCCTGAGTCCCGGCGCTTCGATCACCTTCACGCTGAGCATTCGGTCGCCGACGATCAAGGTCGGCGGCGCCTACATCACGACCGGCGGCGTCGGCACGCTCCAGGCAATTCCGGGCGAGGGCCTGGCGATCAATTCTCAGGGCCTCACGCACACGGCGCCGAAGGCGGCATCCAACGGAGCCGTCACGTTCAGGTTCGGTTGGTTGGCGCCGGCGAAGCCAGGCGCGGTGGACGTTCACGTCGCCGTCATGGCGGCAAACGGCAACAACGCTGACACCGGAGACTCGCCCGGCGTCCGCGACTTTCAGTGGGTCTTCGGCTGCACCGCGACCACCTTCTACGCGGATCTCGACCGGGACGGGTTCGGAGCCAAGGCGTGGGGAATGCTGCTCGGCTGCGCGGGCGACGCCGCCCCGCCGGGTTACGCGGCAACCGAAGGCGACTGCGACGAGAATGACGAGAAGGTCCACCCGGGCGCGACCGACGTCTGCAACATGAAGGACGACGATTGCAACGGCCAGATCGACGAGAACGCCCCGCCCGTCGAGATGTGGCCCGATGGTGACGGCGACGGCTACTACACCTTTCAGACGGGCACGCCCAGGATGGGTTGCGGAAACATCGCCGGATACGCGGCGCGCGGAGGCGACTGCGACGACAGGGACGCCGCGGTCCATCCCGGCGCCACG
>Ga0207701_10006848_pt1 | contig 11366 bp, 8 predicted proteins | sample KBSSwiSSwithPhiX_FD_184294 | JGI IMG/M metagenome (GOLD analysis project Ga0207701, IMG submission 184294) | Switchgrass rhizosphere bulk soil microbial communities from Kellogg Biological Station, Michigan, USA, with PhiX - S5 (SPAdes) (version 2) | ecosystem: Environmental > Terrestrial > Soil...
CGCTGGGCTTTGCGTTCCTACGCAAGGGCTTCGACGTGAATGCCGGCACCCACGCTTCCTTGTCCACGTGCATGAGCTTCTCGCCCAGCGCGCGCATGGGTTTCGATTTCGCGCCCGCATTGACGGCGTGAACAACGATGGGAATGGTCGCGAGCTTGCCGTTGCGATCTGTGGAGGAGAGGGTTCGGTCGCGAAACGGATGCTTCAGCATCCCGTTCTTGAACTGGTATGCCTTCGCGCGGAGCATCAGGTGCGGAAAGTCCACGTTCCACGGATGCGGCGGAACGTAGGGACACTTGACCATGTAGCACATGTCGCACAGGTAGCACTGGTCGACAACCTGCGAGAACTTCTCGCGCGGCGCATCTTCGAACTCGCCCGAATCGGTGGCGTCGATCAGGTCGAAGAGCGTTGGAAACGCGTTGCAGAGGCTCACGCAACGCCGGCACCCGTGACAGATGTCGAAGACCCGCTCCTCCTCGGCGAGGATCTTCGCCGGATCGTGGAAATCGGGATTCTTCCAGTCGAGAGGGTGCCGGGTCGGTGCCTCGAGCGAGCCTTCTCTAGTCGGCAAGCTGGTCCAGGGCCTTCTGGAAACGGTTCGCGTGCGAGCGTTCCGCCTTCGCAAGCGTCTCGAACCAGTCGGAGATCTCCTCGAAGCCTTCGTCGCGCGCCGACTTCGCCATGCCCGGGTACATGTCCGTGTACTCGTGCGTCTCGCCCGCGACCGCAGCCTTCAAGTTCAGGCGGCTCGAGCCGATCGGCAGGTCGGTCGCAGGGTCGCCCACGACGGCGAGATAGTCGAGGTGCCCGTGCGCGTGTCCGGTCTCGCCTTCCGCGGTGGAGCGGAACAGCGCCGCGACGTCGTTCTGTCCTTCGACGTCCGCCTTGCTCGCGAAGTAGAGATAGCGGCGATTCGCTTGCGACTCGCCGGCGAACGCAGCCTTGAGGTTGTCGTGCGTCTTGGTGCCTTTTAAGGGTTTCATCGGAGCTCTCCTCTTCAAGGTGAAACTAGGTGCGTCGCCCGACGTGCCGGCGATGCCGTCGATTTTCGCGCCCGTGACCGCGGGCGTCTAATTCATTATGCCAATAGTTGCGATAGGATGGCTCAATGAGCGCGAACAAGCCCTGAAGCACCCTTAGCGCGAAGGGTAGTTCCATAACCCGTCCACTTCCGAAAGAGGCATCGATGTCCCCATTGTCCGACGAGGCGCTCGACCGGCTGTTCCGCGAAGCGCGGACGTTCCCGGCGTTCCTCGACAAGCCGGTGAGCGACGTCATGCTGCGCAGGATTTACGACCTCGCGCGCATAGGCCCCACGTCGACCAACTCCAATCCCGGTCGCTTTGTCTTCCTGCGCTCGCCTTCGGCGCGCGCGCGGCTCGCGCCTGCCATGTCCGCCGGCAACCTCGACAAGACGATGAAAGCGCCCGTGACGGCGATCCTTGCCTACGACCTCGAGTTCTACGAGCACCTGCCCACGCTCTTCTCCCACGTCGACGCGCGAAGCTGGTATGTGGGCAAGCGCGAGCACATCGTGACGACCTCGTTTCGCAACAGCACGTTGCAGGGCGCGTATTTCATCCTGGCGACGCGCGCCCTGGGCCTCGACTGCGGCGCAATGTCGGGCTTCGACAACGCGAAAGTCGACGCCGAGTTCTTTCCCGACGGCAAGCTCCGCAGCAACTTCCTCATCAACATCGGCTACGGCGACAGGACGAAGCTCCTGCCGCGCCACCCGCGCCTCGCATTCGAGGAGGCGTGCACCGTTCTCTAGGTCGGTACTCCGCTCGCCACGCTCCCTCCATGCGATAGTACGGGTTGCCAGTCGTCGACGTTGTCGGTCGCCGCTTCGGTCGGTTGGCGTCGGCCCTTCGGGTCTTGGCTCGACTACGCCTCGCCCGCCAACCTCTCTCGCCTCAGTCGATCTTCTCGTACGCCGGCAGCGTCAGGAATTCGACGAAGGTGTCGTTGTCGACCAGGTCCGCGAAGATCCCGGCTGCCTCGTCGTAGCGTCCCTCGCCGAACGCCGGGCCGAGGAGATCGCGGATCTTCTGCATCTCCTCCGGAATCATCGCGGCGACCATCTCCTTCGTCACCTTGCGCCCGTCGTCGAGCTTGCCTTTCGGCGACCGGATCCATTGCCACACCTGCGAGCGCGAGATTTCCGCGGTCGCCGCGTCTTCCATGAGATTGAATATTGGTACTGCGCCCTGCCCTGCGAGCCACGCCCCGATGTACTGGATGGCGACGTTGATGTTGAGCCGCAAGCCTTTCTCGGTGATCGGCTGTTCCGGCTCGAACTTCACGAGGTCGGCCGCGCCCGCGGCTACATCCTCGCGCTTCCTGCTCGCGATCTGGTTGGGCTGCGGCATCAGCCTGTCGAACGCTTCGAGGGCGACCGGCACCAGCGCCGGGTGCGCGACCCACGTGCCGTCGTGCCCGTAGGTGGCTTCGCGCTCCTTGTCCGCTTTCACTTTCGCGAAAGCCTCCGCGTTGGCCTGCTCGTCGTTCTTCACCGGAATCTGCGCCGCCATGCCGCCCATCGCGTGGATGTTGCGGCGGTGACACGTCTTGATGAGCAACTCGGCGTAGCTCTTCAGGAAGTGCGTCGTCATCGTGACGAGCGCGCGGTCGGCGAGGCAGAAGTCGCGGTTGCTGCGGAATTTCTTGATGCACGAGAAGATGTAGTCCCAGCGTCCGGCGTTGAGGCCGGCGGAATGCTCGCGCAGCTCGTACAGGATCTCGTCCATCTCGTACGCCGCCACGATGGTCTCGATCAGCACGGTAGCCTTGATCGATCCGCGCGGCACGTCGAGCTCGTCCTGCGCCATGACGAAGATGTCGTTCCAGAGGCGCGCCTCGAGATGCGACTCGAGCTTCGGCAGGTAGAAGTACGGCCCGCTGCCGCGCGCAAGCAGCTCTTTCGCGTTGTGGAAGAAGTAGAGGCCGAAGTCGAAGATGCCGCCCGACACGGGCTGTCCGTCGACGGTCACGTGCTTCTCGGGAAGATGCCATCCGCGCGGCCGCACGAACAGCACGGCGGTCTTGTCGTTGAGGCGATACGCCTTGCCTTCGGGCGACGTGAAATCGATGCGCCGGCGGATCGCGTCGCGCAGGTTGACGTGACCCTGCAGGTTGTTGTCCCAGCGCGGCGTGTTGGCGTCCTCGAAGTCCGCCATGAACACCGACGCACCGCAATTGAGCGCGTTGACGATCATCTTGCGGTCGACGGGACCCGTGATCTCGACCCGACGGTCCTGAATGTCGGCCGGGACGGGTGCGCAGGTCCAGCCGCCTTCGCGGATCGCACGTGTCTCGGGCAGGAAGTCGGGCAGCTTGCCCGCGTCGAACTCGGATTGGCGCGCTGCCCGCCGGGCGAGGAGCTCGTTGCGGCGTCCGCCAAACGCGCGCTGCAGCTTGGCCACGAACGCGACCGCCTCGGGGGTCAGGATCTGCGCGTACTCGGGCGTGATGCGGCCGGTGATCTGCACACCGGGTCCATACGTGGGACTGCTCATGGGAGGGCCGCTCTTGAGAAGAATCGATGGACCGCCCGCGCATGGCGAGCGATCCCGAATTTTATCAGGCCACCGCCGTCTCTCCCGAGCGAATCGTCAACATGCGCTGCGCGATGCCGCGATTGATCGCGCTCGTCAGCGCGCGCAGCGTCGCCGTGACGATGTTCGCGTCGCGGCCCACGCCGTACACCGTGCGATCGCTGCCCACGCGGAGCTGCACGTACGACACCGCCATCGCGTCCTCGCCCGCGCCGATCGCGTGCTCGTGATAGTTGAGCACGTGGATCGGCAAGCTCAAGCCCGAGCGCACGGCAGCGACGAACGCATCGACGGGTCCGTTGCCTGCGCCGTGCAGGACCGCCTCGACGTCGTGCACGCGAAGATGCGCGGTCAGGTGCTCGACGGTTCCGTCGACGCCGTTGTGCTGCGCGCGATGGCCGACATAGTGGACAGGCGAGGCGATCGCGAGGTATTCGCGCTCGAAGGCCTCGAAGATGTCCGCCGGCGACAGCTCCTTGCCGGTCGCGTCGGTGATCCCCTGGATCACCTGCGAGAACTCGACCTGCAGCAGACGCGGCAGCGCGAGGCCGTAGTCACGCTCGAGAAGGTACGCGATGCCGCCCTTGCCCGACTGGCTGTTGACGCGAATGACGGCCTCGTAGGTACGCCCGAGGTCCGCCGGATCGAGCGGCAGGTAAGGTACGTCCCACACCTCGTTGCCGCGCTCGACGTCCGCTACGCGCGCTGCGAGTCCCTTCTTGATCGCATCCTGGTGCGAGCCGGAGAACGCGGTGAACACGAGCTCGCCGCCGTAGGGATGGCGCGGATGCACGGGCAATTGATTGCAGTGCTCGACGGTCCGGATGACTTCGCCGATGTCGGAGAAGTCGATGCCCGGATCGATGCCTTGCGAGTGAAGATTGAGGCCGAGCGTCACGAGGCACACGTTTCCCGTGCGCTCGCCGTTGCCGAAGAGGCAGCCTTCCACCCGGTCCGCGCCGGCCATCACGCCGAGCTCCGCCGCAGCGACACCGCAGCCGCGATCGTTGTGCGGATGAAGGGAGAGCACGATGCTGTCGCGGCGCGCGAGGTTGCGGTGCATCCACTCGATCTGGTCCGCGTAAACGTTGGGCGTCGCCATCTCGACCGTCGCGGGAAGATTGACGATCGCCTTCCGTGCGGGCGTGGGCTGCCACACGTCGAGCACGGCATCGCAGACCTCCTTCGCGAAATCGAGCTCCGTGCCGGTAAAGCTCTCCGGCGAATATTGAAACGTCCACTCGGTGTCGGGCTGCTTCAACGCGCAATCACGGACGACGACCGCGGCGTCGACCGCGATCTGCTTGATGCCGGTGCGATCGAGGTTGAACACGACGCGCCGCTGCGTGGTCGACGTCGAGTTGTAAAGATGCATGATCGCGCGCTTGGCACCCTTCAACGCCTCGAAGCTGCGCTCGATGAGGGGCGCGCGCGCCTGCGTGAGAACCTGCACGTTGACGTCGTCCGGTATAAGGTCCTGCTCGACCAGCAGCCGCACGAAGTCGAAGTCCGTCTGCGACGCGGCAGGAAATCCAATCTCGATTTCCTTGTAGCCCATCCTCACGAGCAGCCGGAACATGCGGAGCTTGCGCTCGGCGTCCATCGGCTCGATCAAGGCCTGGTTGCCGTCGCGCAGGTCGACGCTGCACCATACGGGCGGCTTCTCGATCACGCGCGAGGGCCACGTGCGGTCGCGAAGCGCGATGGGCTGGAACGGCTTGTACTTGCGGGTCGGGTCGATCTTCATGGTCTTCCTCGGGCGCGAATGACGCGCGTCACGTGCGGAACATGATGCTTCGCTGTCCGGTCACCTGGACGGCACGGGCACAGCTCGAATTGGGGTGTGGGTTATGTGCGCGCGAGGCGCAGCAGCAGGCCGCGCAGAATCAGCGCAAGCGCGGACAGCGAGGTCCGGGGGCTGACGGCGGCGAAGGAATTGCTGCTCATCCAGCTAACATACGCCTTTTGACGCAGCGCCGCAAGAGGACTCCTGCAAGTACCCCGACACCCCGTCCTCGCGGACGCGACCGTGCTTCTCGTGCTGATCCTGGCAGCGGGCGCGGGGTCGTCCCTGCTCGGGCAGGACGCCAACTGGGACATGCAGAACTACCACTACTACAACCCGTGGGCGTGGTGGAACGGCCGCATCTTCGATTGGGACATCGCGGCCGCACAGATCCAGACGTACCACAATCCGCTGCTCGACTTTCCGTTCTTCGGGATGGTCAGCGTGGGTTGGCCGCCGCGCGTCATCGCGTTCGCGTTGTCGATCCCGGCAGCGCTCGCGGGTTTCTTCGTATACAAGCTCGCGTGGATTCTGTTCGCCGATCTGGGCGCGCGCGAACGCTGGATCGCCGTCGCATGCGCCGTCGTGGTCGGCACGACCTCCGCGATGGGATTGGGAGCGCTTGCCAACACGATGAACGAGTGGCCGCTCGCGGCGCTCGTCGTGTTCGCGCTGTGGTGGCTCGTGCGAGCGCAGGACGGAGCAGGATCGATCGCGCGGCGTGCGCTCGTCGTCGCCGGACTTGCGGCCGGCTTCGCGACCGGCGCGAAGCTATCCGCTGCGCCGTTCGCGCTCGCGATGTGCATCGCGCTCCTCGTGCGCGGCCCGCGCCTGCGTGTCGCGGACGCGTCGTGGTTCGCGCTCGGCACCGTGTGCGGATTTGCGATCGCGTACGGCCCGTGGGGCTACGCGTTGTGGACGCATTTCCGCAATCCGATATTCCCTTACGCCAACCAATGGTTCGCGTCGCCGTGGTGGGAAGCGCAGGCCATTCCCGGCCGCGAATTCGGACCGCGAAGCTTCGCCGAATTCATCGTCTTTCCGTTCGCCCTCTGGGACCCGCCGCTGTACTTTGTCGCGGAAATCCCGTATCGCGACGGGCGCCTGGCGTTCCTTTGGGCGCTCGCGATCGTTGCCGCGATTGCCTGGGCCTGCCGTCGCGCGCGCGGACGTCGCTCAGGACCCGAAAGGCATGGCCTCCGCCTCGTCGCGTGGTTCTGCGCGGCCTCGTTCGTGCTGTGGACCCTCGCGTTCTCGATCTACCGCTACCTGCTGCCGCTCGACGCTCTCGCAGGCGTCGTCATCGCCTCGACCCTGCTCGCGCTTCTGCCACGCCGCGCGGCGCTCGGCGCGCTCGTGGCGTGCGCCGTTGCGCTGGTCGCCACGACACGCATCGCCGACTGGGGGCGCGTGCCGTTCGGCAATCGCTGGTTCGAGGTGAAGTCGATGCCCATCGTCCAGCCCGACGGCCTCGTGCTCATCACGACCGGCGAGGCGGTGTCCTACTACATCCCCATGCTTCCTCCGACATCGCGCTATGTCGGCGCGCTCAACACGCTGGTCAAGCCCTACCACGGGTCGCTGCTGGCGCAAGAGATTCGAGATCTCATACGCAATCACAAGGGTGAGTTCTACCAGCTCTCGTATCCGCTCACCGAGGGATGGCAAACGGTCGAGATGCACGGCTTGAGGCGCACGACCGCGTGCGCCGTGATCCCGACGAATATGCCCGTGAGCCCGCTCGAGTTTTGCCGCCTCGTGCGCAAGGACGACGATTCGCGCTGACGCCGTGCTGTCATAATGCCGCGCGACCCGTGGCGCCGCCGTTGTAGACTCCCGAGCATAGCCAGACGACCTGTTGCCCGTGGCCGCCCTCCCCTCCATCCCTGCGAACGATCTCATCCGCGTCGAAGAGGTCGAAGACGGCGCGTTCTTCGCCGGCGAGATATTCCGGCAAGCCTTCGGCGACGAGCTCCCCGGCTTCAATTCGCATCTCGTCGCTTTCTATCAAGCCGCGCGCAACTGTTTCGTCGTCGTCGGGTATGTTCATTGCACGGTACGCGACGACCTGTGCTTTTGCGGCGGACTGGTTCTCGACGAACGCGCGATCCGCCGAATGCCCGCATCGCACCAGACCGCGCTTCGCAGCAGCGGCGGTGTCGGCCGGCGACTGCTCGATGAAGCGTCCCGGCGCTTCGCGCAATTGCCGGCGCTGTGGGCCATGGTGGGCGACGAGCCGATGCGCGAGACGTTCCATTCCGCGAAGTTCGAGGCGGCACCGGCGCCGAACCTCATGGTGCGCTGGCACGCCGACTCCGGCGACAGTGCGCGCGCCGAGGTTCTCCGGCGCGTCATCGACGTCGGCTCGTTCTAAGGCCTCGTGGCGCTCGATCTCGACGCACCTCAGTTCGGCGAGCAGGCGTGGCATGCCTTCACCGCCGACGCCAGTATCGACGCGGAGAGCCGATCGCACCGCGACCGCATCTTCATCGCGGTCGGAGACTACCTGCCCGACCTCGACTGGAAGCGCGCGCGCCTGCTCGAAGTCGGCGCCTACCGGCACTACACGGGACACATGATCGCGGGGGAGCGCGGCAGCCAATGCGTAGCGACAGACCTGTCCGCGGCTGCGCTGCGCGACGGCCGCAAGCAGGCCGAGCGCGCGGGCATCGGCGGGAACGCGACGCTCGTCGCAGCCGACTTCATGGACCTGCCGCTGTCGTCGGACTGCTTCGATGCCGTGTTCGTATCCGCGTCCGTTCACCATACGCTGCGTCCGGAAGTGGTGCTGCGCGAGATGTTCCGCGTGCTCAAGCCCGGCGGCATCCTGATTCTTCACAACGAGCCATGCGCGCGGCTGTGCTGCTTCCACGCGTTCGCGAGCAACAGGCCTGACAGCCTGACACCTTTCGAGCTGCATCTGCGCGACGCGGGCCTGCTGCCGACGATCTCCTCGCCCTTCGGAGGCGCGCGCCCGGAGCAATTGTTCGGGATGGTCGAGAACGACCGAATTCCGCTGTCGCTCTACATGGAGACCTTCGCCGAATTCGGAGACGTGGTCGAGCGCAAGCTCTCGATACACGGACTGCTGGGCGCTTTCGAGGAGCGCATCCTCGCGCAATCGGGTCATGGCCGCGCGTTGCAGGCGATGGTTCGTGCGCGCCTGCGCGAGGCGGTCGGGATCGCGCAATCTCGACTCGGGGCCACGGAGCAGCTGCTCGGCTATCGCATGCCCACCGAATGCCAGGTACACGCGATGGCCGCCTCGCTGGCGCGCGTTCTGGAGCGGCGGTCGGATTATGCAAGCGAGGAAGAGTGGCGCGCCGAGCTCTTCGGCAGCGCGCTCAGTGCGGTGGTGCGCAAGCTGCCGGCAACGCTCCGCGACCCTCCCCTTTTTCGCAGACCGGTAAAGGTCGATCCCGACGGCCTCGTCCGCGAGGACGAGGCCGCAGCCGACCCGCTGGCCAACCCTCTGCTGCCCGATCTGCCAACCTGCGAGTCCGGTGACGAGCTCGAGGCGTGGTACCCGCGCACCGACTGGCATTGGATTCAAGAGGCGCACGGCGTTCGCTCGCTCGCGAACCTGACAGCGCACAGCCGCGTCGACATTCCGCCGCAAGCGCAATCCACGCTGCTCCTGGTCCGCTACTTCGCCGTAGCGACGCAGGGCACGCCATACCGGGTTCGCCTGTGGGGCGCAGGACGCGTCCTGGCCGACCAGCTGATCGTGCTGCAGGAGTCACGCCTGATGCGCACGCTCGTGCCACCCGGATGCGCGGAGCTCATTTTCGAGATCGACGCCGGTGACGACGTTCTTCCGGACCCTGCCTGGCGCATTCGCGTTGGCGTGCTTCAGCAATTCCACGCCGGCGAAGCCGGGGGCGACGCCGCGAACGTATCGCTTTCGAGCACACTTCCGGTCGCGCCTTGACACAAGTCGCACGCCGGCAACCGCCGGAGATACTCGCCGCGCAACACCCTCGTGGATGGGTCGTTCTGCTCGCATGCCTGTGAGCCCGCTCGAGTTTTGCCGCCTCGTACACAAGGACGACGATTCGCGCTGACACCGTGCTGGCATAATGCGGCGCGACCGAGGCCCCCCACCCCGATCGAACGTCCGCCGTTGACACGTGCCACTTCCCTCGCGGTGCCCATGACGAACCGCTCGTTGCTGCGCGACGCGTTGCTGCTCGTCGCGCTCGTGGTCGTTGCCGGCCTCGTATCGCTGCTGCGAGGACAGGATGCCAACTGGGACCTCCAGAACTACCACTACTACAACCCGTGGGCGTGGTGGACCGGCCGCATCTTCGACCGCGACATCGCCGCCGCGCAGCTGCAGACGTTCCACAACCCGCTCTTCGACCTGCCGTTCTACGCAATGGTGCAGTGGAACTGGGCACCGCGCGTAATCGCATTCGCACTCGCGATCCCGACCGGCGTGGCGGCCTTCTTCTTCGCGAAGCTCCTGCCCTTGCTGTTCGACGACCTGCCGCCGCGCGAGCGCGCCATCGCCGTCGTATGCGCATTCGCGATCGGCATGACGTCCGCGATGGGTGTCGCGACACTCGGGACCACGATGAACGAGTGGCCCGGCGTTGCACTCGTCATGGCCGCGCTTTGGCTCGTGGTGAGAGGGGCGCTGCGCACCAATGCCGGCGCGATGCCACCGGGGGCGGTCTGCCTCGCAGGCGTTCTGGTCGGTATCGCGACCGGCGGCAAGCTCACCGCCGCGATGTTCGCGGTCGCCCTGTGCGTGGCCATCCTCGTTCGCACGCCTCGCGGACCAAAGGGCGTGCGCGGATCGTTTCGCGAGGCCGTGCTGTTTGGCGCGGGCGTGGTCGCCGGCATCACGCTCACCCTCGGACCGTGGGCCCTGGCTTTGTGGTCGCACTTCGAAAGCCCGCTGTTCCCGTACTTCAACGACTGGTTCCAGTCGCCGTGGTGGGACGCGACCCCCGTATTTGCGCGCCGGTATGGACCCCATAGCGTCGAGGGCTGGCTCATGTTCCCGTTCCACCTCATCGGGCCTGGCGAAGGCTTCGTCACCGAGGTCCCTTACCGCGACGCACGGTTCCCGGTTGCGTGGACCCTCGCGATCGTGGCGGGCGCAGCGTGGCTTTCGACCAAATTCGCACGTCGACCGCATCCGTTGCCTCCGCGCGCCGTCAGCGCGGCGTGGCGGATCATAGCGGTGTTCGTGATGCTCTCGTTTCTCATCTGGACGGCCCAGCACTCGATCTACCGCTACATCGTCACGCTCGACCTGCTCTGCGGAGCGATCATCGTCATGCTGCTGCAGCGCCTGCTGCGCCCAGGCTACCTCGCGGGCGCCGCGATCGTTGCGGCCGTCGCGATCGTATCGACGACAAGATTCGCCGATTGGTGGCACGTGAAGTTCGAACGCAGTTGGTTCAACGTCAGCGTTCCGCAAGTCGACCGCAACGCGCTCGTTCTAATCACTTCCGACGCCCCGGTGGGCTACGTCCTGCCCTTCCTGCCGCCCGACGCCCGGCACTTCGGCATCGTGAACTCGATCAACGATCCCGCGCGCCGCAACAAGCTCCAGGAGACGGTGCGCAATGCAGTGCGCGACCACCAGGGACCGATGTACCAGCTCACGTTCCCCGCCGGCAGCGGCTCGCTGGCGCTGCACGCATACGGCCTCGAGCGCATCCAGGCATCCTGTACGGAAATTCGAACGAAGATGGTGGCGAGCCCGATCGAGCTGTGCCCCCTGCAGCGCGAGCAACTGCGCTGAAATGAACGCGCCGGCACTTGGCGCGCAACAACCCGTGTCGGGTGGCTGGGCACGCTGGTGGCCGTTCCTCCTGGTGGCGTCCTTGTATGGTTTCGTGGGCTCGCGCGAGATCGAGCTTCCGGGCATCTACATGGACGCCGTGAACCCCGATTACATGGTCGCCCGCATCCTCGGCTCCGGCGCGCGCTCGTTTGCCGGGTGGGCGCCCCCGGGCAACGATCTCCTGCATCGATTCCCGGTGCTCGTCGGCCTCCAGCGGCTC
>Ga0207701_10006849_pt1 | contig 11366 bp, 9 predicted proteins | sample KBSSwiSSwithPhiX_FD_184294 | JGI IMG/M metagenome (GOLD analysis project Ga0207701, IMG submission 184294) | Switchgrass rhizosphere bulk soil microbial communities from Kellogg Biological Station, Michigan, USA, with PhiX - S5 (SPAdes) (version 2) | ecosystem: Environmental > Terrestrial > Soil...
CGAGCTCAACTGCCATGCGGCGTGTGCATTCGACCGGCTCGCTGTGCTCACGGGCGATCGCGCCCATCAGGAGCGCGCGCTCACCATCCTTCGATCGCTGGAGGGCGAGACTGCCGAGCGGGATCTCTATGCGGCGCCCTATGCGCTGGCTGTGCGGGAAGTCCTCGAGCGGCATCCGCCGGCCGGGTTGGAGTTGAGCAGGGTGGACTGGGGGTTGGGGGAAACTGAAGGCTGAATTGGTAGATTGGCAGATTGGAAGATTGTGAGATTGATTGTTGGATTGGGAAATTGGAATCTACCAATCTACCAATCTTCCAATCTGCCAATTCACGGTACTACCACCACCATTGTCTCTCGTACCGCCGGCTTCGCGGTGCCGCCGAGCGCACGCGCCTCGAGCCGAAGCGCATAACGCCCCGCGCGCAGCTCCTTGAGCGGAATCTGCCGCATCACCGGGATGCGCGCGTTTGTCGCGTCGCCGGCTGCGGCCGTGGCACCGAGTGTTTCGCGCGACGCGAACGCCGCCACTCCGTCTTCGCCGACCAGCGTCGTGATGACCTCGATGCGCTGGGGAGTGCGGGACACATTGTCGTAGATTTCCGCGAACAGGTTCAGCACGTCACCGCGCGCGAACGCGCGCCGGCTCGTGGCTGGTGCCGGCAGCGAACCCTGGGGCAGCTGGTCGTCGGGCTGAGGCGTGAACTGGGACCGCGCGGTGTCCGAGGTCAGGAGCAGCCCGCTCATGGCGAGCCCGTTCGCCGAGTAGTCGGGCACCTGCAGGTCGTAGAAGACCGTTCCCATTTCCCCCGCGCCGCTTTCGCGCACGCCGACTCTCAGCTGGTACCGTCCCGGCGGGAGCACCATCCGCGGGTTCATCCGCACGATCGACTCGCGGACACGCTGGTAGGTGTCCGGCCTGAGGGCCAGGTTGAATTGATAGAAATTGCCGCCGTGAGGCTTGCCCCGCTCGTCGAGCGCGAACATCGACACCTCGATGCCATCCGCAAAGGTCTTGTTCGGTTGCTCGGTGAAATACAGCCGGCTGGCATCGAGCTCGAGCGCGATGGCGACCGAGGCTTGTCGCGGCGCGCCTTTGAACGGTGCGGCCTGCACGGCCAGCGTCAGCCCGTTTCGCTGAAGCGGCTGGTTCAGAACCTGTCGAAGCTCGTCCGACGTCTGCGCGGTGCCCGATCGCCCGCGGGCGCGCTCGCGAATCCGATCCTGCTCGGCGCGCTCCGAGGCGGACAACGGGCGCGGCGACACATATCCTTTTCGAGCCGACACGCGCAGCCCGGGTCGATTCACGCGCACTTCGATCTTGTGAAACCGTCCGTCCTTCGCGACCGCGGCCGGGTAGTAGCCCAGCACGTAGTACGTGCTGTTGGCCCGTACGATACGGCCCAGCGAGTTGTCGATGTTGTTCGAGTTGACCGCCGCGTACCCGCCGGTCTCGGACGCCAGCGTGCGCAGGCTGTCCTGCGAGAGATACATGTCGGCCAGCAGACCCTTTGCGTCGAAGCCGAGGCTCGGGTCGGTGGTGCCGTAGTTGAGCTCGATCGCCTCGCTCGTCATGCCGACAAGGCCGCGCGGATCGACCGCAAAGAAGCTCACGTTGCCGCGCGCGGCGGCGGCGATGGCGTTGCGTGTTGAGATGATGACGTCGGTGGCGGCCTGCGATCCGAAAATGTCGTAGATCGGATAGTCGATGCCTTCGCTGAACATCAGGACCGCCTTGCGGCGGCCACGGATTCCGCCCATCACATCGGCCAGACGCTGCAGCACGGCCAGCACCTGCTGCGCTCGATGGCCGCGCTCGAAGTCGTCGGGATCGGTCGTGATGTCGGAGTAGCCGTTCGGTCCGCGCACGGTGCCCGACTTGGGATCGCTCTGGATGTAGTCCGGATCGGTCGTGTCCGGCGCGTTGATCTCCAGCTCTTTGAGGGTCTGCGTGAAATACTGGTCGGCCTTTTCGATGACGGTCGGCCGCAGCTTGCGCCCGACGAAGCGGTCGATTGCGGCCAGCAGCAACCTGCGATCCGAGGTGAATTCCTGTGCGCCGTCGGTGCGCCCGCTCGTATAGACGATGGCGGCGATGTCGTCGGCGGCGAAGTGGCGCTCGATGAATTGTCGTGCCGCGTTGACGACGACCTTCGTGCGCATCGAGCTGACGTTCAGGTCGTCCAACACGATGACATACAGCCGGCCGCTAATCGGTTGCGCATTGGAGCGGACATCCGGGACGACCGGAATGGCGGCGGCCGATTGCGCGCTTGCCGCGGGCAGCGGGATGTCCACGAGGGAGAACGTGCTGATCGCCTGGGGTTTGCCGTCTTCGAACAGCGCGAAGTCTTCCTTGCTCAGCCCTGAGACAAAATTCCCGCGATCGTCGGTCACCACGGCGTCGATGTCGACGTAGTTCACCTCGACCTGAAAGGTGACCGATGGCGCCGGGGCCTGCTGAGCGGAAGGGACGGTGACCAGCAGGACGCCCGCCATCGCGACGATCGCAGAGAAATGTCGGACCCGCATCGAGGGCAAGACCCGATGATAACACTCGGGCGCGTGCTAGACTCAGCCGCAATCCCATGAGGCTGGTCTGTCGGCCGACGATGCCGCTTCTGGCATGCGTACTGGTGATGACGTTCGGCGTTTCGGCCGATGCCCAGACGGTCGTCGTGAAGGCCGCGCGTCTGATCGATGGACGCGGCGGCACGCCGCTCGAACCCGCGATGGTGCGCATCTCCGGCGACCGGATCGAAGAGGTCTCGAAGTCGCTCGCCGTGCCACCGGGCGCGACTGTCATCGATCTTGGCGCCGCAACGCTCCTGCCTGGCCTGATCGATCTCCATACACATCTCACGAGCCGCGAAGGCGTTCACTGGGAAACGGCGCTGACGACCACGACGCCGCCAGAGGCCGCGTTGTGGGGCGCGCGCAACGCGCGCGTGACGCTGATGGCGGGAGTGACGACGTGCCGCGACATGGGGCCGAACTGGCCGTACGTGGACGTCGAGCTGCGCGACGCGATCGAAGGGGGAGCCGTGCCGGGCCCGCGGATGTTCGTGGCGGGCAACTACGTGTCGTCAACCGGCGGCGCCGGCGACGCGCGTCAGTTTTCGCTGTACGTCGACGTGCCCATCGTCCGGAATCTGGCCGACGGTCCCGACGAGGTCGCGAAGGCCGTGCGGACCAATCTCAAGTTCGGTGCCGACTTCATCAAAATTCTGGCGACTGGAGCCGTGTTGTCGAAGGGCATTTCCCCGGGCGCGCAGCAGTATTCCGACGCCGAGATCAAGGCGGCGGTGACCGAAGCGGCGCGATGGGGACGGCAGGTGGCCGCCCACGCGCATGGCGCCGAGGGCATCAAGGCGGCCATTCGTGCGGGCGTGCGGACCGTGGATCACGGCTCGTATCTCGACGCCGACGCCGTGGCCATGCTGCAGTCTTCAAACCGATCGACGTTCTACGTGCCGACGCTGGCGCTGTATGCGTACCTCCAGCAATCAGCCCAGGTGCCGGATTCAGAGAAGGCGCGAGGACGCACGGTCAACGAAGTGGCGGTTGCTGGTTTCAAGCGTGCCCTCGCCGCCGGGCTTCCCATCGGCCTGGCTACCGATGCGCCCGTGATGCCACACGGCCTCATCGCACGCGAGATCGCCTATCGAGCGGAGCTCGGCGAGCCGGCCATGCGGGCGATCGTGTCGGCGACGTCGCTGAACGCGGAAATCATGGGCTGGCAGGATCGCGTGGGCGCGGTCACGCCGGGCAAGCTCGCGGACGTGATCGCGGTGAACGGAAATCCGCTGACCGACATCAGCGCGCTGCAGCACGTGCGTTTCGTGATGAAAGGCGGCACGGTTTACAAGAACGAACGGGATCAACCATGAGCCAGCAGCCGAACGAGATCGATCTAGTCGCGGGATTGGCCGGCGAGCCGGCACGCGTCAGCTCCGCTGGCGTCACCCGTACCAACAGCCGCCTGTTGACGATCGAGAACGGCGCGCCGTTCGCCGCGTCGAAGCAGTCGCGCCTCGTCATCGTCGCGGACGATGAGCGGTCGGCGCGCGCCACGATCGACGCGATTCGATGGTTCAAGACGCGTGCGCCGCAGAGACTGCGCGATCGGTGGGCCATCAGCGCGCTGCTCTATGCCTACCAGAACGACGCCACGCCGGTGCAGCGGCTCGAGTTTCCTCCGGTCAAGGGCTTCTTCGATCATCCGGAACAGCCGGAGAGCCGGTATGCCTGGCGGTGGGTGACGTATCAGGCGCCCGACTTGCTGCTCCAGCTGAGGGGCGGCGACGTGCTCTCGCGCGGCACGCCACCCGGCGGTTCACTGGCCGCCGCGATGGCCGGCGGAACGGAAATCGGGACGCTGCCTGTCGTGTTTGGCAGCGTGCGCGAGACGGACGGCCCGACGCTCGTACAACAGGTGTTGACCGACACGACGATCGCCGGACGGTCGGAGATTCGCCCGACGCTCGCGGCGAGGGTCGACCGGACTCCGCTGGCCATCGCACGTGTGCTGGCGAATCGCTATCCGCAGATGCCGCTCGTCAGCTACATCCCGTCGGTGGCCTGGGCCAGCACGTTGCGCCTGGCGACCGTCACCAAAGACGATGCCCTGAAGAAGAAGGTGCTGAGCGAAACGCAACCGTGGCTGTCGGGCGAGCGGCCGCTCTTCGGCGAACGGCCGGCGCTGACGGCTGCCGCCGGCACGTTGATCTATGCCGAGCTCGCCCAATCGGGAGAGGAAGCCGCGCGGGCGCTGGCGATTCAGGGCGCTGACGCGGCTTTGCAAGTGGGGCCGAATGGCTTCGCGCAGTACGGCCAGGGGTGGACCGACGACATGTTCATGATGTCGGCGATCCTTTCGCGGAGCGGCAACATGTCCGGGCGCGCGGGCGATCACGATCACCTCGCGAAGATGCTCATCGCGTACGCCGGCCGGCTCCAGCGCGACGACGGCATCTTCGTGCACTTCACGGACGGCCGGATTTCGTGGGGCCGGGGCAATGGATTTGCCGCGCTGGGACTCACCGAAGCGCTCACGCACATGCCCGCCGGCCACTCATCACGGACGCCGCTCGTCGAGCTCTACAGACGCCAGATGCGCGGCATGATCCCGATGCAGGCGCCCGACGGAATGTGGCGGCAGGTCGTCGATGAGCCCGGTGCTTACCGGGAACAATCGGTGACGGCGATGACGCTGACAGCGATGGCGCGTGGCATCCGCCTGGGCTGGCTCGACGCCAGGACGTATCGTCCGGTCGTCGATCGCGCGTGGCGCGCGCTCGCCGCGCACATCACCGAGGACGGCGGCATCGTGGATATCTGCACCAGCACCGGCTCGCAGGCGACGCTGCGCCTCTATCTCGACCGGGCCGCCATCAGCGGCTTCGACGATCGCGGTGGCGGTATGGGATTGCTGGCGTCTATGGAGATGCAGGCGCTTCAGGCGGGTCCATAAAGCAGGACCCAGCGTTATTTGCAACTCGGCGCCAGCGACTCGAGCACCGTCACGTTGATGCGCGTCGCCGTCGCGGTCTTGATAAAAAGCCCCTTCACCATCACCCTGTGCTGAAGGAACGCCGCGGGGCTTGGAAACACGCTGATGAGCTCGATCGCCTGCGTGCCGGGCGCGCCGGCGGCCAGCGCTTTTTTGTCCGCATCTGAAACGGGATCGAGCGTCGTCACCTGCGGATCGGTGCTTTCGCTCAGCATCCAACCGTTCGCGCCGCTTTGTTGCAGGCAGCCGATCGTCTGCACGAGCGCGCCCGAGCGGGGCGCCGTGGCCCCACCTTTCGGAACGAGCCGGATCGACGCGAAGCCCGGCGCGGTGTCGGTCAGTTCGGTATTGCCCGCGGGAAATCCGTTCTGCTGCAGGATGTAGGCGACCGCATCGAGCTTTTCCTTCTCGCTCACCTCGGTGCTGCCGCGGCTCGGCATCGTGTCGCGGATCTTCTCGAACAGCCGCTCGACGGTGTGCGTTTCCCACTTGATCATGAACGTCGAGCCCGTCAGTGCCGGTGCCTCGCCGCCGCCGAAATCTTCGCCATGGCACTCGCCGCAGTGCTGCTGCATCACCGCGTGACCGCGTTCGGCCTGCGCGGCCGTATACACCCCCGACCAGATCGGCGGGGGATCCTGCGCAAAGGTTGTCCAGGTGAATGAGGCGACGAGAACCAGGAAGAGTGTTGCGACCGCCGACCGCATATATATAAGGATAGGGTACTCGCCGTTACGACGGAACCGGTTCCCACTTCCTGGTTCTGGCCGATTGCAGCACCGCGTCGGTGACGAGATCGGTCGCAAGTCCGTCGCGGAATGTCGGCTCTGCGGCGCGCCCACCGCCAAGTGCTTCGAGAAAATCGGCGAACTGGTGCGTGAATGTGTGCTCGTAGCCGATCTGCAGTCCAGGGACCCACCATCGCTTCATGTAGGGATGGTCGCTATCGGTGATGTGGATGCTCTTCCAGCCCCGCAGCGCGCTTTCGTCCTTGTGGTCGAAAAACTGCAGCCGATGCAGATCGTGCAGATCCCAGAACGCCGATCCGTGCTCGCCGTTGATCTCGAGTGTGTAGAGCGCTTTGTGGCCGCGCGCGTACCGTGTCGCTTCGAACGTGGCCAGCGAGCCATTGGCAAACCGGCACAGGAACGCGCTGGCGTCATCGATGCCGACCGGTTCCACCCGTCCGCTCAGGTTGTGCTTGCGCTCTTTGATGAACGTCTCGGTCATCGCCGTCACCTCGGCGATCGGTCCGTTCAGCCACATCGCGGTGTCGATGCAGTGCGCGAGCAGATCGCCGGTCACGCCGCTGCCCGCGACCGCGACGTCGAGCCGCCACAGTCCCTCGCCGCCCTGGGGCAGGTCGCTCGAGATGGTCCAGTCCTGCAGAAATTTTGCGCGGTAGTGAAACACGCGGCCAAGCCGGCCGCTGTCGACCATCGATTTGATCAGCGTGACGGCCGGCACGCGCCGGTAGTTGTACCAGACCATGTTCGGCACGCCGGCCGACTCGACCGCGTCGACCATCTGTTTCGCTTCGGCGCCGTTCCGGCCGAGCGGCTTTTCGCAGAGCACCATCTTGCCCGCCCGCGCGGCAGCGGTGGCGATCTCGGCGTGGGTGTCGTTCGGGCTCGCGATGTCGATGAGGTCGATGTCGGGCCGTTCCACCAGAGCGCGCCAGTCGTGTTCCACCGACTCGTACCCCCAGTTGGCGGCAAACGTCTTCGCGCGATCGGGGTTACGCGCGCACAGCGCCTTCAGCACCGGCGTGTAGGGCAGATTGAAGAACCGCGGCGCCTGCAGAAACGCATTGGAATGCGCCCGCCCCATGAAGCCGTACCCGACCAGTCCGATGTTGAGCTGCTTGTTGGCCATAAAAGAGAAATAGCTCCCGGAGCTATTCAATCGGTGCCGTGCGCGTTGCGGACGTCGATCATCGTCGACAGCACATCGCGCCATGTTTGCGGGTCCATCATCGTGGCATTCGGGAACATGCAGCCGTCCCAGCAGATGTGCTCGAAGGCGCGCGTCGGTTTGCCGTCCTCATCGCGCAGCCACGCCCCGGCGACGTGCACGACGTTCATCTTCCCGTTGGGATCGTTGGGCAGGCAGTGCCGTCCGGTCTTGTCGTGAGAGCCCGAGCCCTTGACGGTGGCGTCGTTCTGCGCGACGTGGAAGTCGATGGTCCACGGACGAAGCGCGCTCGTCATCGTCGAGATGGCCCTGTCGAGCGCCGGCTCGTCCGACCAATCGAAATCCTTCGGCAGGATGCGATCCTCCGGCGCGTTGCAGCCCATCGTGAAGAGCAGCGTGTGCGCCATGTCGGCCTGGAATCCGAGCGTGTGCGGGCGGTCCACCGTTTCCAGCAGCTCGACCATGCGCTTCCAGCTGTGCATGCCGCCCCAGCAGATTTCGCCCTCGGCCGCAAGCCGCTCGCCGTGGTCTTCGGCAATCGTGCAGGCCTCTCTGAAGGTTTCCGCGATGCGCCGCGTGTTGCCTTTCGGATCGTTCGCCCAGTCTCCAGGGCCGACGGCCGAGTCGATGCGCACGACCCCGTATTTCCGGATGCCGATCTCGCGCAGCGTCTTGCCAATCGCGCACGCCTTCTTCACCTGTGTGAGGAAACGCTTGCGATCCTCGTCGGTGCCCATCGCCGAGCCGCCACCGGTCGGCGGCCAGACCGGCGCGACGAGCGACCCGACGACGAAGCCGCGGCGCCCGATGCGCTCGGCGAGCCGCTCGAGATCGCCGCGGCTCGCGTCGATGTCGACGTGCGGATCGAACAGGAAGAGGTCGACGCCGTCGAAGCGCACGCCGTTCACGCTCGCGGCGGCCGTCAGATCGAGCATCGTGTCGAGGTCGATCGGTGGCTCCGAATCGGGGCCCTTGCCGACCAGTCCCGGCCACATCGCGTTGTGAAGCGCCGGTTTCGTATGGGTGGATGTCGCAGTCATATCATTGCCGTCGCAGAGGTTCGGCGTCGGGATTGCCCGGACCGAAGTGTTTCAGGATGACCAGCGGATCGGAGTCGCTGAGGTTTTCGATGCGCACGCCATGGGCGGCGACGCCGGCCGTGACGAACAATTCGTCCTCCGTCATTTCGCCGAAACGGATCATCGCCGGCGTCGAGACGTGGTGCGTGCCAATCGTGCCGTTCCCTTGCGTCACGATGAGGCCGTAAGCGGCCGCATCCTTGATCGTCGCCGTACGGCGCGGAAGGACCGTGAGCTCTTTGGCCGAGTACCACCCGGTGCCATAGGACACCCATTGCTCGAGATATCCCTGGGCGGCGGTGTCGGCCCCCTCGTTGACGGCTTTGGGAAACACGCGGTTCGTCCGGCCGAACTCGGGATTCACGTTGGCGTCCCAGTCGAGCATGCCCACGAGATAGTCGAGATCGTGGTGATACTCGGGGCGTACGTCCTTGGTCAGCAGGCTCCAATCGACGACGCGGCCGTCCACCATCGACTGGAACATCGCGAAGACGTCGCTGTTGACCTGCGGCTCGTAGGTGACGAGCGACCCGGGCGCATGCAGGATGCCGGGGTTGATCTGCCAGCCCGTGCCAGGCTGCAGCTTGTAGGCGCGGGACAAATACAGAAGGCCGTTGTCGCCTTTGTTCCAGTTTTCGAGGCAGCGCCGCACGTCGGCCTTCGTCGTGCCGGGCTCGAGCCCCATGAACGTGAACGGAAAGTCGTTCTCGATCTGGTTGTACTGTGGAGGAAAGTAATACGCCTCCGGCTTGCCCTTCTGCCCGACGAGTTTGGCCAGCGCGTCGTTCTGATGCAGGTGATGGGGAATCGCGCCCATGTTGTCGAAGAACTTGCAGAGCAGATTCCACCCGCTCTCGCGCTGCATGGTGGCCGAGCCCAGCAGCAAATCGCCCGCTTCGTCGATGAGCGACTTGAACAGCACACGAGACCCGCCCGACCTCACATAGCTGAGCCCTTCGTCGTCGGGTGTTCCGGGTCCGTTCGAGGCGTGCGTCGTGGAGGAAAACCATCGTTCGTTGATGCCGCCTCGATGCGCGCCCAGCGCATAGAGATCGTCTGGGTGCAGCCGCAGCCGCCGGCCGGGCACCATGAACGTACGTGGCACCCAGCAGGGCTCGAGTCGTAGAATGCCGGCGCCCGCATCGATCACGTCCTGCGCACCAGCTCGGGTAGAGTTCGTCTTCAGGGCCATTGTCTCCTCGTGAGCCACAAGCTACCAGCTACCAACTACGAGCTAGTTGATGTATCACTGCAGGCGACATATCTGCAAGGAGAACTGTTGAGCGCGAAACCATATCGCGGCCGCCGAGCCGTCACCGTCGAGGGGCGCGACCTCCGGGTGACCGTGCTGGAGGAGGGCGGCCACATCGCGGAGATTTTCGACAAGGCCGCCGGGTTGAACCCGCTGTGGACGCCGCCCTGGGCTTCGATCGAGCCGTCCGAATACGGTCGCGCGCACGCGGCCACCTACGGTGATGGCATCGATGCGACGCTGCTGGCCGGCATCATGGGGCACAACCTGTGTCTCGATCTGTTCGGCCCGCCATCAGAAGCGGATGCCCGGGCCGGTCTGACGGCCCACGGCGAAAGCTCGGTCGCTCGCTACGATCTCGACGTGAACGGCCAGTCGCTCGTGGCACGCGCGCATTTTCCCATCGCGGGCCTGCAGTTCGAGCGGCGTCTCGAGATTCTTGATCGCGTGGTGGCGATTCGCGAACGGGTCGAGAACGTGTCTGGCTCGGATCGATCGATCGGCTGGACGCAGCACGTGACGCTCGGACCGCCGTTTCTCGAACCCGGCAAGACGGAGTTTCGCGCCTCGGCAACGCGATCACGCGTATTCGAGTCGACGTTCGGGGCAGACGACTATCTTCGGCCGGCGGCCGACTTCGACTGGCCGCATGGGCCGATGGAAAACGGCCAGCCGATCGATCTTCGCCTGTTTCGCGCGGCGGAACGATCGAGCGCGTTTACGACGCACCTGATGGATCAGCACCGGCGTGCGGCCTATTTCGTGGCGTTTGCGCCCGCGTTCGAGCTGGCGTTTGGCTATGTGTGGAAGCCGGACGATTTTCCATGGCTGGGCATCTGGGAAGAAAATCGCAGCCGTACGCAGCCGCCCTGGCACGGCAAGACCGTGACGCGCGGCATGGAGTTCGGCGTATCGCCGTTTCCCGAGACGCGGGAGGAGATGGTCGAACGCGGCCGGCTCTTCGGCGCGCCGTGCTATCGCCAGATCGCGGCCGGCCAGACGGTGAGCGTCGAGTACTACGCCGTCGTGCGCCGGACGCGGTCAATTCCCGAATCGCTCGACTGGCCGGCGTGATAACCTTCGACACGTATCAACAGACGTTTACAGGAGGCTAAGAGACTAGGAGGCCAAGAGAATTCTTTTCGAAAAGATTTCTCCTAATCTCCTGATCTCCTGTGTTCATATGCAATCAGCGCGCGCGCTTTGCGTCGTTCTCGCCTGCTTCGCCGCGGCGGCCCCCCCGGTTCTCGCGCAGCAGCCCGCCGCCGATGCTTCCAAAGCCAACTTCGAGCGACTGTGCGGTACGTGTCACGAGCCCGAGCGCTCCACGTCGTCGCGCCGCACGCGTGAGCAGTGGCTGCAAACCGTCAACGGCATGGTTGCGCGCGGCGCGGAAGGGACCGATGCCGAGCTGATGGGCGTGGTCGAGTACCTGACGCGCGAGTACGGCCGTGTCAACGTGAACCTTGCGAGCGCCTAAGATCTCGCACGGGTACTGGGACTGACGCCGGCCGAGGCAGCCGCGATCGTGCAGGCCCGCCGCGAACGCGGCACGGTCGAAGACGCCGCGGCCGTCGCGCGCGTGCCAGGTGTTGACGCCGGGAAGCTGGCC
>Ga0207701_10006851_pt1 | contig 11362 bp, 8 predicted proteins | sample KBSSwiSSwithPhiX_FD_184294 | JGI IMG/M metagenome (GOLD analysis project Ga0207701, IMG submission 184294) | Switchgrass rhizosphere bulk soil microbial communities from Kellogg Biological Station, Michigan, USA, with PhiX - S5 (SPAdes) (version 2) | ecosystem: Environmental > Terrestrial > Soil...
GCTCTCGGCGCCGGTGATCTGCACGTGGTCGACGAAGCGGTTGTTCCAGATCGGCTCGAAGATGCCGTTCGCGAACCGGAACACCAGCAGGTTCTGGACCGTCTCTTTGCCCAGGTAATGATCGATCCGGTAGATCTGGCGTTCGTCCAGCGTCTCGTGAACGTCGCGGTTCAGCGCGCGCGCCGTCTCCAGATCGGTGCCGAAGGGCTTCTCGATGATCACGCGCGCGAACGGCGGCGGCGCGCCCAGCGGCTTTGGTGTGCCGGGCGGCGGCGGCTTGGGCGCCAGCTCGGCCTGGCCGAGGCTGCGGATCACAGACGCGAACGACGACGGCGGCGTCGCCAGGTAGAAGACGCGGTTCCCGTGCAGGCCCAGTGACTTCTCGATGTCGGCGAGGCGCTGCTTCAGCGCCACGAACGCCGCGGGATCCTCGTACTCGCCCTGGTGATAGAAGATGTTGCGCGCGAACGCCGACCACAGCTCGGGATCGATCGGCCGCCGGCGCGCGTGCTCGTTGCACGCGGCGCGCATCTCCTCACGAAACGTGTCGTCGCTGATCGCGCGGCGGGCGAAGCCGACGATCGCGAAGCGCGCCGGCAGCAGCCGATCGCGCGTCAGGCTGTACAGCGCCGGCAGCAGCTTGCGGTGCGCCAGATCGCCCGACGCCCCGAAGATCACCATCACCGCCGGCTCGGGCACACGCTCTTCCGCCAGCCCCTCGCGCAGCGGGTTGGGCATCACGGTCGCGGACTGCGCGTCGGGTGAATCGAGCATCGGCTTCTGCGGACGCTAAAGAAAAACACGCGCCCGCACAATGGCTCGGTTGTCCCTGACCGAACGAAACCCCGCTCGTGCGCGCGCCGATGCTTCGCGTCGTTCCCGACCGGCAGGTCCGCGCACGTGCTTTTTCCGGCGCGAGGGCTGCGTGTGACGTCGATGCGGCAGCCCTCGCGCCGGAAAAAGCCAACGCGCGGGACGCGAGGGCGGGGCGAGACGCGAGGTGCGCGGCCGCGCGTAACGGAGCTCGCGAGTCGTGAAAGGCGACAGGAGACCGGCGCTAAGCCGACTTGCGCGTGCGCCCGCGTGCTTCGGCCCCGCCCGCGATCGCGTCGGCGAGCGACTCTAAAGCCGCGTCGACGTCCTTGCCCAGATGGACCCGCAGGACGCGCCGGCCGCGCCGCTTGAGGACCTGCAGGTCGCCCAGCGCCTGCGCGTCCCGCAGCGTCGCGAAACTGTAGCTCTCGCCGGGCACCGGCAGATCGTCCTTCGTGTCCGCGGTCAGCTGCAGGAACACGCCCGTGTTCGGGCCGCCCTTGTGGAGCTGGCCGGTCGAGTGCAGGAAGCGCGGTCCGTAACCGACGGTGGTGGCGTTGCGGCTGCGGTCGCGGCAGGCGGCGCGCATCCGGGTCAGCGCCGCGTCGCGCCCAGGCGTACGCAGGAAGTAGGCGCAGAACGCGACGTAGTCGTTGGGCGTCGCGGACGCCAGGTGCGCGCGGATGCGCTCGACGTCGGCCACGTCGCAGGTGTCATCGGGCGCGGCGGGCAGCTTGCCCTCGGCGGCGTGCTGGGCGAGCAGCGCGCTGGTCGCGACCTTCGCCTCGGTGACGTTGGGTTCGTCGAACGGGTTGACGCCCATCGACGCGCACGCGATCGCGGTCGCCATCTCCCAGCGGTAGATCTCGCGGCCCAGCGCCTCGCGCCGGTCGACGGCGATGCGCACCACCGGCTGGCCGGCGCGCTCCAGCGCGGTGACGGCGGCGTCCTGCTTGGCGTCGGCGCCCGCGGAGCGGATGTAGACGAAGAAGCGGTCGTCACCGTAGCTCTCGGGCTTTCCGACCGGTTCGAGATCGATCGGGACGATGCCTTTGCCTTCCTTGCCCGACGACTCCGCGACCAGCTGCTCGATCCACGAGCCGAAGCTGGCGATGTCCGGCGAGATGATCAGCGTCAGCTTGTCGCGGCCGCTGGCCAGCGCCGCGCCCAGCGCCGCGCCCAGCACGACGCCCGGGCTCTCGGCGACCGGGACGGCCGGCCCCGAGGCGGCCGCGAACTCCGTGCCCGTTCCCACCAGGGCGCCGACGTCGGCGCCCACCAGCGCGGCCGGAACCAGACCGAAGAACGACAGCGCCGAGTAGCGCCCGCCGATGTCGGCCGGGTTGGTGAACACGCGCCGGTAATGTTTTTCTTCGGCGAGCTGGCCCAGGCGCGTCGCCGGGTCGGTGATCGCGACGAAGCTCGCGCCCGCGCGGGCGATGTCGTTGCCGCTGCGGTCCAGCGTCTTCTGCCAGAAGTGACGCTCGAACGCCTGGATCTCGATGGTGCCGCCCGACTTCGACGCCACCACGAACAGCGCCTTGCGCCCGGCCACCAGCGATTCGACGGCCGACACCGCCGCCGGATCGGTGTTGTCGAGGACGTGCAGCGTCAGTCCCTTGTCCAGGCCCCACACGAGGCTGACCACCTCGGGCCACAGCGAGCTGCCCCCCATACCGAGCAACACGACGTCCGTGTACCCGGCCGCCGACACGTCGGCGGCGAACGCCTGCAGCTCGGCGCGCTTGGTCTGCATCAGCGCGGGCGCGCGCAGCCATCCCAGGCGGCTCTTGATCGATCGTTCGTGCGAGCTGTCGCTGGAGAAGAAGGTCGCGTCGGCCTCCCAGATGCGGGCGAGCGCCCGATCCTTCACCAGCTTGGCGACCGCGGCGTCGGTGGCGCGCTGCAGCCCGTCCGGCAGCGACAGCTTCTGGCGGCCCGCCGCCGTCTCGAGCAGCGCGGCCCGCCGCCCACCCACCGCGTCCAGCAGCGTCTTCATCGACGTGATGAAGGACTTCACGCCGTCGTCGAGCAGCCCGTGGCAGACGCGGGACAGGTCCAGACCCACCGCCGCGAACTCGCCGACCTCCCGCTTGGCGCCCTCCAGGTCCTCCTTGATCCGCGCCGCCGCCGGCTTGCCGTGATCGACGTAGGCGTCCAGCGTCGCGGGCGGCACCGTGTTGACGGTGTCGGCCCCGACCAGGGTCTCCAGGTAATAGGTGTCGGGGTAGCGCGGATCCTTGGTGCCGGTCGACGCCCACAGCAGGCGCTGGGTCCGCGCGCCCGCGGCCGCCAGCTTGCTCCAGCGCGGCGACGCGATCGTGCGCTCGTAGATCTCGTACGCCATCTTGGCGTTGGCGATCGCCAGCTTGCCCTGCAGCGCTTCGCAGCGCGCGGCCAGATCGGGCGACGCGGCGGCCTTCTCCTTCAGCAGCTTGTCGCAGACGCTGTCGACGCGCGACACGAAGAAGCTGGCCACCGACGCGAGGCCGTCCAGCTTGCCGCCGGCCGCGACGCGATCTTCCAGGCCCGCCAGGTAAGCCTCGACGACCTCCTCGTACTGCAGCAGCGAGAAGATCAGCGTCACGTTCACGCTCACGCCGTGCGCGGTCAGCGCGCGGATCGCCGGGATCCCTTCGGGCGTCGCCGGCACCTTGATCATCACGTTGGGCCGGCCCACCTCGGCGGCCAGGCGCAGCCCCTCGGCCACCGTCTTGTCGGTCGCGGTCGCCAGCTCGGGCAGCACCTCCAGCGAGATCCGCCCGTCCACGCCGCCGCTCTCCTTGAACAGCGGCAGCATCAGGTCGCAGGCGCCGCGGATGTCGTCGATCGCCAGCTGCTCGTAGATCTCGATGGTCGATCGCCCCTCGGCGACCAGCTTGCGAAGCGCGTCCTCGTAGTCGCCCGACGACACGATCGCCTTCTCGAAGATGGTCGGGTTCGACGTCATGCCCCGCACGCCCTGCGCGATCATCTTCGCCAGCCCGCCGGAGGTCAGCAGGCTGCGGCGCATGTTGTCGTACCAGATGCTCTGGCCGAACGCGTGCGTCTGGTGGAGTGTGGTCTGTTTGCTTGCGGTCATCTGGGGCGATCCTCTTGCTTCATCTGCGTTGCCGCACTGTCGTTGCCTCCTCGACCTCCAGCGCCGCGATCTTGTCGACCCGGCGCGCGTGGCGGCCCCCCTCGAATTCAGTGTCCAGCCAGGCGTCGACGATCGAGAACGCTTCCGCCTCCGGGACCAAACGCGACCCCACGCATAACACGTTGGCGTTGTTGTGCGCACGCGACAAACGCGCCGACTCGACGTTCCACGCATCCGCGGCGCGGACGCCGTTGATCTTGTTGGCCGCCATGCACACGCCTAGGCCGGTGCCGCACACCAGGACGCCCAGGCTGCCGGCGTGATCGCGGACGGCGCGCCCGACAGCGGCCGCCCAGTCCGGGTAGTCCGTCGATTCGGCGGACGGCGTGCCCAGGTCCTCGACCTCGAAGCCGAGCGCGCGCAGGTGCGCGACCATCCGCGCGCGCAGCTCGAAGCCCGCGTGATCACTGCCGGTATAGAGCTTCCTGGCGGCCATGTGAAAAGACCCCTGCACTATAGCGCCTGCGGGGCGCGAGTCGATTTCCCATGCTACGGTCCGGCCCGGTTTGCATACCCCCATCCCGGGCCTGTCGGGCCATTCCGTCTTCCTGCTGCTGGTGCAACTGGCGCTGCTGGTGGCGGTGGCCCGCGTGGGGGCGGAGATCTCGAAACGTTTCGGGCTGCCCGCGGTCGTCGGCGAGCTGTCCGCCGGGATCGCCCTGGGGCCGACGCTGCTGGGACATTACTTCCCACACACCTTCGAGCTGATCTTCCCGCCCGACAAGGCGCAGTTCCACCTGCTGGATGCCTTCGGCACCGTGGGCATGAGCCTGCTGCTGCTGCTCACCGGCCTGGAAACAGACCTGCGTCTGCTGCGGAACCTGGGACGCGCGGCGTTGATCGCGTCGGTGATGGGGATGGTGCTGCCGTTCGGCCTGGGCTTCGGGCTCGGCTACGTGATGCCGCCCGAGTACCTCGCCGATCCGAACAGCCGGATCCTGTTCAGCCTGTTCCTCGCGACCGCGATGTCGATCTCGGCCATGCCGGTGATCGCGAAGATCCTCATCGATCTCGATCTGACCAAGCGCAACATCGGCCTGGTCATCCTGTCGGCGGGCGTCGTCGACGACACCGTTGGCTGGCTGATCCTGTCGCTGATCGCTGCCGCCGCGACCCACGGCGTTGTCCATATCCAGGATCTGGGCCTGACGGTCCTGTACCTGACGATCTTCATCCTCATCGCGATCTTCGTTCTCTACCCGTTCCTGCGGATCGCGGTTCGCCTCGCGACGGAGCACTTCAAGGCCAGCGATTCGGATCTGGTGCTGGTGATCGTCACGACGTTCCTGTGCGCCGCGGCCACGGAGCGCATCGGCGTGCACCCGGTGTTCGGCGCGTTCGTCACCGGCGTCGTGCTGCACCAGACGCCGCGGCTGCGCAAGGAGACGATCGCGCGGCTGGAATCGTTCACCTTCGGCGTGCTGGCGCCGATCTTCTTCGGCATCGTCGGCCTGCGCGTGAACCTGTGGGCGCTGGGCGACGGGAAGATGCTGGGCATCGTCATCGCCGTCGCGTGCGTGGGCAAGCTTGTGGGCTGCTCGCTGGGCGCGTACTGGGGCGGCTTGCGTTTCTGGGAGGCGTCGTCGATCGCCGTCGCGATGAACGCGCGCGGCGCGATGGAGATCGTCGTCGCGACCATCGGCCTTTCGCTGGGGATCCTGACGCCGCAGATGTTCTCGATCATCGTCATGGTGGCGATCGTGACGTCGTTCATGGCGCCGATCGGCCTGCGCCTGACCATGCCGCGCGTGCGCATGACCGAGGACGAGGCGCGGCGGATCCTCGCCTCGGAGTCGGCGGGCGCCTTCGATCCGGTCCGGGTGCGCGTGCTGCTGGCGACCGGCGGTGGCGATAACGCGGTCGCGGCGGCGCCGCTCGCGTTCGGGATCGCGCACAAGAGCAGCGCCTCGGTGAAGATCGTTCACGTCGCCGAGAAGCGTTCCTTCTGGGGCCGCCTGTTCCAGCGCCGCCAGTTCTCGGGCAGCGCCACCGAGCAGGTCGAGATGATGCGCGCGCTGGCGGGTGGCGGCCGGCCGCCGGAGGTGGTGCAGGTGAGCGGGTCCAGCATCGCGCAGGCGATCTGCGTCGAGGCCAAGCGGGGCTGCGACGTGATCGTGCTCGGCTCCGGCGTGGGGCCGTCCGTGGGCGGACCGGTGGTCGAGCAGGTGGTCGGCGAGGCGCCGTGCCACGTCGCGATCATGAAGGCGCCGGCGCGCGGCGGGGACTTCAAGCGCATCCTGGTCCCCGTCGACGGCAGCGTCGCCTCGCGCCTCGCGGTCGAGCTCGCCTTGCGTTACGCCGAGTCGACGGGCGCCGAGCTGGCGCTGGCCGTGTTGACCGAGCGCCGCCCGCAGCTGGCGGCGTACGCCGATCTGAGCGGCACGCACGCCCCCGCCGAGGTGCGCGCGACCAGCGAGGAGGAGCTGCAGCGCATCTCGGTCGTTTTCCGCGCCTCCGACATCAAGCCCCACATCCTGCACCTGGCGTTCGATCCGCGTTCCAGCGCGATCGCCGACGAGGTCGAGCGCGGACACTACGATCTGGTCGTCGTGGGCGCCGAGAACCGCGCCATCCAGCACCGGCTGTTCTTCGGCTACGAGAACGAGCGGCTGATCCGCGGGACGCGCATCCCGGTCGTCGTCATCGTCCCCAACCTGTCGCGGCTGGGCGCGAACGGGGCATGACAATGACAGGCCCGCCGCCGCCGCGCCTGATCCTGATCGGCGGCGGGGCGCGGTCGGGGAAGAGCCGCCTCGGGCTGGCGTGCGCGCACGCGCTGGGCAATCGGCGGCTGTTCATCGCGACCGCCGAACGCTCGGACGACGAGATGCGCGAGCGCATCGCGCGCCACCGCGCCGACCGCGCCGGCGCCGGCTTCGACACGCTGGAGGAGCCGCGCGCGCTGGCCGAGGCGATCGACGCCGATCGCGATCACGACGTCGTCCTTGTCGATTGCCTGACCATCTGGATCTCCAACCTGCTGGTCGCGGGCGCGCCCGCCGACGCCGTGGAGGAACGGGTCGGGGCGCTGCTGGCGGTCCTGGCGCGGCGGCGGTCGCACGTCGTCATCGTCAGCAATGAGGTCGGCATGGGGCTGGTGCCGGAGACGCCGCTCGGGCGCGTGTTCCGCGACGTCACGGGGCTGGCGCATCAGCGCCTGGCCGCCGTGGCCGACGAGCTGTACCTGGCGGCCATGGGCGTGCTGCTCAGGCTTCGCCCCGGACCCGTCGAGATCGTTACGTGATCGCGTGCAGCGGAGCGCGGCTTTGCCGCGCGCAGCTCTTCGCGGGGGGCACGGGACCCCTCGGGGGTCCCGTAGGCAGATGAAGGCGCTCGTCGCGGCGTTCGCGTTTCTGACGCGCTTGCCGGTCTGGCGCGGTCCGCTGCGCGACGAGGATCTGGGGCGTTCGGTCAGCTTCTTCCCGCTGGTGGGCCTGGTCCTCGGGCTGGGCGTCACCGGTCTCGCGGCGGCGGTGCAGGGGCACCTGCCGCCCGGGCTGATCGCGATCCTGCTGGCGGCCCTGCTGGCGGGGCTGACGGGCGGCCTGCACCTGGACGGCGTCGCCGACGTGTTCGACGCGCTGGGCGGCGGTCGCCGCGACCGCGCGCGCATGCTGGAGATCATGCGCGACAGCCGGATCGGCGCGCACGGCGCGGCGGCGTTGATCCTGGTGCTGCTCGCGAAGGTGACGGCCCTGGCGCAGGTGGTCGCGGCGAACGATCTGGTGGCGCTGCTGGCATTTCCGACGGTCGCGCGCTGGCTGGTGGGGCTGCTGGTCGTGCTGTTCCCGTACGTGCGCACGGAGGGGCTCGGGCGGGCGTTCAGCGGCGAGGCCGGGCGCATCCAGCTCGGCGTCGCGTCGGCCATCACGGTGGTGGTCGTCGGCGTTCTGGGAACCCAGCTGATCTTGCCGGCCCTGGGGGCCGCCGCGGTCGTGTTCGCGTTCGCGTTCTGGCTGCACCATCGGCTGGGCGGCCTGACGGGCGACGTCTACGGCGCGGCCGTCGAGCTGGGCGAGGTCGTCATGCTCCTGCTCTGCTGCGCCCGCTGATCCGTCGAGGGGAATGGAGATTTTCGCGACATGCTGGTACGGTCGCTGGGAATGGCCGGTCCGGCGATCGTTCACATAGAGTTCAAGAGCTCTGACTTCGCGCGCACGTCGGCCTTTTACGCGACGCTGTTCGACTGGCAGACCGCGCAGAACGCCTCGGGCAGCTACATGAAGATGGACAGCTCCGACGGTCCCAGCGGCGGCTGGGTGCGCGCCGATCTGGTCCAGTCGCCCGGGCCGATCGCCTACCTGGTGGTCGACGATCTGGAAGCGAAGATGGACGCCGTGGAAAAAGCGGGCGGGCGCGTGCTGGTTCGCAGCATGCCGTTCGCGGGCGGGGGCGAGACCGGGCTGTTCGCCGATCCGGACGGCAACGTGCTGGGGCTTTGGCAGCAGAAGAACGCGGGCGGTGGCGAGGCGGCCAAGGCCGGCAAGGCGCCTGCCGCCAAGGCCGCCAAGCCGGCCGCGAGCAAGCCGAAGAAGAAGAAGTAACAAGCGTTGTTGCGACGACCTCCTGCTGTGGCCGCGCTGGTTGCGGCGGCGCTGGTGTTTGCGGTGATGGCGCTTGCGACGAAGTACGCGTCGGTGCGCCTGCCGGGTCCGCAGGTGGCGCTGGTTCGCTTCGTGATCGGCCTGGCGGCGTGCGCGCTCGCGGCCACGCGCGTCCGCATGCAGGCGCGCAACAAGGTGGGCCTGTTCCTGCGCGGGGCGTACGGCGGGGCGGCGGTGTTCTTCTATTTTCTTGGCATCGCCCATCTGCCCGTCGGCATCGCGACGCTGCTCAACTACAGCGCGCCAATATTCACCGCGATGTACGCGGCGGCCTTCCTGGGCGAGGCGATCACGCTGCCCACGCTGGGCGCGCTGGCGATGACCAGCACCGGCGTCGTGCTGGTGATCCTGGGAACGGCGCCGGCCGGCTCCGTCGGTTTCGGCCGCTGGCAGCTGGTGGCCGTGCTGTCGGCGATGCTGTCGGGCGCCGCGGTCGCCACCATTCGCGAGGTGCGCAAGACCGACGGCTCGTGGGAGATCTTCGCGGCGTTCTGCGCGGCCGGCGCCGCGATCGCGGTCGTGCCCGCGGTGAAGGACTGGGTGACGCCGCGTCCCGCCGAGTGGGCGCTGCTGGGCGCCGTCGGCGTCACGTCGGTGATCGGCCAGCTGCTGATGACCCACGCGCTTCGTTACGTGCGCGCCGCCGTGGGCGGCATCATCGCGCAGCTGACGCCGGTCACGTCGCTGGCGCTGGGATGGGCGCTGCTCGGCGACCGGATCGGTTTGCTGGCGGGGGCGGGCGCGGTGCTGACGCTGCTGGGCGTCAGCGTGGGCGCCTACCTCGCGTCGGGCCGCGAGGCCGATCCCGTCGACGAGTGAAGGTCGCTCTTCCCGCCGGGACGCGCGTACCAGTAGACGGTCGCGTCGACGGGCAACGACGTCTCCGCGGTCCAGTGCCAGATCTCCAGGTCGAAACGGAGCGCGCGCGAAAACGGGATCGGGTCCAGGATGTGAAAACGGTTCATCGACCAGAGGCCGCTGAAGCCCATGCCGGCCGCGGCGGTCTGCGCGTGGTACGCGTGCTCGAAACGCTCCGGCGTCGACCAGGCGTAGCCGAAGTAATCCTCGGTGCCGGTGCCGAACAAGCTGGGGAAGGCCTCGCCGTCGACGTAGATCTTCTCGTCCCCTTCGCCCCACCAGGAGACGCCGGGCGGATTCTCGACGTTCAGCAGCGTGCCGACGTAGTGGCCGCGGCCTTCGAGGCCGGCCACGTGCCAGTCGACGAAGGGGCGGGCGGGGAACACGTGGCGCGCGCGCGAGCCGGCGTGAAACAGCAGGCTGTCCTTGCCGAACGGCGCCGCGGCGACCGCGATTGACCCGGCGACGGCGATGGAACCCGGCTCGACGCGCCTGATCGTCACGGAGGCGCGGCGCGCGAACGGCATCGGGAAGCGGCAGACCAGAACGCCGTCGCCCACCGTCATCGGCAGCGACGTGTACATGTTCCAGCCCGGGCCGGTGCCGAAGAAGTCGATCAGCGGCGTGTCCACCGCGTCCTCGTCGTCGAACGCGATCGCCAGCCGCGTCGACCGCAGGATCTGCGGCGACCGCTCGCCGGTGGTGATGCGCAGCTCCGTGAATGCGCCGCCGCCCGGCGGCGCGACGATCTTCGTCTGCGACGGATGCGCGGGATCGACGGTCGTCGCCTGGATGGCGACGGTGTGCGCAGCCGATGGCGGCGGCGGTCCGTCGCGCAGCGCGCGTGCGACGCGCGCGATCGTCGGCCCGGCACGCCGCAGCTCCGAAGGCGAGTAGGGGCGGATGTGCGGGGCCTGCTCGGCGCGATAACGCCGGAAGCCGATCTGGTAGTACAGCTTCGCCATCGGCCTCCCGGTGAACGGATCGGGCGATACGATGTCGTCGACGGTCACGACGCAATGGCGCGCGAACGGGAAGGGGAAGTAGAGGTTGTTCCCGCGCGCGGCGACGTGCGCGAGCGGCGACACGAACGACGGGACGGCGCCGCGGAGCAGATCCGCGAGCGGCGCCTCCAGCGCGGGCGTGGGACTGTCGTCGATGAAGATGCGCAGCGTTCCGCCGGTGGTCGCCGTCCAGATGCGGACGAGCGCGCCGGGGCCGGCTTCATCCAGCAGAACGTAGCGCTTGCCGCCGTCGGGCCGCGTCTCGACGCGCACCAGGTTGGCGAGCGTGTCGGTGACGAAGTCGTCGTTCGCGAACCAGGAGTCGCCGTCCTCGCGCCGGCGCGAGCGCCGATCCGTGCTCGCCGTCTGACCGGCCGTGAACGCGGCGGGCGGCAGCCGCGCGAGATGGCCGAGATCGATCATCTCGCCCAGCAACGACAGCACGCTGATCTCGCCCGGTTCGGGCGTCGCCTCGGGTCCGGCTGGCGGGTCGCCGGCCGTGGGCGGCGGTGGAGGAGGCGGCGTCACGGATCCGGGCGCGGGTGCGCCGTCACCACCAACGCGACCCGTGAACCGGAGGATGGCGGCGAATCCGGCCGCCGCCATCAGACCGATTGCGATGTTCTTCCAGCGCACGCGCCGATGGTCGCACATGCCCGGGCTTGCCGGGTGCGTTGGGCGACGCAGGTTGAGTAGCCATGGACACCGACACCAGTACGATCCCCGAACGGACGGACGTCGGTCCGGACAGCCGCGGTGTACGGGCGCTGCTCGCGCGGCTGGCGCAGGCGCTGACCTCGGGAGACGGCAAGATGGCCGCGGCGACGTGGGCGACACCCGCGCTGGTCGTGGGCGACGACATGGCGCTGACCGTGAATTCCAGCGCCGACCTTCAGGAGGTCTTCGGAGGCGCGAAGGCGCATTACAACGCGCGGGGTATC
>Ga0207701_10006853_pt1 | contig 11359 bp, 8 predicted proteins | sample KBSSwiSSwithPhiX_FD_184294 | JGI IMG/M metagenome (GOLD analysis project Ga0207701, IMG submission 184294) | Switchgrass rhizosphere bulk soil microbial communities from Kellogg Biological Station, Michigan, USA, with PhiX - S5 (SPAdes) (version 2) | ecosystem: Environmental > Terrestrial > Soil...
GCAGCAGCCACATGTTGGCGAAATGCATAACCATCGCGGCAAGAACTTGGAAAAGGCACCGGCGCCAATAGCTGTAATTCATTTAATGGCATTCCCTTGTTGCTGAACCTTTCTCCTTCACGCAACATCATTTCTCCTGCCTGGGCCACTGCATATGATTCTTCCCAATAATTCAGGAACAAACCCATGCTGTTCGGCAGATCAGGATGCAGCACTTCCATATCATAAACAAGATCACCGATCAATACACCCAATCGGTCGTGTCCATCCTGTAAGTAAGAAACTAATTTCATCAGAATAAGTATTTAGTGTCGCAAGATAAATTTTATTATGAACCAAACAGAAGGAATTCTATTAAGCTTTTGTTGCGTCTCACTCTTGTATTTTAGGAAATTCTATTCAGCTATCCGTCAATGGTGAGTGGTCAATGGTGAATATGATCTCAAAATTTTTTGACCATTCACCATTGACCATTGACAATTCGTAACTTGATCCCATGAGAATAAAGCTGGGCATTGCAGCAATCATTTTATTTGCATTCTCAACAAAACAACCAGAAACAAATTCCTGGATCCGTATCAATCAACTCGGTTATCAGCCTAATGGAGTAAAGGTTGCTGTTTGGTGCAGCAAAGAGGATTTAGGAATTAGTAGTTGGGAATTGGTGGATGCAGCATCAAAAAAAATAGTCTATTATTCAAAACCTGGAAAAGCCTTTGGCACCTATGGTCCATTCAAAAAAACTTATCGTTTAAATTTTTCTTCATATAAAAAGCCGGGCAAATATTATTTACATGCAGGTAAGACAAGATCTCCTGAATTTGAAATTGGTGATGATGTTTACAAAGGTGCCGCGGATTTTTGTTTGCGTTATATGCGGCAGCAACGCAGCGGCTTCAATCCATTTTTAAAAGACAGTTGCCACACACATGATGGTTATGTATTGTACGGGGAAAAAGCAGGAATAAAGGACAGCACACACATTGATGTTACGGGTGGTTGGCATGATGCAAGTGATTATTTACAATACAGTACAACATCGGCTAATGCGACTTATCATTTGCTTGCAGCGTATCGAGATTTTCCAAACGTTTTCACCGATGAAAAATTAGCAAATGGTCTCGATGGAAAAAATGGAATGGCTGATGTGCTCGACGAAGCAAAATGGGGATTGGATTGGTTATTAAAAATGCATCCAAAAGATGATTGGATGTTCAATCAGCTCGGCGATGACCGTGATCATATGGGAATGCGGATTCCAAAAGAAGACACCAACTATTATGGCAAAGGATTAGAACGACCTGTTTATTTTATAAATGGTGAGCCGCAACAACGGGGAAAGTTTATGAATAATACAACTGGCACTTCATCAACAGCAGGGAAGTTTGCAAGTGCATTTGCTTTGGGATATTTGAACTTTTATTCTTATGATAAAAAATTTGCAAAGAATTTATTTGATAAAGCAAGAACAGCTTATCGGTTTGCGAAAAGAAAAGAAGGTGTTACACAAACGGTTTCTGTTAGATCACCCTATATATATGCTGAAGACAATTGGGTCGATGATATGGAGCTTGCAAGTATTGCAATTTATGGTATGATGTATAAGGCATCCGTTTCTGATATAGTTGATTTCATAGTGGATTCATATAATTATGCTCAACAGGAACCCATTTCTCCATGGTTTGGTGCAGACACAGCTAAACATTATCAATGGTATCCATTCATTAATGTTGGTCATTATGAATTAGCAAAAATATTAAATGGTAAACACAAGGATACAATTATTGGGTACTACAAAGAAGGAATTGAAAAAGTTTGGAACAAAGCAAAACAAAACGCCTTCTACCGCGGCATTCCTTTTATCTGGTGCAGTAATAATCTTACAACTTCATTTGCTATTCAATGTTACTGGTATAAACAATTAACAGGAGATAAAACTTTTGATGAATTAGAGCAAGCAAACTTTGATTGGCTTTTCGGCTGCAATCCTTGGGGTACAAGTATGGTTTATGGTTTACCATCATGGGGCGATACTCCCATTGATCCACATTCTGCATTTACGCATTTAAGAAATTACCCGATCGATGGAGGACTTGTTGATGGACCGGTTTACACAAGTATTTATAAAAATCTTATTGGCATTACACTTTATCAGCCTGATGAGTATGAAGAATTTCAAAGCAATCTTGCTGTTTATCATGATGACTATGGAGATTACAGCACCAATGAACCAACAATGGATGGAACAGCTTCATTAATTTATTTATTGGCAGCGAAGGAGGGGCAAAGCAAAACAAAAAAGTAACTGCCTCCGGAAATGGAGGCTTCACTTATAGTCATGGCGGAATTATTCGTGGTGATTCAACAAAGAAAAATATAGCATTGGTTTTTACTGGTCACGAATTTGCCGAAGGCGGAAATTTCATCGCCAATGCATTGCAAGAACAAAAAATAAAAGCATCTTTCTTTTTTACCGGTACATTTTATTATAACCCTAAAAATGATAAGCTCAACAAGCAATTAGCAAAGGCTGGAAATTTTTTAGGCAATCATTCCTATGCTCATTTATTGTATTGCGATTGGAACAAAAGGGACAGTTTGTTAGTCGATAAAGGAGAATTTTTAAATGATCTCTTTGGATCTATGGAGCGACTGGGACATATCAGCGATAATGCAGGCGATCCTCCTTCATTACGTAAGTCACAGTATTATTTTTTACCGCCTTATGAGTGGTATAATGATACAATTGCTGCCTGGTGCAAGGAATTCAATAAACTACTGATCAATTATACACCCGGTACGCTAAGCCACGCTGACTATACAACATCAAAGGAAAAAAACTACCGTAGCAGCAAAACGATCTATAATTCTATCATTGATTATGAACGATCAAAACCAGCCGGATTGAATGGATTTATTTTACTCATGCATATTGGCGCCGGACCTGGCAGAACGGATAAATTTTATGCTCGTTTACCGGAACTAATCAAATATTTAAAGCAAAAAGGCTATCAGTTTCAGACAGTTGAACAATTGCTAACGAATGATTAAAATCAGCACATACCACTCATTAAAAACATACTCACTATTGGCTATTCACCCCTCACGTTTCTTATCTTTGCGGCTTTAAGATTTAAAGTATGCAGTTCGAGAAAATTCACAATAAAGGGCGGGCTCAATTATTCAAAAACCCTTACCTGGAAATGCTTACCAAAACACATCCGTTGGTGATTTGGGGTATGTATACACCGGTAATGATCTATATGTTGTATTTCAGCGGTAATAGCTTAGGTTTTTCAACAACCCGTATCATATTTACTTTTTTAGGAGGCATGCTTTTCTGGTCACTCTTTGAATATATTGCTCACCGTTTTTTGTTTCACATGGTGGCAAACAGCGGCAGGGCCAAAAAATTTGTATATACCCTTCATGGTAATCATCACCATTATCCAAGAGATAAGCAGCGTTTGTTCATGCCGCCGGTACCAAGTCTTATTCTTGCATCTGCAATTTTCGGACTGATGTATCTATTGCTCAGGCAAAATACATTTATGTTCTTTCCCGGTTTCTTGTTAGGTTATCTTATGTATGGCACTATGCATTATGCAATTCATGCATGGAACCCGCCTTTTAAATGGATGAAACCTCTTTGGAGAAATCATCATCTTCATCATTATAAGAACGAACACAATGGTTATGGAGTAAGCACCACCATTTGGGATCATGTTTTCGGTACCATGTTCGATCTTAAAAATGAAAAAGAGGACAAAGAGAAGGTAAAGGAACTGATGTTTGAGAAGAAGTAATTATTTCAGGGGTAACATTGTTACTATTTAACTTTTGTTGTACAGTTTACTCAGAGCGAAGGGCTCCGTTCGGGCTTTTGTTTGCTATTCACCATTTTTCATCATCACTTATATTCTCATCCTTTTTGTTGAATTGCTGGCGGGATATTATTTTCTGTTCTTGTCTTTCGATCATTAGATCGGTAATAATTAATGCGGCATTCGTTCCGGGATTTTCATTCAGCAATTGTTTCAATTTGGTTTCGCTTACATCCATCCGGTAAAGGATCGAAACTAATTTTTGAAAATCATTATTTATTAAATGATCTATTTTTTCTGCTAGTATTTGCTTGGCAAACGAATGGTCCTTTTCGTTTACAATAACTTCAAGCTCTTTTGAAACTTCCTGCAATACCTGTTCATCTTTCATCGATCAAAAATACTCAACATACAGCAGTAAGCTTAATACAGACTTTATCATTATTATCGACCTTTTATCCAAAAATGCATTTAAAAATTATGTTGACTCGTCTAATACGAATTATATCGTATAAATTCGTTTTTGTATAGCCATAACCAACAACATGAAGAAGACCCTACTCTTTGCAGCATCTTTTTTATTTTTTTGCATAGTATCATGGTCGCAGGGAACATTGAAGGGAAAAATTATTGACTCTGCTACATCCAAGCCGCTTGGATTTGCTACCGTTACAGTTTTTAAAGCGGCAGATACTGCTATCATTACCTATCGCCTTAGCACACCTGAGGGTGATTTTAAAGTTCCCGGAATTCCGCTGGACATAAATTGCAGAGTAGTGATCTCCTATTCAGGTTATAGCATTTTCAGAAAAGAATTTACAATTACTGCTTCTCAATCAATTTTAGATATTGGCTCGATCCTTCTTACTACTGATGCAAAAACCCTGGATGAAATATTAGTATATGCTGAGCGACCTCCGGTGATAATGAAAAAAGACACTATTGAATTCAATGCTTCAGCTTTTAAAACCTTACCCAATGCGTTGGTGGAAGATCTTCTGAAAAAATTGCCGGGTGTGATGGTGGACAGGGATGGAAATATTACTGTAAATGGCAAACCAGTAAACAGGATCTTAGTTGATGGAAAAACTTTTTTTGGCGATGATCCTAAAATGGCAACAAGAAACTTACCCGCCAATGTGATCGATAAAGTACAAGTGACGGATGATAAAGAAGAAGCAATGCGAAATGGAGATGATAATCTTAATAATGTTGGTAAGGTTGTTAATATTACTTTGAAAAAAGGAGTGAAGAAAGGATGGTTTGGAAAAATGTATGCAGGCGGCGGAACTGATAAATTATACGAAGCGGGTGGTATTGCCAATGTTTATCGTGATACACTGCAGGTAAGTGTGCTTGGCTATATGAACAATCTGAACCGTACCGGCTTTAGTTATTCTGAACTGATGCAATCCGGAGGATTTGACAGGGTAAGAAACAATAGTGCCAGTAATAGCACCAGTGTTTGGAATAATGCCGGTGGCAGTGGTATTTCGATCAACGGAATAAATTTTGGCGGCTCGCAAAGTTTTGGCGGCATTTCAACAAGTAATGGAATTGGTTTTAATATAAATCATGCCCCAAATAAAAAACAATCGATATATCTCCAGTATTTTAATGGAAATGTAAACAGTGACCGGCTGACGCATACAGATCTTGCTCAATACAACGGAGATACGGTGATAAACACAACTACAAAACTTACCGGCGATTTCATTACTCATACACATAATTTCGGTATAGGAGCAAGATTGAAACCCGATTCTGTTACAAATATTCTATTCAATGCAAGCTACCTTATCGGGTTACAGGATGAAGATCGCTTTAGCGATATCAGGGGGAATAATAGCAAGATCGGATCATTAAGTGATGGTGATGTAAACCAATATAACGATGCAGAGACACGAATCTATCGTCACGGGTTAGCGATCACACTTTTATCAAAGAAAAAGAAAGGAAGACGATTTAACATCAATCATAACCTCGAAATTAATAACCGGTTTAACGACTACGAATCGCAATCGGATATTAGCTATTATTATCCACGTGCATACGATAGCCTTTATTCACAATTGAGAATGGAAAGAATTCCCAGGACGGATGTAATGTTCATGTTCAATTATAGCGAACCTGTTAATAAAAATTTTACAATACGGTTTGCCGGTCGCTATGAATATGGTAAACTTCATAACGGGATAGGAACTTTTAACAGTATTAACGGCAATGATAAGTATGATACATTGAACACTTCATTAAGCAGTGATTTCAGAAGAATCAGCAATCGTGCATTTCTCGGAGCCGGTCTTGAGTATAAGTGGAAGGACCTGACGATCACTCCATCTGTACGGGTTCTTAATCAGCATGTGAATAACCGAATGATCTCTTCAAACACTTATATAGAGCAACAACAGTTTAATGTATTGCCTGTATTCTCTATTGTGTATAAGCAATTAAATTTGGGATATAACAGGGATATTATTCTGCCGGGATATAGTTCGCTTAACCCGGTTACTGATCTAAGTAATCCTTATTTTATTATTAAAGGAAACCCAGACCTCTTGTCTTCGAAAAGAGATAATATCAATCTTAACTATTATTACAACAATGCAAAAAGATATATTAATGTTGGCGGTTATGTTAGCGCCAGTTTCACCAATAATGATATTGTACAAAGTATTTCCGTAGATGATAAGGGAGTGCAAACAAGCTACCCGGTAAATGTAAATGGAACTGAGAATTATAGCATGAACTGGAATATCAATAAACAATACAAGAATAAGCAGAATAAAATTTTTATGTGGAACATAGGTAACTGGATGGGCGTTACCAGGAGCCTCATGTTTTTTAATGGTATTGAAAGCAGGCAAACTACTTTCAATTATAACCAGTGGATGGGGATTGGTTTAAACCTGAATGATAAATTTGAATGGAACATGAATTATAGTTTCGGAAGAAATTTTACAAAATATACCAACCCTTATTTCCAGGAACTTAAAGTGAGCAATTATGATTGGGGAAATGAACTTGTATTGCGCTGGCCCAAACACCTGATATGGGAAACTCAAATTTCGTACTCATATAATGGAAGCATTCCTTCGGGCTATCCAAAAGAAACTATTCGCTGGAATGGCGCTTTAAATATAACAATGCTGAAAAGTGAAGCGGCAATTTTAAAACTTTCAGTAAATGATATTCTCGACCGGAACCAAAATATTTGGGTAAGTGCAAACCGGAATACAATCACAACGACAGAGAATAATATACTGGGTCGTTATTTCCTGGCAACATTTACTTATAATGTAAGGCCAGCCGGCATGAAGAAAAAAGTAGGTGGTAGGGAAAGATTGTTTATGTTCTAAAATTTTTCTATTACCCCAAGATTAAACAAGGCAAAATCATATTTTACAGGATCATTCTTATCTAATTTTCTTAATGCATCAGTGAGCTCAATTGCTGCCAACCAATCTACCTGTTTTCTTTTTAGCAAGCCTAATTTTTTTGAAACTCTTGCTACATGTACATCAATTGGACAAATAAGTTGTGAAGGGGAAATGTTTTTCCATAAGCCAAAATCTACTCCCTTCTTATCATTTCTTACCATCCATCTCAAAAACATGTTCAATCTTTTGCAAGTTGATTTTTGCAATGGCGAGGAAATATGTTTTTCCGTTCTCTTTAAATGCTCTAACGAAAAAAAATAATTTTTAAAGTGAGTCAAACCATGTTCAGTATCAAGACCAGGAATTGGGAAAAAAGCAAATTCCAAAGAATCATGTTTTGAGTAATGCTGATGAAGAAATTCAATAAAGTAATAAAGATCGTCTTCGTGAAAAGTGCGGTGTTTAAAACCTTTTAGCTTTTTCAGATCTTTTGCTGAATGATCTTTTACAAATGCATAAGGCGAATTATCCATTCGCTGCATTAACTCTTTACTTTTTCCAATGATCGTTGTCCTGTTTCCCCATGCAAATACTGCCGCAAAAAGCCCGGCGATCTCTATATCTTGTTTTTCATTAAATAGGTGAGGGATTGATATTGGATCATCTTTAATAAATGCCGGTTTGTTGTATTCTTTTACTTTGCTATCCAAAAATTCTTTTAGGCGCACCGGCATCATGCAAATTTAATCAGTCAAACCTTTGAAATAAGACTTAAAAAATAAGTATAATGCCGGTGCTATAATTTTCAGATGGGATCCCTGCCGCGGATAAGGCGTAAAATGATCGCAATCACAGCAATTACTATCAGAACATGGATGAGGGAGCCTGCATGAAAAACAAAAAAGCCCAACAACCAACCAATGATAAGGATCACTGCTACGATGTACAAAAGAGAATTCATGGTATAAAAGTTTATACCACGTAATTGCAAGCACCATACCAAAATAAATTAGCCAATTGCTTTTGCAAGATCATCGATCAGATCATCTGCATCTTCAATACCGACACTTAAACGGATCAATGAATCCGTTAATCCATTTTTTATTCTTTCTTCCTTAGGTATTGAAGCATGTGTCATCGAAGCAGGGTGATTGATAAGGCTTTCCACGCCACCTAAGCTTTCTGCCAATGAAAAAAGTTTTGTAGAGGACAGCACTTTCATTGCTTCTTCAACGCTGTCATTTTTTAATACAAAGCTGAGCATGCCGCCAAAATCACGCATTTGTTTTTTTGCAACAGCATGTCCCGGATGATCTTCAAAACCCGGCCAATATACTTTTCCAACTTTAGGATGTTTTTTTAACCAGTGTGCAATTTTTGCCCCATTCTCGCAATGAGCTTTCATTCTTACATGTAGTGTTTTTATTCCACGCAACACAAGAAAACAATCCATTGGTCCAGGAACAGCGCCGCAACTTTTTTGGATAAAATATAATTTATCTCTTAATTCAAGACTATCGATCATCAGCGAGCCTTGTATTACATCACTATGCCCGCCAAGATATTTGGTTACAGAATGCATGACAATATCTGCACCGAGATCAATAGGATTTTGCAAATAAGGTGAAGCAAAAGTATTATCAACTGCCAGCAAAATTTTTTTAGGTTTTGTAAGGGCAGCCACTGCAGCAATATCAGTAATATTCATTAATGGATTTGTCGGAGTCTCCAGCCAAACAAGTTTTGTTTTGTTTGTTATTGATGCAGAAATGTTTGAAGCATTTGTAGTATCGACATAAATAAACTTAATTCCGAATTTTTCAAACACTTTTGTAAATAAGCGATAAGTTCCTCCATACATATCATTGCCGCAGATCACTTCATCACCCGGTTCTAATAATTTTATTACTGCATCAGTTGCGGCTACACCACTGCTAAAGGCCAAAGCATACTTTGCGTTCTCAATTACTGCAAATGCTTTTTCCAGTGCAGTACGTGTTGGATTCTGGCTGCGGGCATATTCATAACCTTTGTTTTTGCCGGGAGCTTCCTGTACATAAGTACTTGTTTGATAGATAGGGGTCATTATCGCACCAGTAGATGGATCGGGTTCTGCGCCTGCATGAATATATTTGGTTGCTTCTTTCATGTTTAAATTTTGAATGTCTGCAAAGATGTGGAATATCAGCCAAATCGCTGTTTACCATTCATCATCGATAAAATTTCACTTAACAAAGACTTAACGGACAAATTGGACAGGCTCAAATCATGCTTCAGCCAATCGAAAATATTTTTGAAGACCATTTTTTAATGTTTGGGAAGTATTAGGATTTCTTTATACCCCCTAACAAAATAAGCTGCCGCTGCCGATGGCAGATAAACTGCTTGTCTTGTTTAGGTAACTACTATAACTTGTACTTGGTCAGAATTTCTTAATCAAAAAAGTATAACCATGAAAAAGTTAATAATCTTCACCTGTCTTTTTGCTGCGCTTAGCGCAACAGCATCCAATCCCCCGGAAGTGAGTGAAAAAGTTTTAAAAGCATTTAATGAAACTTTTATGAAGGCCACCGAAGTTGTATGGCATGAAGTACAAAATTTGTATGAAGCGAGTTTTAAACAATCCGAAGTAATATCAAGAGCAATTTATGACCAGGATGGAAACTTGCTTAGAACAACCCGTTATTATTCACAAGAAAATCTTCCCATCAATATTCTCACAAAACTTCAAAAGAGGTTTGCTGGTAAATCTGTTTATGGTATAACAGAATTATCTACTGATGATGAAGTATCCTACCACATAACAATGCAGGATGAGAAAAACTGGTATATTATCAAAGCAGATAATTGGGGAGGTCTTGAGCTGGAGAAAAAATACAAGAAGGCGTAGGTTATACAGTGAATATAAATAGCCGTTTCGCCCCCTGGTGGAATGGCTTTCTATTTAAATAAGAACGAAGAAGTGAGGTAACGCCAGTCATAATTGTCAGCTTCATGTGCAGGTTTCGCTTCAATTTTTTTATCTATTACTTCTGGTTTAAGAATCTTTTCATCAACAAGTATCTTTTTAGCATCCGTGATCAATTCCATTATCTTTTCGTTTTGTATCCATTGTTCCTGCGGCGGTTCAAAACCAGTTTTATCTTTTCGCCAAACTATTTCATTTGGCAACTTCTCTTTCATTTTTTCCCGCAGCAACCATTTTGTCCAGCCACTCCTGATCTTAAAGTTTGCCGGCAATGAAAAAATAAATTCAACTAATTCATGGTCCAGGAAAGGCAAACGAACCTCCCGTCCATGCGCCATTGAATTTCTGTCAGCATAACGAAGTAATTCTTCTAATCCATGCATGCAGGTATTAAAATATAAGACCCCGTTAAGACTGAATATTTCAGGTGTGATATAATAAGCTTCTTTACTTTGTAATTGAGTAAAATCTTTTGTGAGGTCTTCCTGTCTTAATGCATTCAATAAATAGTGTCTTTCTAAAAAAAGAGTAGCAAACTCAGGAAATAAAGCGGCAACCCGGTTCCTCCATCCAAATCTTTCAGTGATCCCTAATTCTTTTGCTGCATTCAATTCACGACTTGATAAAAGCTTTCTTTTCCTGAAAAGCTCTTGCCAATACCATTTATAGTATTTATGATAGCCAGCTAATGTTTCATCAGCGCCTTGTCCATCCAGTAAAACTTTTATTCCTTTTTGTTTTGCCAATTCATACACTTTATACTGGGCATAAATACTGCCGGAGCTAAATGGCTCTTCCTGGTAATAAAAAAGTTTTTCAAGATCGTTATATAATGTAACTCCATCCGGAGTAGTAGTGAAATGTTGTAAATGAAATTTATCTGCTACTAGTTTTGCAAATGCTGATTCATCTTTGTCAAAGCCGGGGAATATAGAAGTAAAAGCGGCCAGTGGTGAATTCTGGGATGTAAGTGAATGCAGGGTTGCAATGATGGATGAGCTATCCAATCCTCCGCTTAAACTAGTGCCAACAGGCACATCACTCCTTAATCTTCGTTGAGTTGATCGCTGAAAAAGAAAACCAAATTTTTCTATCGCTTCGGCATCGGATATTTTTTTATTTTCATTTTCTACATCAATATCCCAGTAATTGGAAATTGAAAGTTGAAAGTTATCCCGATAGCTATC
>Ga0207701_10006858_pt1 | contig 11357 bp, 9 predicted proteins | sample KBSSwiSSwithPhiX_FD_184294 | JGI IMG/M metagenome (GOLD analysis project Ga0207701, IMG submission 184294) | Switchgrass rhizosphere bulk soil microbial communities from Kellogg Biological Station, Michigan, USA, with PhiX - S5 (SPAdes) (version 2) | ecosystem: Environmental > Terrestrial > Soil...
GACGACCTTTGGAATCTGCTTCGTGGTGTACTGCGCGTTGCCCGGGTCGACCCGCTCGGGCGAGAAGGCGAGGAGAAAGTCTTCTCCGGCCTTGAACCCGCCGGCTTCGAGCATCGGCTGCACGACCTCATCGGTGGTGCCAGGGTAGGTGGTCGATTCGAGGATGACCAGCTGCCCGCGGTGCAGCACCCGGGCGGCAGCCTCGACTGCCTTCACCACATACGAGAGATCGGGGTCCTTCGTCTTGCGCAGCGGCGTGGGGACGCAGATGTCGATCACGTCCATGTCGCCGAGCTTCGCCATGTCGCTCGTCGCGCGCAGTTTCCCCTTCTGAACGACATCCGACAGCTCGGACGCCGGCACGTCGGGGATGTAACTCTTCCCGGCGTTGATTTGCGCGATCTTCCCCTCGTCGACATCGAAGCCGGTGACGTCGAAGCCGGCCCTGGCGAACTCTACCGCCAGCGGCAGGCCGACGTACCCCAGCCCAATGATGCCGATTCGCGCCTGCGTGGTCCTGATGCGTTCGAGGAGGTCGCTCGCCGCCGTCATCGAGGCTGACGGCTCCCCACGGCGGCCGGAGTTGTCGCGCTCAGGCGCGCCACGTCGGCGTCGACCATCATCTCGATCAGCTGCTTGAAGTCGACGTCCGGCGCCCACCCGAGTTCCTTGCGTGCCTTGCCTGAATCGCCGAGCAGGTGGTCGACCTCCGCCGGCCGCAGGAGTGCGGGATCCTGGTAGACGTGTTTCTGCCAGTCGAGACCGACTCGGGCGAACGCGATCTCGATGAGTTCCCTCACCGAATGGCTCACGCCGGTGGAGATGACGTAATCGTCGGGCGCGTCCTGCTGCAACATCAGCCACATGGCGCGGACGTAGTCGCCGGCGAAACCCCAGTCGCGCTGCGCATCGAGGTTACCGATCGACAGCTTGTCCTTCAGTCCCAGCTTGATGCGTGCGACACCGTCGGTCACCTTCCGCGTGACGAACTCGAGCCCGCGGCGCGGCGATTCGTGGTTGAAGAGCACGCCGGACACGGCAAAGAGGTTGTAGCTCTCGCGGTAGTTGACCGTGATGTAGTGGCCGAAAACCTTGGACACGCCGTACGGGCTGCGCGGATAGAACGGCGTCATCTCGGTCTGCGGCACCTCGCGGACCTTGCCGAACATCTCGCTGGACGAGGCCTGGTAGAACCGGATGGCCGGGTCCACCCGCCTCACCGCGTCGAGCAGGCGCGTGACCCCCTGCGAGTTGAACTCGCCGGTCAGCATCGGCTGATCCCACGACGCGGGAACGAACGACATGGCAGCCAGGTTGTAGAGTTCCTGGGGACGGACCTGCTCGATGACGTTGAGCAGGGAGAGCTGATCGAGCAGGTCGGCCGGCAGCAGCGTGACGCGGTCGAGCAGGTGATCGATGCGCCAGGAATTGGGCGCACTGAGGCGGCGGGCCGTCCCAAACACCTCGTAACCCTTGTCCAGCAGCAGTTCGGCGAGGTACGAGCCGTCCTGTCCCGTGATGCCCGTAATAAGTGCGCGCTTGGCCATTCCAACTCCGGTCAATTTACCCAGACAAAAACCTTCGAATTGTACCACGGTGTACGATGCCGGCGATGGACCGGGGCGCAGCGTCGATTGACGTGGCGGTCATCGGCGCAGGGGTGACCGGGCTCGCCTCTGCACGCGCGATTGCGCGCGATGGACGCTCGGTCTGCGTGCTCGAGCGTCATCCTCGACCGGGCCTCGACACGAGCACACGCAACAGCGGCGTCATCCATGCCGGCATCTACCACCCGCCAGGCTCGTTGAAGTCGACGCTCTGTGTCCGCGGGAACCGTCTGATGTACGCGTTTTGCGAAGCCATGAGAGTGCCGCACGCGCGGTGCGGCAAGCTGGTCGTCGCCGCCGACGAACACGAGCAGGACGCCCTCGAGTCGCTGCTCCAGATGGGACGGGAGAACGGCGTCGACGGGCTGGAGCTGGTGAACACCCAATTCGTGGCACAGCGCGAACCGCACGTGCGCGCAGTCGCCGCGCTGCTCTCACCAAACAGCGGGATTGTGGACGCGGAAGCCTACGTTCGCGCGCTGTTGCAGAGTTGCGGTGAGGCCGGCGTCGCGTTTCTGCCGGACTCGAAGCTGCTCGCTGCCGAACCGCATGCCGATGGCGTCATGCTCCACACGGCACGCGAGTCGATCCTCGCCGGGCAGGTTGTGAACGCCGCGGGGCTTTACGCCGACGAGGTATCCGCGCTCCTCGGAGGTGAGAGATTCACCATTTATCCCTGCCGTGGCGAGTATGCGGAACTCGCGACCTCGAAGCGCCACCTGGTCAACGGGCTCGTCTACCCGCTGCCGCACGCGTCCGGCCATGGCCTCGGCGTGCACCTCGTACGCACGACCGGAGGTGAAGTCTGGCTCGGTCCGACGATTCAGTACCAGGAACGGAAGGACGACTACGACGGCGACAGGCTGCCGGTCGAAGCGTTCGTGGAGCCGGCGCAGCGGCTGCTGCGGGGTGTCACTCCTGGGGACCTGCGCCTGTCCGGCAGCGGAATCCGCGCGAAGCTGCACCCGCCGACCGAGGCGTACGCCGATTTCCTCATCCGACGTGACGAGCGTGCTGTGCGGGTCGTGCAGGCGGCCGGAATCGATTCGCCAGGGCTCACAGCAAGCCTCGCCATTGGCGAACGGGTAGCTTGGATCATTGCTGATTGCTAAATGCTGATTGCCAATTGGAATCGCGAATCTTCAATCGCGAAACGGAATGCCGATGAGCAATCAGATTAGCGATTCGCGATTAGCGATTTGCGTTTCGATTAGCAATTAGCATTTTGGCGATTAGCAATTCAAGTATTGTCCCAGTGCTGTCTGCCACGTCTGGAGCTCATACCCGACAGCCGCGGAAAGCTTCTGGTTCGACAGCGCGCAGTACCGCGGACGCGCGGCAGGCAGCGTGACATCATCGACGCTGATCACGTCGAACTGAGGTGCGACGGCCAGCAGGCGCGCGGCCTCGGCGGCCACGTCGAGCCATGTCGCGAAACCGGTGTTGACGCAGTGATACACGCCCGGCTCGCTGCGGCGCTCAAGGAGGGCCAGCGTCGCCAGCGAGGCATCCTCGATGTAGGTGGGCGACACGGTGCGATCGCCAAAAACGCGCACGACCTGGCCGGCACGCAGCCCCTTCACGATGTTGGTGAGACTACCCTTGTCCGGTCCGCCTGGCACCGTACCAAACAGGCTCTCGACCCGAAGCACGTATGAGATCGGCGCGTCGGCGGCAAACCACTCGCCAAGCAGTTTCGACGCGGCGTACGCGCTGCGGGGATTCGGAGGAATGTCTTCGGTCATCGGCGTCGACGCCGTGCCGTCGAAGACGAAGTCGGTACTGAAATGGACCAGCGTTGCGCCGGTCTCGCGTGCCGCGCGCGCGAGGGAGCGGACGGCAAACGCATTGGTTCGCAGCGCATCCACCGGATGCGATTCCGCCGCGTCGACGTTGTTGTAACCGGTGCAGTTGATGATCGCGTCCGGACGCAATGCGGCGAACGTCCGGCGCACAGCCTCATCGTCTTCGATATCGAGCGAGGCGCGATCGAAGGCGGTCACGTCGTGGGCCTTCCGCGCCTCGTGCACCATCGCGGCGCCCAACTGGCCCCGCGATCCGATGACGGCCAGCCGCATCAGGCAGCGCTCCGCGCGTCGCTGAACCGCCGTATCTTCTCGTCGTCCAGCACCCCTTCCCAGCGCGCGACGACGGCCGTGGCAATGCAGTTGCCCATGACGTTGACCCCGGTGCGGCCCATGTCCATCACCTGGTCGATACCGAGGAGAATGGCCGCACCTTCGAGTGGGAGACCGAATTGGGACAGTGTCGCGGTCAGTACCACCAGCGCCGCTCGCGGGACACCTGCAACGCCCTTGCTCGTCAGCATGAGCGTCAGCATCATCATCAGTTGATGCCCGACCGTGAGCGATATTCCGGCGAGTTGCGCCACGAAGACGGTCGCGAGCGACAGGTAGAGCGTCGTGCCGTCGAGATTGAAGCTGTAGCCGGTCGGCAGCACGAACGCGACGATCCGTCGCGGCACGCCGAAGCGCTCCATCACCTCGAGTGCATCGGGCAATGCGGCTTCGGAGCTCGCGGTTGAGAATGCGATGAGGAACGGCTCGCGGATCGCGCGCGCAAAGGTCAAGAACGGCACCCTGATGAGGAACGACACGCCTCCGATGACGATGACCACGAAAATCGCAAGACCGGCATACATCAGGACGACGAGTTTCCCCAGCGTGAGCAGTACTGCGATACCTTTGCCGCCGACGGTAGCGCCGATCGCGGCAAAGACGCCGATCGGCGCAAACCACATCACGTAGCCCGTCACCTTGAACATCGTCTGGGCGACCGACTCGAACAGGTCGAACACCGGCTTCCCGCGTTCGCCGAGCGACGCCACGGCGATGCCGAAGAAGGTGGCGAACACGACGACCTGCAGGATGTCGCCGCGGGCCATCGCATCGACGACCGACGTCGGAAACAGGTGCAGGAGGATGTCCCAGGCGTGTTGCTGCGCCTGCGGCATGGCGGCCACTGCGCTGGTGTCGCCGGCGAGCGGGACGGCCAGCCCGACGCCGGGCTGAAAGACGTTGACCAGCAGCAGCCCGATGCCGAGCGCGAAAGTAGTGGCCACTTCGAAGTAGATGATGGCCTTCAGGCCGATCCGGCCGAGCGACCGCATGTCTCCGCTGCCGGCGATGCCAACCACGATCGTCGAGAACAGCAGCGGCGCGACGATCATCCGGATCATCCGGAGGAACATGTCGGCGAGTGGACGGATGGAGACCGCGAACGCTGGCCACAGCCACCCCACCGCGATGCCGAGGAGCAGCCCGATGAAGATCCGGGTCGGTCCGCTGATGCGACTCCCGGAGCGTGGCGACCGCGTCGCGTCGGCATTCGCCGCGGGCGAGATCTCTGGGCGGGGCGTGATCATCCAGCCGTTCCGACAGCGGTCTTGTCGCTCAGCGCGCCGATGAACTCGGCGATGGCGGACACGACCGCCTGCTGCTGCTCGATCGAGATCTCCGAGTAAATCGGGATGGCGATCGTCTGGCTGGCCGCTCGCTCGGCGTGCGGAAAGGTGCCGCGAACGTATCCGAGATCGGCGAAGCACTGCTGCAGGTGGAACGGCACCGGGTAGTAGATCTCGTTGCCGATGCCGCGGCCGTCGAGAAACGCCTTCAGATCGTCGCGGTGAGGCACGCGAATGACGAACTGGTTGTAGATGTGGTGCAGCCCCGGTGGTTCGACGGGCAGGACGAGGCGATCGAGGAGGCCAGCCTCGCGGAAGAGCGTCGCGTACCGCTTCGCGTTCAGCCTTCGCGCCTCGGTCCATGCAGCAAGGTGCGGAGCCTTCACCCGAAGCACGGCCGCCTGCAAGGCGTCCATCCGGAAGTTGCCGCCAACCAGTTGATGGTAGTACTTCGGCTCCATGCCGTGCATGCGGAGGAGTTCGGCACGCTTCGCCAGCGCCGCGTCGTTCGTCGTGACCAGGCCGGCGTCGCCGAACGCGCCAAGGTTCTTGCTCGGAAAGAACGAGAAGCACCCGAACTGGCCCATTCCGCCGGCGGGCTTGCCGTGGTAAACCGAACCGATGGCCTGCGCGGCGTCTTCGACGATCGCGACGCCCGCCTTTTCGGCGGCGCGCAGGATCGGATCCATGTCCGCGGACAGGCCGTAAAGGTGGACCGGCATGATCGCCCTGGTTCGCGGCGTAATAGCGGCTTCGACGGCGGACGTGTCGATGTTGTAGGTGACCGGATCGATGTCCACCAGCACCGGCTTCGCGCCGACACGCGCGATGCAGCCGGCGGTCGCAAAGAACGAATAGGTGGTGGTGACGACCTCGTCGCCCGGTCCGATCCCGAGCGCCATGAGCGCGAGCAGGATCGCGTCGGTACCCGACGACACCGCAACCGCGTGCTTCACGCCGATGAGCGCCGCGAGTTCGTGTTCGAGCGACGTGATCTCGGGCCCCATGATGAAGCGCTGGCTGTCGCACACGCGGGTGATGGCCGCGAGCACCTCGTCGCGGATAGGCGCGTACTGGGCCTGGAGATCAAGCAGCGGCACGTGCGCTTGCCGGGCAGTCATCTGCGAATTCTACTATCGGCGGGACTTGACCGCCGCGCGGGTCTCACGTTCGGTCTCGCGCCGTTTGATCGTCTCGCGCTTGTCGTAGTCCTTCTTGCCCTTGGCCAGCCCGATGGCCACCTTCACGCGCCCCTTGCTGAAATACATTCGCAGCGGCACCAGGGTCATGCCCTTCTCGGTCGTCTTTCCAATCAGCTTCCGGATCTCGTCGCGGTGCATCAGGAGCTTGCGCTGCCGCAGCGGTTCGTGGTCGGCGTAGCCGCGGTGCGAGTACGAGCTGATGTTCACGTTGTAGAGCCACACCTCGCCCTTCTCGACGCGGGCGTAGCTGTCGCGCAGGTTGACGCGGCCTTCGCGAATCGATTTGACCTCGGTCCCGAGCAGGACCATGCCGGCTTCCCACGTGTCCAGGACGTGGTAGTCGTGGAACGCCTTCCGGTTCTCTGCGATGTTCTCTTGCGCGAGTTCGCGCGCTGATTTCTCAGCCATGATCGGTCGACTGCAACTTTCCCGCGAGCTTTGCGGCGAGCAGGACGGCCGCCACCATGCTGCCGTGATCCGCGATGCCCTTCCCGGCGATGTCGAACGCCGTGCCATGGTCGACCGACGTGCGGATGATCGGAAGCCCGATCGTCACATTCACAGCCTGGCCGAACGCCAGCAACTTCACGGGGATCAGCCCCTGGTCGTGATAGCAGGCGATGACGACGTCGAATTCGCCGCGGGTGGCGCGCACGAAGATCGTGTCGGCCGGAAATGGCCCGGAGACCGTCGTCCCTTCCCCGCGGCATTCTTCGATTGCCGGGATGATCGCGTCGATTTCCTCCCGTCCGAACAGCCCGTGCTCACCGGCGTGGGGATTGAGTCCAGCCACCGCAATACGCGGACGCGCCACGCCGAATCGTGGCAGCTCCCTGGCAGCCAGCCGGATCGTTTCGGCGATCGTCTCGCGGGTGAGCGCGCGCGGCACCTCCGACAACGCGATGTGCACCGTGGCCAGGACGACGCGCAGCGCGTCGGAGTGAAACATCATCGCAACACGCCGGGCGGCGGTCAGGTGCGCCAGCAGGTCCGTATGGCCGGTCCAGTGAAGTCCAGCCAGCCGGAACGCCTCCTTGTTCACGGGTGCCGTCGCGATCGCGTCGACCGCACCGCTCCGCGCATCGTTCACAGCGCGCAGGAGGACATCGTACGCCGCGCGCCCCGCGGCACCCGAAAGGACTCCGGGCTCGAACCGCTCCGACCCTGGCGGCAGGTACATGATCGGCTCGCATACCTCGAGCACGCGCGGGTCGATCACAGTCTTGGCGACGATCTCAGGTCCGATGCCCGCCGGATCTCCGGAAGTCAGCGCAATTCGAGGCCGCACTACCGGCACCCGCACGAGCCGCTCGAGCAGCCGTCGCCGCACTTGCCGCTGCCACAGCCCGATGGGTTGTCGCAGCCGCCTTCGCTGCCGCATCCGCCGTGCACCTGGCCTTTGGCGTTGGGCAGTTCGTAGCGGAGACAGCATTTGAGACGCCCGCAAAGCCCCGAGAGCTTCGACGGGTTGAGGCTCAGATCCTGCTGCTTCGCCATCTTGATCGAGACCGGCTCGAACGAGGTGAGGAAGGTCGTGCAGCACAACGGACGGCCGCAGGTGCCGTATCCGCCGAGCGCCTTCGCTTCGTCGCGGACGCCTATCTGGCGCATCTCGATCCGTGTTCTGAATTCCGCCGCCAGTTCGCGCACGAGTTCGCGGAAGTCGACACGCGCATCAGCCGTGAAATAGAACAGGAGGCGCGACCCGTCGAACGCCTGCTCGACGCGCGTGAGCTTCATCGCCATCCCGCGCTCGCGGATGCGAAGGAGCGCAAACCGGTACGCCTCTTCCTCGCGCTGCTGGTGACGCAGCCGCGCGATGATGTCCTCGTGCGAGGCGAGGCGCACGAGCCGGTGCGAGGGATCCGCGGCGCCCGGGCGCCGCGCCGCGATCTGCGGAATCAGCGGCGTGACCGTGCCAATCGCCGGGCCGTTTTCCGTCTGGACGACAACCTGGTCGCCAGGCCGCGGGACCCGCATCAACTCACCATCGTCGATGACGAAGCTCTGGGAGCGGCCGACGGGCGACAGCTTCACCGAGACGAACCGAAGCGGCTGTGCTACAGGGTCCGGCATGGCTAGAGCTGCAGGACGAGCCAGTCGGCGACCAGCTTCGCGTTGGTGTATCGCTCGAGCGCGGCCAGCGCGCCGTCGACAGCCTGGAATGCCTGGCGCCCGCGCTCGCCGGCAAAAGCCGTCAGGCGCTGGAGTTTCGGCAGGAGGTCGGCGTTCGCCAGTATCGCTTCGTCGGCTGATGCGGCGATCGCCTCGATGTCGCGCAGCAGCGACGACATCGCGCGCAGGTACACGGCGAGCTGGTCCCGTTCGACGGACGCCGGACCACCGGACGCCTTCGGCACCAGGTCCTTCGCGATCTCGATCCGCCGGCGGCCATCGTCGGAGCCTGCGGCCAGGGTGAGAACCCTGAGAGCGACATCCCGCGCGTCGGCCTCGTCCTCGTCAGCGTCATTCGCGGCAAGCGCGGCGCCGATGCTGCCGCCGGCCCGCAGGACGGCCTGACGCGCTTTCCGCTCGTCGTACCCGCGTTTCTGCAGCGCAGACATTACGTCGTCGGGCTCGAGCGCGCGGAAGCGCAGCTGAGGACACCGTGAGCGCACGGTTGCCAGCAGAGTGTCGGGAAGAGCGGTCACGAGGATGAAGACCGATGACGCAGGCGGCTCCTCGAGAACCTTCAGGAGCCCGTTCTGAGCCGATGTCTCGAGTCCGTCCGCCTGGTTGATGATCGTGACGCGGCGGCGCCCTTCGAACGGACGATATCCGGCGCGATCGATCGCGTCGCGCACCTGATCGATCTTGATGTTGCCCTTGTCGTTGGGCTCGAGCAGCAGGACGTCGGGATGGACACCACGTGCGATGCGCGCGCACGCAGCACAGGTGCCGCACGCATCGAACTCATGGATATCGAAGGTGGAAGAACCGGGCGCCCGCACCACCGGCGCGAGGCAATTAAGCGCCTGCGCAGTGGCCACGGCGGCCATCTGCTTGCCGATGCCAGACGGCCCGGAGAAGATCAGGCTCGGCGGCAGCGAGTGTCCCGCAACAGAGCGGGACAGCAGTGCCACGAGCTTGCGATGTCCGATGATGTCGCGGAACGGCATGTGCGCCCAACGTTCCGCATCCTATCACCTGTTCCGGTCTTTCTCCCGGTTGCGGTCGCCCTCGTCGCGGCCGACGCCGAACACCCGCGACCAGAATCCTCGCTTCTTCTTCTGAGGCTCCTCAGCCTTCTGCGCGTCCGCCGTGGGCTCGGCGATTCCCGAGGTTGCTGCGGTGGCAGGCGGCAGGCTCGTGTCTTCCACGTGAGGCGCAGGCGGCTTCTCGTTTCCTCCACTGAACACCGCGGCAATGGAACCAAAAATGCCGCGAGAGGCGTGGATATCGCAGGTCGTCGTCGGCTGCGTTCCTTTCGCGAAGTACTCCGTGTAGACCATCGAGCGCTGCGTCAGGTGCCCCTTCTCGTCGATCACGTCCGCGTGCTCGCAGCCTTCGGTCGCAAGCTTGCCCGACATGCGGCAGACGTTCGCGGTCACGATGCCGTCAGGCATCCGCAGCCACTCCGGTTTCGCGTCTTTGGTTGCCGCCTTCATGAACGAGGCCCAGAGCGGCACCGCCACATCAGCGGCGAAGCCGCCGGGCAGGATCGTGCGCGGCTGGTCGAAACCCACCCAGACTCCGGCCACGAGCGAGGGCGTGAAGCCGACAAACCAGGCGTCGTTGTAGTCGTTGGTCGTTCCGGTCTTCCCTGCGGCAGGCAGTGTGAACCCCAAAGTCCGCGCTCGAGCAGCAGTACCGGCGTTGATGACATCGGCCATCATGTTGGCCATGAGGTACGCCGTCACTTCGCTGATGGCGCGACTGCCCGCCTCCTCGGCGGCGAAGAGCACCTTTCCATCGCGGTCTTCCACGCGGCGAATCACGATCGGTTTCGGCACGATGCCGTTGTTGGCGAATGCGGCATAGGCGGCTGTCATCGCCTGCAGCGTCACCTCTCCCGAGCCGAGTGCGAGCGAGGGCACGCTAGGCACGTCGCCCACGCCCATGGCCTTGGCGTATTCCACGGTCTTTGGAATGCCGACGTCCTGCAGCAGGCGCACGGCCGCGCGATTGCTCGATGTCCGCAGGCCGGCGCGAAGGCTCATCGAGTCGGCTGTTGAGTGCTCGTCCTCCGGTGTCCACTCGCCCTGGAGCGTGGGGATTGGCGCGTTGAGATTCTCGATGAGCGAGGCCGGCGTGTAGCCCGCCTCCAGCGCGGCGGCGTAGACAAACGGCTTGAACGCGGAGCCCGGCTGCCGCTTCGCCTGCACGGCCCGGTTGAAACGGCTGTCGTCGAAGTTGCGGCCGCCCGTCATAGCCCGGACGTGGCCCGTGTCGGGCTCGAGAGCGATCAGAGCTGCCTGAAGGGGTGCCTCATCGGGGGCTGGCGCCTGCTTTCTCCGCTTTGCGACGGCGGCGCGCCGTTCGTCGAGGCTCTTCAGCCCCGCGGCTACCGCCGCATCCGCCGCCAGTTGCATCGGCATGTCGATCGTCGAGTAGACGCGCAGCCCGCCCTGGTACACGCGCTGCCAGCCGAACCGGTCCACGAGTTCGCGACGGACCTGCTCCTTGAAGTACTGGCCGTGCGGCTCGTCGGCCCGCAGACCATCGTTCAGCACCGGCCTGGTCTTTCGCGCGGCCTGCAGCGTCGTCCGATCGATGTTTCCGGCGTCCGCCATGGCCTGCAGCACCACGTTGCGCCGCGCAACAGCGCGTTCCATGCTGACGGTGGGAGCGTACGAAGACGGGGACTTGACGAGGCCCGCAAGGAGCGCCGCTTCGGGTACTGAAAGTTCGGACGCGTGCCTGCCGAAGTACCCGCGGGACGCGGCCTCGACGCCGTAGAGACCGTCGCCGAAGTAGACCTTGTTCAGGTACATCTCGAGGATCTGGTCCTTGGCGTAGAGCCGCTCGATTCGGCCGGCGAGGATCAGTTCCTGCACCTTGCGGCGATAGGTCTTGTCGGGCGTCAGAAAACTCTGTCGGGCGAGCTGCTGCGTGATCGTGCTGCCGCCCTGCGCAAGGCGCCCCCGCCGGATATTGGCCAGCACGGCGGAGCCGATGCGGATC
>Ga0207701_10006859_pt1 | contig 11356 bp, 13 predicted proteins | sample KBSSwiSSwithPhiX_FD_184294 | JGI IMG/M metagenome (GOLD analysis project Ga0207701, IMG submission 184294) | Switchgrass rhizosphere bulk soil microbial communities from Kellogg Biological Station, Michigan, USA, with PhiX - S5 (SPAdes) (version 2) | ecosystem: Environmental > Terrestrial >...
GCCGCGCCCGGGTGATTTCGTCGTCGAAAAAATGCGCATGAGCGCCTGGGAAGGCACCCGGCTGGAAACCATCCTGAAAGCGACCGGCCGCGACATGATCATCAATACCGGCGCGTGGACCAACATGTCGGTCGAGCACACCGCGCGTACCGGCGCCGACAAGGGTTTTTTCATGATCGTGCCGGAGGATTGCTGCTCGACGATGAACGCCGAGTGGCACAACGCCTCGGTCAACTTTGCGATGCAAAACGTCTCCGTCGTGACCAACGCCGATGCCGTGATCAAAGCGCTTGGATGAAAGCAGGACGGTGCCGAAACTGTTTCATCTCTCCTGTTCGCCGCGCGCCGATTCGGAATCGGGTGCGGGTGCACGCGTCTTCCTCGATCGTTTCCGTCAAGCGCGACCGGACTGGGACATCGACGTGATGAATCTATGGAAGGATTACCTGCCGGAATTCGAAGGTTACATCCTGGAAGCCAAATATTCCCGCCTCGGCGGGCGTGCGTTCACCGACTCACAGCGCGATGCCTTTGCGGTCGCCGAACGCATCGCGGTTCGCTTCTCGCTCGCCGATCGTGTTCTGATTTCGACCCCGATGTGGAATTTCGGTATCCCCTACAAGCTGAAGCAATGGATCGATGTGATCACGCAGCCCGGGCTGACGTTTGGCTTTGACGCGGCGAAAGGCTACCAGCCCCTGCTCAAGGACCGACCGACCATCGTGATCCTCGCCAGCGGCAGCGATTTCGTCACCGGCATGAACCGCGGCCGCATCGACATGGCGACGCCTTATCTGCGCGAGGCGCTCCGTTTCATCGGGATCAGCGACGTGCGTTTCGTGCCCATCGGCCCGACGGCAGGCCCGCCCGAGCCGGCCCGTGCCGCGCGGCAGAGCGCGCACCGCCGCCTGACCGACATCGCTGCGCGCTTCTAAACGCGTGTCGGCGGCATTGCACCGGTGGTGCGGACTGAAGAAAAGCGAGCTAAAATCAATTGGGTTGACAGGACACCCTTCCCGCCAATATCGGGTTTCCGATCAAACTATCCTGAGGCTTTGATGTCAGATCATTGGCAAGCATGAGCGATTTAGAGAACGCAACAAAAGCATTCGACGCCCTGAAAGCCGCGGAACGCCAGCCTGCCCAGCTCGCTTTGCCGATACTGAACGGGCTGATTGGCCTCGTTCAGGGAAGCGGCGAAGCGCCGCTGGAAGTCGAGGAGGCACGCTCCAGCGCCTTCATGGCAATCTGCGAGGTCGGAAAGGCCCTGCACCGCGGCCAGCCCGCGGATCAGCTCTGGGCGACCGCGATCGGGGCGACGGAGCGGTGGATGTCGCTGGCAAAGTGACCGGTGATTCTACGCGACTTGATTGATTGCTACGCCGGGCAAACTTGCCAGTTCCGCCTGCGCTGTACGCCTCCGCAAGAGTGAGATTGACGCTGCGGCTGGCGGGTTATTCCCTGCTCTCCCCTTGTTCTACGCGGCTCGCTCGCCGATGATGGCGTCAACAGACAATCGGGGGAGCGCCATGACGGCCGTTTTGCAACTATTGCTCGCAGCCGTTTTGCTGCTGGGCGGCGTCTCGGCGGCCTCCGCGGAGGGCTATCCAGCCAGGTCGGTGCGTGTGGTCGTCGGTTTTCCTGCCGGCGGCCCTACGGACGTGATCGCACGCCTGGTGGCGCAAAAGCTTTCGGATGCGCTCGGGCAGCAGTTTTTTGTCGAAAATATCGGTGGCGCCGGCGGCAACACCGCGGCCGGCCAGGTGGCGCGCGCGACCCCCGACGGCTACACCATCATGGCGGTCAGCACCGGTTTTGTGGTCAATCCGAGCCTCTACGCCAAGGTGCCCTACGATGCCCTCAAGGACTTCGCAGCCGTGACGCTGGTCGCCGTTTCGCCGAATGTGGTGGTGGTGAACCCGGCAGTTCCGGCCAAATCGCTGCCCGAACTGGTACAACTCATCAAGGACAACCCAGGCAAATACAGCTACGCCGGTCCTGGCGTCGGCTCGACGCCGCATCTCGGCGGCGAACTGTTCCGCCTCGCATTCAATCTCGACCTCGTCCATGTGCCGTTTACAGGCGCCGCACCGGCCGTTCAGGCCACGATCGGTGGCCACACGCCGATCGCCTTCACCGCGCTGCCGTCCTCGTTTTCGGCGATACAGGCCGGGCAAGTGCGCGCGCTCGGAGTTGCCGCGAGCGAGCGCTCGCCCGCAATACCTGACGTACCGACCTATGCCGAACAAGGCATCAAGGATCAGGAGGCCGACACCATCACCGGCATTGTCGCGCCGGCGGGAACGCCGAAGGAAATCATCGATTTGCTCTATCGCGAGATCGCCAAGGCCGCCGCGCAGCCGGACGCGAAGGCTCGACTGATGGCGCTGGGCTTCAAGCCGGTTGCGAACAAGCCGGAGGAGTTCGGCGCCCGCATCAAGCTGGAAATGGAAAAATGGGGCAAGGTGGTGCGCGACGCCAAACTGAGAATCGAATGATCGTGCAGCAATTCAGCGCTGCGGGTCTTTCGCAGGATCGAGGATGAACGTCAGGCCGATCCGGTTTTGCTTGATCCAGGCGATCCGGCACTCGTGAACGATGGAGGAATCCTCCGCCATCACGAGGCGAAAACGCTGCGGGACGAATGCAGGATTATCTACGTCGATGGCCGCCCCTTCGGGTGAAATATTGCGCACCACGCAACGCATCACGGAACCGCCCGACGACACATAGGCGGGTTCCTCGATTTCGGTTCGCGGATGCTTTCGCTTTTCTTCCATCCGTTCGGTCCTGGATTTCCGGATTTCGCGCAAACGACGCACGTAACGGCAAAACTCTGAACGAACCTGTCGCGCGCGTATAGCAGCGTCCAGCACGAAAGCCGGGATAAGCCGCAGCCACGGTTGCACACGATTCAGGCCGCGTACGCAACTGACGATCGGAGGCTTGCGGTCGATTTGTGCAGAGCGGCAGGAATTCTCCATCGTCTCTGCGCAGATGTGCTCCGCGTCTACGCAGGCTTGTCGCACGCGGCGGCATCGCGATACCCTTCATCCAACATAGGCGGAGCGCTGGCGCGACGCACAGGCGCCAATGGGGAAACGCCATGTTCGAGATACTCGATCGCCGGACGAGTCTGACCGGCAACCAGCTCAAAATCCTGGCCGCAGCCATCATCGGCGACGCGCTCGAATTCTTCGACTACTTTCTGATCGGCCTCGTGCTCGCCTTCCTGATCGGTCCATGGAAGCTCACCTTCGGACAATCCGCATTCGTGCTGATGAGTTCGGGGATCGGTGCTATCTTGGCTGGTTCCTGATGGCCGGTATCGTGTATTATTTCATCGGCTTCGAAACCAGGGGCAAGTCGATCGAGCAAATCGACAGGGAACTGGCGGACGGGCTGGATTTGTCGTCGGCAAGAGTTCGGCAGGCATAGGTTTGGACACATCGTCTTGAATAGAATGATGGCGACTTCGGCCGATCTTGCCGGCGACCGGGCGGTGATCGCCCGCGCCGAGGCCGTTCGCCCTGATGTCGCGGCGGCATCGAACGAGATCGAGACCCGGCGCCGGCTGCCGCCTGCTCTGCTCGACAAGCTCCACGAAGCGCGGCTGTTCCGCCTGATGTTGCCGCGCTCGACCGACGGGATCGAAACCGATCCCGTCACCTTCTTCCATGTCATTGAAACCATCGCCAAAGCCGATGCGTCCACGGCGTGGTGCCTCAGCCAGGCTGGGGGATGTGCGATGTCGGCGGCCTACCTCGATCTGCCGGTGGCGCGCGCGGTGTTTTCCGATCCGCGCGCGGTGCTGGCCTGGGGACCCGGTCCCAAGGTCCGCGCGGTCGAATGCGAAGGCGGTTACAGGGTCACCGGCGTTTGGTCCTTTGCCTCCGGCGGACGGCACGCGACCTGGCTCGGGGCGCATTGTCCGGTCTACCGGGCCGACGGCTCTCCAAAACTGGAAGCCAATGGCGTGCACGAGGAGCGCACCATGCTGGTGCGGACCGGGGACGTCGCGTGGACCGATATCTGGAACACGGTCGGCCTGCGCGGCACCGCAAGCGACCAGTTCGCACTGAACGACTTCTTCGTCCGATCCGATCATTCGATCACCCGCGAATTCGACCGCGAATGCCGCGAGGGCGGTCCGCTCTATCGCATGGGCGCCGGCACTTGCTACCAGGTCGGCTTTGCCGGCGTTGCCTGTGGCATCGCCCGCAGCGCGCTCGATGATTTCGTCGAGGTGGCGCGCAACAAGGTGCCGCGTGGCGCCAAGGGCGCGCTGCGCGACAACGCGGTGGTGCAGACCGGCCTTGCCCAGGCCGAAGTCAATCTGCGCGCCGCGCGCGGCTTTGTGCTGCAATCGATGGCCGAGATATGGAAGGACCTCGTGGCCGGCGCCAGCATCACGGTCGCGCAACGCATCACGGTGCGCATGGCGGCGACCAACGCCATACACAAGGCCCGCGAAGCGGTCGACTTCGCCTATAATGCGGCCGGGGCCACCGCGATCTTCGAAGGCCACCCGCTGGAACGCCGCTTCCGCGACATCCACACGGTCACCCAGCAACTGCAGGGCCAGATCCGGCATTTCGAAACCGTCGGCGCCTGGATGATGGGCGCCGAGGCCGACCTCACCTTCGTCTAACCCCTCTTCAGTGTCATAAGGAGAACAGCCATGGGACTCGGCGGACTGCAGCACTACACCATCGAACCTTCCGATCTCGAACGCACCAAGGATTTCTATTGCGACGTCCTTGGGCTCGAGAATGGCGAGCGGCCGCCGCTCGACTTCCCCGGCTACTGGCTCTACTCGGGCGGTACCGCGACGGTGCATCTGATGGGTACCCGCAAACCGCGCGAGGGCATCGTCGTGCGCGGCACCGAAAAGAAATATGAGGACACCGGACGACTGGATCACATCGCTTTTGCCGCCAGCGACGTCGAGGGAATGCGCAAGCGCCTGCAGGCGAAGAACGTCAAATTCCGCGAGAGCATCGTGCCCCGCACCGGAGATACGCAATTCTTCCTCTACGATCCCGATGGCGTCGGCGTGGAATTGAATTTCCCGAAGACCTGAGCCGGTTCCGCCGGCGCCGTTCCGCGATCTACCGCTGCGCTCGGTCTCAAAAATTCCGAAAACAACCCCATGCAAAGTAGAAATGGGGCTCAGCGCCAGGCTTTTGATGTCGGCTTTGCGTTGGCGGTTCCCGACAAAGCCCCGACTGCGTCACGACTCCGGCCTGAATCCGTCAGCGTTTGTTCAACATTGCGTGACGATTAGACCGGCCGCGCCGCTGCGGCAGGATAGCCGGGTGCCGCGCCTTCAACCTACCCCAGGGCATGGCTGCCCGGCTATTCGCCCGGCGGCCGTGGTGATTTCAATCAGGAGTCTCAGTCCAGCCCACGCTCGTGGCTCAAATTGACCATTTCCTGGATGAAGATCACCTTTTGCTTGTCGTCCAGGCTCGCGAATAATGGCTCGGCGGCATCGGCCACATTGCGCTGGTCGACCGCGCGGTCGTTGAGAAACTGGGCCTCGTTGCGCATCTGCTCGATGATGTCGTCGGGTGGGTCGCGTTTGGCGCGCGCCACGCGCAGATTGAGGCGGTCGGCGCCATTATGGCCGAGATAGTGCATTGCACTGTTGAAGCCGGCCCAGTTCTTTTCCTGCTCGGGCGTGAGGTTCAGTTCCTTCTTGATGCGTTCGATATTGGCGTCGCTGTTGGCGACGATCTGTTCGGCGGTGATCTGCGGGGCGCCATTCTGCGTCAGGACGGCCGGCTGTTTGGCGGCGACCTTGGTGCCTTTGACCGCCTCCTTGCCCTCCTTGGCCGCCTTCCCCGATTTCGCCGGATCGCCCTGCTTGGCATCTTTCGCCGGAGGTTGTTGCTGCTGCTGCTGCTGCTGTTGCTGTTGTTGCTGCTGTTGAGCACCGCCGGTGAGGACCCCGGTAACGCCGGTTACCACCCCGACGACGCCGCCGATCGCACCGCCGAGCACGCCGCCGACTGGCCCGGCGGCCTTGTTACCCTCACGGGCACCCTTCTGGACGCCCTCAACCACCTGCGCGTCCACCATTCCCGGCGCGTTCAAAAGCATCATGGCGGCCACGCCAAGGGCTGCGCACAGTTTTAGCCGCGCGCGCAGCTTCGATGTCGGGCTGGTCATTTGTCTGGTCTCCATGGTGGGTCTTGATGGTGCTCTTGGGGTTCGGCGTTCGCGACGGCCAGGGACTTGCCGCCGAATCCGATTTTATCGGCTTCACGCCGCGCAAGTCTACCGTCCCCGCCCCATCGCCCCAATGACGAAAACAGCGCCGGACAAGCGAGTTAGGCACACGATGAAGGAACCTGCGGCGCTATCTCACACCCCTTCGCTCCATGGTTAGCCCGATGTGTGCAACGCAATATGCCGTGCGGTGCAATTGGATCGAACGTTGACGGACGGCCTATCGAATCCCGCTGCCCGCAATTTGCACACAACGTTAGTTCTAGAAGCGCATCCACCGGATTTCTCGACAGACGCTGGCAATTCTGCTCTGATCGTCAATAATGAAATCTCGCGAAGCCCGTTAGCGCCATTTCGGCCTGCGCGGCTGCGAAGAAGAAAAACAACAACGAGGTTCTCAAAGCTCACCGATTGGCTCACCAGGGAGGCAACGCCATGTCACGGAACAAGCTTTCTCGCCGGCAATTCGTCGCCGCTACTGCACTCACGTCCGCAACGATGATCACTGCACCGTATGTCCGGGGCGCGTATGCGGCCGGCAAACTCAGCCTGGGTATCTGGGATCACTGGGTGCCCGACGCCAACAAAACCTGCACGGCTCTCATCAACGAGTGGGCAGCAAAGGAAAAGGTAGAAGTTTCGGTCGACTACATCACTACCCAGGGCAACAAGCTGTTCTTGACCATCGCCGCAGAGAGCCAGGCGAAGTCCGGCCATGACATCCTTGCGATGCCGACCTGGTGGCCGCATGCTCACGCCGAAATGCTCGAGCCGGTCAACGACATCATGAAGCCGCTGATCGATCTGAACGGCGATGTGAACGGCACGGTGCAATATCTGGGCAAAGCCGGCGACAAATGGCTCGGCGTTCCCTCCTGCATCGGCAGCCAGATCAAGGGGCCCTGCTCCCGCATCGACCTCTTCAAAAAATACGCCGGCATCGACCTGCAGGAGATGTATCCGGCCGGCAGCCCGCCCAAGGCTGACAACTGGACCACTGACACGTTCCTCAAGGCGGCGGAAGCCTGCAAGAAAGGCGGCTATCCGTTCGGCATCGGCCTGGGCGAGACGCCCGACAATGTCGATACCGCCGGAGCATTTTTCCTGGCGTTTGGTGCGGAGCTCGTCGACAGCAAGGGCAACCTCAAGGTCAAGACCGACGAAGTTCGGGCGGTCCTCGAATTCTACAAGAAGCTCATCCCGCTGCTGCCAAACGGCGTCGCATCCTGGGACGATGCCAGCAACAACAAGGCGCTGGTGGCCGGCGAAGTCGCGATGATCATGAACCCGCCCAGCGCCTGGGCGGTCGCCAAACGTGATGCGCCGCAAGTGGCAGAGCAATGCTGGACACATGGCTTCCCGGCGGGACCGAAAGGCCGGTTTGCGCCATTCGCCCCGTTCTTCTGGAGCTTGTGGAACTTCTCCAAGAACAAGGAAGCCGCGAAGAGCCTTATGGTGCACATGTCACAGCCGGCTTCGATCGAGAAGCTTGTCGCGGCCAGCGGCGGCTACGACCTGCCTGCGTTCGAGAAACTGACGACCCTGAAGACCTGGGCCGAAGAAGGACCGCCGAAGGGGACGCTCTTCCATTATCCGAATCCCTACAAGCATCAGATCCTGTCGATCGCCGCGGCCCCGGCGCCACCCAAGATCGCCCAGCAGATCTATACGCAGGCCATCCAGACCAAGATGTGCCTGCGATACTTCCAGGGCGAATCGATGGAAAAGACGCTGGCTTGGGCGGAAGGCGAGTGCGAAGGCTACATGCGGAGCTGACGATGGGTTTGGCCGCAACGGCGCGCATTGCGTGGCCGTTGCGGCGAGCACCCGTCCTGCGTTGCGTTCAGGTCCGGCGTGGTGCCGGCCCTCAGTCGATACATGTGAACCTCTGGTTACGCGCGAGGAAGAAGCACCATGGTTGATGTCGCATTTCAGCCGAACAGCGTTCCCCGCACGGGCAGCGCGCGCAAACGCTCCAGTTTACAGGTCGCGCTGAAGCGGAAATCGACCGCCGCCTTTCTCATGACGCTGCCGTTGATCCTTCTCATCGGCCTGCTCGTCATCTATCCCGCCTTCTATTCCGTGCATCTCGCAACGCTGAACAAGTCGATGCAACGCTTCGTCGGCCTCGGCAATTTCGAGTTCCTGTTCAAACGCGAAACCTTTTGGCTGGTGGTGAAACAATCGTGCATTTTCGCCGTCACCGCCGTCGTCTTCAAGGCGCTGATCGGTTTCATTGTCGCCCATTTCGTCCACAACATCCCGGCCAAGGGACAACGCAAATGGCGCGGAATGCTGCTGGTGCCGTGGGTGATTCCGCCGGCGATGAGCACGCTGGCATGGCTGTGGCTGTTCGATCCCTCCTACAGCGCCTTCAACTACACGCTGTCGTTTTTTGGCATCGGGCCGATTTCATGGACCGGCGACCCCGATTGGGCCCGCTTCTCGGTCATTCTCGTTAACGTCTGGTACGGCGCGCCGTTCTTCATGATCATGTATCTGGCGTCGCTGAAATCGGTGCCGGAACAGCTTTACGAGGCTGCGGCCATCGACGGCGCCAACTGGTGGCAGCGGATCTGGTATGTGACGCTGCCGATGATGCGCAATATCATCGCTATCACCACGCTGTTCTCGCTGATCGTCACGTTCGCGAACTTCGATATCGTTCGCATCCTCACCTACGGCGGTCCGCTCGATCATACCCACATTTTCGCGACCTGGGCGTTCCGGATCGGCATCGAAGGCAGCGATATTCCGCTCGGCGCCAGCGTTTCGCTGTTTATGGTTCCGATCCTCGCGATCGCCGCGATCTTCATTCTGCGTGACGTCAACAAACGTGGGAATGAAGCCTGATGAGTACGGTAACTATCGACAAGGCCGCGCCGACCCGAACGGTCAAATACGGCAGCATCAGCCGCGACCGGACATGGGCGCTTCGTTGGTCGTACTTCTTCCTTACGCTGTTCGCGATTTTCTCGCTGGTGCCGCCGTTTTACATGCTGATCACGTCGCTCAAGACCAGCGCCGAGATTTCGGCGGTGACCAATCCCTGGTGGGTGTTCCATCCGACGTTGTCGAACTACATCGAACTATTGACCTCGAACCAGTTCCTGACGTTTTTTCGCAACTCCGCTTTCGTCTCGCTGTTTGTCGTCACCATCACCATGCTGATCAGCGTGCCGGCCGCATTCGCCCTGTCGCGGATGCGGTTCTGGGGATCGGCAACGCTGGCGACAGGAGTATTTCTCACGTACCTTGTTCCCGACAGCCTTCTGTTTATTCCGCTGTTCAAGATGTTCGCTGTCATTGGCGATTGGACCGGAATCCAGCTGATCAATCGCTGGTATGTGTTGCTGTTCATCTACCCGACGCTGACGGTGCCGTTCTGCACCTGGATCATGATCGGCTATTTCGCGTCGATCCCGAAGGAACTCGACGAAGCCGCGATCATCGACGGCGCCTCCTGGTTCCAGACCCTGACACGCATCTTCATTCCGGTGGCGTTGCCCGGCCTGATCGCAGCGACCATTTTCGCCTTCACGGTCTCCTGGGCGCAGTTCCTCTATCCTCTGGTGTTTACGACTTCCGCCGACCAGTTGGTGCTGCCGGTCGGTATCATTACCACCTTGATCAAGGGCGACGTCTTCAACTGGGGACAGATCATGACCGGGGCGCTACTCGGTGCCGCCCCGCCGCTGATCATCTACGCGTTCCTGATGGACTATTACATTGCCGGCCTGACCGCCGGCGCGACGAAGGGTTGAACTCATGGCTGACGTGACGTTGCGTAGGGTTGTCAAGCGTTATGATGACGTCGAGGCGGTGCGCGGCATCGATCTCGACATCGCCGACCATGAGTTCGTCGTCCTGGTAGGTCCCTCCGGTTGCGGTAAGTCGACCACGTTGCGAATGATCGCCGGGCTGGAGGACATCTCCGACGGAGACATCATGATCGGTGGTGACGTCGTCAACGACGTACCGCCGAAGGATCGCGACATCGCGATGGTGTTCCAGAACTACGCGCTCTACCCGCACATGACGGTTGCGGAAAACATGTCGTTCGGGCTGCGGCTGAAACGTTATCCCAAGGCCGAGATCAAGACCCGGATCGACGAGGCCGCGCGCATGCTCGACATAGTCGAACTGGTCGACCGCAAGCCGAAGCAATTGTCGGGCGGCCAGCGCCAGCGCGTCGCCATGGGCCGCGCCATCGTGCGCAACCCCAAGGTGTTCCTGTTCGACGAGCCGCTGTCCAACCTCGACGCCAAGCTGCGCGTCCAGATGCGCATCGAGATCAAGAAGGTGCACCAGAAGGTCCGCACCACGACAGTTTACGTCACCCACGACCAGGTCGAGGCGATGACGCTGGCTGACCGGGTCGTGGTGATGAATCATGGCCGCATCGAACAGATCGGCACGCCGAACGAGCTCTACCACAAGCCGGCCACCAAATTCGTCGCGAGCTTCATCGGCTCGCCGGCAATGAATTTCATTCCGTGCCGGCTGGAAGAGTCCAACGGCCAGCTCGGTATCAGGATCACCGACCGCATTGCCTTCCCGCTGCCGCCCGCACGCGCCGCCAGATACCAGAGCGTGTCGCGAACCGACAAGCTGTTGCTGGGGCTCCGGCCCGAACACATCGCGGAAGCCAGCGCGCATCCGGAGCCCGGCATCGAGAGTTTCGATGCCACGCTCGACGTCACCGAACCGATGGGAATGGAGACGCTGATCTATTTTTCGCTCGAGGGCGCGCAGGTCTGCGGCCGGGTCAATCCGAACGCCGGCGCAACGGATGGTGGCCCACTGCGATTGGCGATGGACCTCAACAATATGCACCTGCTAAACGAGGGGACCGGCGCCGTCATTTGACGGCGCGACAACAGCGACCCAAGGGCAGGAAATGGCGACCAACAAGAAGAAAATATTCGTCACGGAATCGATGTCACAGCAGGGGCGCGCGCTGCTCGATGCGCGGGACGATATCGAACTCGTCGAATTCCCCAACATGATCTCGCAGAAGGATTTCGAGGCCAAGCTGAGGCAGCACGCCCCGGTCCATGGCGTCGCCCTCGGCGGCACCCGGTTCGGCGAACCGGAGCTCGAGGCTTCCAAGGACATGCTG
>Ga0207701_10006861_pt1 | contig 11353 bp, 7 predicted proteins | sample KBSSwiSSwithPhiX_FD_184294 | JGI IMG/M metagenome (GOLD analysis project Ga0207701, IMG submission 184294) | Switchgrass rhizosphere bulk soil microbial communities from Kellogg Biological Station, Michigan, USA, with PhiX - S5 (SPAdes) (version 2) | ecosystem: Environmental > Terrestrial > Soil...
GAGGCCGGACGAGTCCGTCGCCGACAGGATGACGATCTGGTACTCGCCCGAGACGAACTGCGCCTCGATCTTCACGCCCAGGTCGTCCGCGCGGCCGCCGCCGGCCGCGGGCGCTGCGCTCAACGGCATCGAACGTTTGAGCGCCTTCTTCTCGTACTCGCGCGCCGCGCACGGATCCCGTTCCCAGTACTCGACCAGGCGGGGCGCCGACAGCGAGTCGACGCGGTCGAAGACGTCGGCGGGCAACGTCTTCACGTCTTCCTTGTGCAGCACCACGGGCACGGGCACGACCATCGCGAAGTTCTCGGGCGGACCTTGATAGGTGTTGGACATCGTCATGACCGTCCGGTTCCCTTTGCGCATCAGGACGACCTGCGACGCGTTGTTGGTCAGCTTCGCGTTGCTGCCCGCCACGAAGAAGCCGCAGAACGCCCGCGCGCGTCCGGGCGCCGCCGCGACCAGCGCGCACGCGAGCGCCCCGAGTACCAGACACCGATCTCCCGACATGGTTCCTCCCTTCGCTGAGTGGTCCGTGCTTTGCCGATCCGTCACTTCGTCTTCGGGGACTGCTTCGTCCGCCGCGGCGGCGCCTTGCCCGCGATGCCGAGCAACGGCACCGGCGAGCGCACCTCCGCGTTCAGCACGACCTTCCCGCGGGGCGCGGTCGCCAGCCCCTTGGCGGCGGTCGGCGCCACGGCGCCGAACGGGTTACCGGGCGGCCCGCCCCAGTTGTCGTACACCGGGTTCTCGCAGGCGACCGGCTTGTCCCAGTAGTGGCGGATGATGTAGCGGCCCTGGAAGTTGTTGAGGACGTGCGGGTCGAACCGCGCACCCTCGTCGCCGTTGGTGCCGTTCCAGTTCGCCCGGCCGCCGTACACCGCCTTCGCCTCGCGGAAGATCAGGTCCTCCGACAGCGTCTCCTTGCTGTAGCGCGTGTGCAGGCGCGTGATCACCCACGACGGCGGCGCGCTGCGCGCGGCGCCAGGACCCTCGATGACGTCCAGCCCCAGCGTGGCCATGTCTTCCCCCGAGAGCGGCGGCGTGGGGCACGGGTCGCAGCCGTTCGTCTGCCAGGCGTACTCGGTCACGACCACCTTGCGTCCCATCTTCTCGACGGTGGCGTCGAACAGCTCGGCGAAGAACGCCGGGAAGTTCTTGCGCACGCCATCCGCCACTTCGATGTTGGTCGGGATGAACGTGTTCGCGTAGTTCGCGACCTCGAAGCGCGAATCCGGATGAATGACGTAAACGACGAGGTCCTGCTTGCCGCCCGCGTTCAGCAGCCCGAGGCGCACGGGCAGGCGCAGCTCGTTCGCGTCGAAGTGGAACCGCAGCGGCGATAGCTGCACGGCGCCCTGCGCGTTGCGCACGACCTTCTTGATGTTCACCTTCGCGACGAAGAACTTGGACTTGTCGCGGATGTAGGGCGCCAGCGCCGCCGCCGCGCCCTGCGGGATGCTGTATTTCTCCTGGTGCAACCAGGTCTCGAGGCCGCCCGAATCCCGGGCCGACAGGATCACCACCTCGTATTCGCCCGCGACGAACTTCGCCTCCACCTTCACCCCCAGGTCCTTCCCCTTGGAAGGCGCTTCATCTTCGATGTCCATCACCGCCGCTGCCCGCGCCGGCGCGGGCAGCGGCGGCATCGGCGGCTGGCAAGGGTCCTGCTCCCAGTACTCGACCAGCCGCGGCGCCGACAGCGAGTCGACCCGATCGAACACGCCCGCCGGCAGCGTCTTGACGTTCTCCTTCTGCAGGACGACCGGGACCGGTACCACCATCGCGAAGTTCTCAAGCGGGCCCTGGTAGTTGTTCGACATCGTCATGACCGTGCGGTTGCCCTTGCGCATCAGCACGACCTGCGACGCGTTGTTGGTCAGCTTCGCGTCGCTGCCCGCGACGAAGAACCCACAGAACGCGCCGGCCGGCACCGGCCCGACGATCGAAGCCGACGCCACCACCACCGCACTGACGACGAATCGCTGCATCGACATGCCGCCTCCTCTGTTCAGTCGAGGCGACCTGAGACGCGCACGCCGCCCGATGGATCTCCGGGCGAGAGGATATCGTGGAAACGGGGGTGCGCGTTACCGGTGCGTCATCAGCGAGCCGCGCTGGCGGATGTCGCCCGACGACGCGCCGACCATGACGTCGACGGTCCCCGATTCGATCGCGAACTGGTGCTTCGTCTCATCCCAGTACGTCAGCGCCTGGCCTTCGAGCGTGAACGTGACCGTCTGGGTCTCGCCCGCCGCCAGGTGGAGGCGCTTGAACCCGCGCAGCTGCTTGGTCGGCCGCACGAGCGCGCTGTCCGGATACCCGACGTACATCTGCGCGACCTCGTCGCCGTCGCGCGTGCCCGTGTTCTTCACGTCGACGGTCACCGTCGTCGAATCGCAGAGCGCCAGGTCGGACGCGCCCACCTGCAGGTTCGAGTACTCGAACGTCGTGAACGACAGCCCGTGTCCGAACGGGTACAGCGGCGTCCCCGTGAAGTACTGGTACGTGAGGCCCTTGCCCGCGCGGATGTCGTACTGGAACACGTCCGCAGGCAGGTCGTCGTCGCTGGCGTACCAGGTCATGCTGGTGCGGCCGGCCGGGTTGTAGTCGCCGAAGATCACGTCGGCGATCGCCGTCCCGGTCTCCTGCCCGGAGTTCGCGATGTGGAGGATCGCCGGCGCGTTGTCCGCGATCCAGCCGAGCGCCTGCGGATAGCTGGACTCCATGACGACGACCGTGTTCGGGTTCGCCGCGAACACCTGCTGCGCCAGCGTGATCTGCGCGGGCTCGACGGCGATGTACTTGCGGTCGATCGCCTCGCGGCCCTCGTTGGGCGAGTCGCACTGGTTCCACGGCTCGTTGTCTGCGCAGTACGGGTGGTTGCCCAGGGCGAGGATGACCAGGTTGGCGGCGCCCGCCGCGGCGACCTCGGCCGCGGTGTCGCTGTCCGACGCGGTCGTGATCGTCACGTTCGTGCCGACGAACTTCGCGCGGATGCCGTCGGTGATCGTCACCTTGTAGGGCGGGTTGCCGCCGTACCAGTCGCGCACGATGTTGTTGGCGCGCGGGCCCACAACGGCGATGGTCGTCTGCCCGTCCTTCGCCAGCGGCAGCTTGTTGTTCGCGTTCTTCAGCAGCACGACGGTCTTGTGCGTGACGTCCAGCGCCTTCTGGATCGACGCCTGGTCGGTCCAGGGCGTCTCCGTGCCCAGGATCTTCTTGCCCGGCACACGGTCGGCCGGATCGAAGTCGCCGACGCGGAAGCGCACGCGCAGGTTGCCGCGTAACGCCGCGTCGATCTCCGCGACGGTCATCAGACCCGTCGTGTACGCCTTCGTGATGTTGTCGCGGAAGCCCGCCTGATCCTGCAGGACCAGCGGCGTGCCCGCCTTGACGATGGCGGCGACCGCGGTCGGCAGATCCGGGTAGGCCTTCTGATCGCTGACCAGCGTGTTCGGCACCCACGCGTCGGTGGACAGCACGCCGTCGAAGCCCCACTCGCCCATCACCAGCGTCTTCAGCAGGGACGACGTCGCTGACGGCTCGCCGTTCACCTTGTTGTACGCCTCCATGATCCCCTGCGCCTTCGCCACGCGGATCGCGTGCTCGAACGGCACGCCGTAGTACTCGCGCAGGTTGCGCTCGTCGAAGTCGGACGAGCTGGTGTTGCGCATCGTCTCGTTGTTGTTGGCGAGCCAGTGCTTCAGCGTCGACGCCGCGAGCAGATACGTTGGGTCGTCGCCGTGCAGGCCGGCCATGTAGCCTTCGGACAGCTTGCTGACCAGGTACGGATCCTCGCCCGACGATTCCTCGGTGCGCCCCCAGCGCGGATCGCGTCCGAGATCGACCAGCGGCGCGCGGATGACGACGCCGACGCCGCGGCCCTGCGCGTTCACGCCGCGCATGGCGTTGTAGACGCGCGCCTCGTACGCGGTCGTCGCGCCGACGGTCTTCATCGCGTCCGGATCCCAGGACTCGGCGAGGCCGGAGGTCTGCGGGAACTGGGTGCCGACCAAGTAAAGAACGTTACTCGTACCGTCGCTGGCCCAGCCGATGCCGTGCAGGCCTTCGGTGAAGGTCGTGAAGGCGGGAACGCCCAGACGCTCGACCGGGAACTGGTACTCGCTCATGAGGCCCAGCTTTTCGTCGGGCGTCATCTGCTTCAGGAGGTCGGTGATCCGGTCCTCGATCGGCGCGCAGGGATCCTGAAACTTGTACTGATAATCCGAGGGATTACTGGAGCATGCGGGCGGGGCCGCGGGCCCGCTGCCGCCCGTGCCGGGGCAGAGTGGCGCGGCGCCGCTGCCACCCTTGCCACCGCCGCCGCCGCCGCAACCCACCGCCGAGCCAAGCAAAAGAACCAAGGCAACTAGTCCTGCGTACTTCATGGGCGGGACCTTATCACCCGCCTCCGGCGCAGCAGACCATTAAGTTAGCCAGGCTTACTAAGTGGCCAAGCGGCTAGACGCCTCGCTGCTACGTGCTGACGCCGTAGCGGCGGCCGGATAGGCTGGGCCCACACCGACGTGCCCATCACACCGTTTCACGGCGGCTTCGGTCTCGCCTTCAAGGCCGCGACCGGTCGCAGCTTCTCGTTCCTGCTCTTCGCCTGCACGCAGGTCGCGATCGACGTCGAGTCGTTCTATCACTTCGTTCGGGGTGACTGGCCGATTCACCGCTTCCTTCACACGTTCGTCGGCGCGGCGATCGTGTCGTTCGTGGTCGCGTTCGCGCTTCGGCGCCCCGTCGCCTCGCTGCTCCGGCGCCTGGTGGCCCGCCCCGATCTGGCGCGGTGGATCGGCGCGCCGGAGATAACAGTCCGTGCCGCCGTCGTGACGGCGATCGTCGGCTGCATCGGACACGTCATCCCGGACGCGATCAACCATTCCGACGTCGCCCCGTTCGCGCCGTTCGCCTCCGGCAACCCGTTTCACGGTCTCGTGTCGCTGGGCGGCTTGTACCTCGGTCTGACCGTCCTCGGCGCGGCGGGTTTCGGCGCGATGTCCCTCTCGGGCCCGCGGCCGAACAGCTGACGCCGTAAACATCTGCTTCGTTCGCGCGCATCGCCCGCTGCGCTACCGTTTGCGGGAGGGATGCGAACGGATCTTCTCCACCGGATCACGCGAACCGACGGCGTGCCCTGCGTTCGCGACACGGGCATTCCAGTCAGTCATGTGCTCTCGCTCATCGGAGAGAGGAAGACGGAACGCGAGATTCTCGGGGTCTGTCCCGTGCTCGAGGCCGAAGACATCGAAGCGGTCTGGCAATTTCTTGGCACGGTGCCGTCGAGCCACATGGCAGCGACGCTCGGGATCTCGCGCAGACAGCTCATCGGATACTTCGAGAGCTACGCGATTCCGCGGCCGGTGCGGAACCGCTGAGATCCCGCCGCTAGTTCGGCGTGTACTCGAACCAGTCGAAGTCGGCGGGGACGGTCGAGCGCTTGCCGTGGCCGGTCGCGTACGCGCCGATGACGACGCCGGTGAAGTGGTGGCGTTCGCGGCTGCCGATCGCCTCGGCGGAAAGCGTGCGCGCTGGCAGCGTGCCCAGCTTTTGCGGGGCGGCGCCTCCCGCCGCGACCGCGAACGTGTACGAAGCCTCGTCGGCTGCGATCTCCAGCGTCACCGGCCCGTCGGGCAGCGGCGCGCGGCCGACGATCGTCGACGCGCCGGCGATCCGGCTGCTCAGCACCGCCTCGCGGCCCGTCGCGGCGCGCCGCACGGCGAGGTCGTAGTGGAAGCTCTCGCGCGCGCGCACGGTGAGCCCCGCCTCCTCGCCGGCCTCGCGGGGCGCGAAGTCGAGCGCCGCGCTCACACGCGCGCGCAAGTGTTGCTGGCGCCGCACCACCAGCGCGGGCGACGCGACGTCGTCCAGCGTGACGGCCGATCCCATCAGCCGCAGGAACCCCGGCCGGGCCGTGAGCGACAGGTCGCCGGCGTTCGGATTGCGCACGAAGATCCAATCCAGGCCCAGCGCGGCGCGATCGAAGTCGTCGCGCCCGCCGATCGGTGACGTCGGCTGCGCCGGCAGCGCGGGCCTGGGCATGCGCAGCTCGACGCGGCCGCCGTCGCCGATCGTCGGCCAGCCGTCGGCGGAGAACCGCACGGGTGCCAGGAACGTCTCGCGCCCCAGGTGGTTGAACCGACCGCCCTGCGGGCGCGTGCCGAGGAACACCGCCCAGATCGTGCCGTCGTCCAGCTCGACGAGATCGGCGTGTCCCGTCGCCTGGATGGCGTGCTCGGGCCGGTTCCGGTGCGTGAGGATCGGGTTGCCCGGGGACGGCTCGAACGGCCCGAACGGGGACGCGGCGCGCGCGACGACCTCCGAGTGGCCATACTCGGTGCCGCCCTCGGCGGCGAACAGGTAGTAGCGCCCCTTCATCTTGTAGATGTGCGCGCCCTCGGGCCAGATGCCGCCCGTGCCTTCCCAGACGACCTTCATCGGGTCGCGCAGCGCGCCCGTCGCCGGATCGATGCGCGCCTGAAAGATGCGCGGGTGATCCTGGCGGTCACCCTTGCCGTCGCGGAGGTAGTACGCCTCGCCGTCGGCGAACAGCAGCGACGGGTCGAAGCCGCCGTGCTCGCCGTGGTCCAGCCAGATCGGATCCGACCAGGGCCCGCGCGGATCCGTCGCCGTCACGTAGAAGTTGCCGCCGCGCTTCGGTGAGCCGACCAGCGTCGTGATCATGTAGAAGCGCCCCGCGTGGTGGCGCAGCGTCGGTGCGTAGATGCCACCCGAGCTGTACACGCCGGCGAGGTTCAGCTGGCTCTCGCGCGTCAGCACGTGGCCGATCTGCGTCCAGTGCACCAGGTCGTGGCTGTGAAAGATCGGGACGCCCGGAAAAAATTCGAAGCTGCTGTTGACCAGATAGAAGTCGGCGCCGACGCGACAGATGCTGGGATCCGGATACATCCCCGGCAGGATCGGATTGGCGAACGTTCGTTCGTCTGCGGGCGGCGCCGCGGTCTTCGTGCGGCCGGCGTCAGTCACGAATCCCCAGCCTCCGCACAGCACCGCGATCGCGGTGGCCACAGCAAGCGTCGACGGGTTCGCGCGCGGCATCGTCATCCATCTGGAGACGCGCCATCCAAGCACAGGATGGCGCGAGGGGCGACGGGATTGTGCGCGGGCGCCGCGCCGTTCGGTTGTTACTCGGCCCAGTCGCCCATGATCGCGACCTTGCCCTTCAGCTCGAGCTCGGGCTTCTTCACGGGCTTGCCGGCGCGGATCCGGCCCTTGGTCGGCGTCGGAATGCGAGGCTCCTCTCCCATGACCGGCACCGGCGGCTCTCCCATGACCGGCACCGGCGGCGGTGCGCCCATGACCGGGACCTCCGGCATCACGCCCCGGATCACCGGCTCGCCCATCGTGTGGCCGCCGCTGCCGAGCAAGCGCTTGAGGCCCATCATGCCGACGAACTGAGCGCAGATCTGCGCCCACAGGACGATCAGCAGCGTGCCCGCGAAGATCAGCAGACCTTTCTTGCGCGCGGCGCGCAGCCGTTCGCGGCAGTCCGCCGTGATCACGGTGTTGTCGGGACGGCGGAAGATGCGAAGGCAGGCGCGCGTGCCCAGCAAGCGCGTCGCCTCGGCCCGCGTCAGCGCCGCGACGTTGTAGACGTTCTGCTTGCACTGACCGCAGCGGCGAACCTGCTCGTCACCCGGCATCGAGTCCCACGGGACCTCGCACGGGATCGGGATCTGGATCTGGTCGAGGCGGTCGGGACCATTTTCGATGACGGGGAGGGGGCGGCGCATGGGCAGGCTGTGACGGGCGCCGCGCGAAAAGGATCTCGGCTATCGGTTAACATCGCGGCGCCGCATGCTTCGTGCCGGCGCATTGCTCGAGCCCGCGTCTCTTCTCGTGTTGCTGGCGACCTTGGCCGGCGGCGAAGGGCGCGCCCTGGCGAACGGCGCATTCCCGGAGTCCGACGCGGTGCTGCTGTCGGTCCACCGCCCGCGGCAGATCATCCTGTCGACGAACTTCGGCCTCATCATCTCGGACGACGACGGCGCGACCTGGCAGTGGACCTGCGAGCGGCCCGAGACGTCGAGTGCGTCCACGTATGCGCTGGGCGCGTCACCGCCAGAAGTCCTCTACGCGCTGTCGCCCGAGGTTGGCCTTGCGACCTCCGACGACATGTCGTGCCAGTGGCGCCGCGCGGGCGGCGCGCTCGCCGGCGTGATCGCAAGCGACGTCTTTCCCGATCCGACCGACGCCGCCCACGTGCTCGCGATCGCCGCGGGTGCCCCGACGGCTGACGCCGCGATCGGTGCGGACGCGGTCTTCGAATCGAGCGATCGCGGCGAGACGTTCGCGGCCACGCCGATCTACGCCGCGGCGGCGGGCGACCAGCTGCTGGGCGTCGAGATCGCGCGCGCCGACCCGCGCGTCATCTATGTGACGATCGCGTCGCCGGGACCGCGCGCGGTGCTCGCGCGTTCGGATGACGCGGGCGCGCACTGGGCGACGTTCGACCTCGCGCCGTCGATAGGCGCGCGCACGGCGCGCATCGTCGCCGTGGATCCCGGCGACCCGGACGTGATCTACCTGCGGGCGATCGGCGCGGGCGAGGAGCTGCTGGCGGTCAGCCGCGACGGCGGCATGACGTTCGCGACGCCGGTCCGCGTGCCCGGCGGCGCTCTGAGCGCGTTCGCGCGCCTCGCGAGCGGCACGGTCCTGGTGGCGGCGCTCGTTCCCGGCGACGCGGGCACCACGACGGGCGTCGCGTGGCGCTCCGGCGACGGCGGCGTCACGTTCGACGAGTGGACGCTGTCGCCCATGCCGCGGCTGCGCGCGCTCGCCGAGCGTGGCGGCCGCCTGTACCTGGCGGGCAGCAACTACACGGACGGCTGGGCGCTGGCCGTGTCCACCGACGAAGGTCGGACGATCCAGCCGCTCGTGCGTTACGACCAGGTCAGCGGCGTGAAGGCGTGTGTCATGGCGGTGTGCCAGGACCTGTGCGACGAGCAGGCGGGCCGACGGATCTGGGGGCCCGAGGTGTGCAACCCGTTGCCGACCGACGCCGGTCGCGATGTCGGCGTCGGCGACGCCGGCCCGCCGCCGAAGGCACCGTCGGGGTGCGGCTGCAGCACGTCCGCGCCGGGCGGCGGCGCCGCGATCGCGGCGCTGCTCGCCGTGATGGCTATGGCGCAGCGAAGTGCGGCGAGACGGCGACGCCGCGGAACACCGTGTTCGGGTCCGCGGTGAAGACCGCCGAGCCGGTCGGTGGATTCGTGCCGTCGTCGACGAACACGACCAGTCGGTTGGGCGGGTTCTCGGCCGTGCTGGCCATCAGCGTGACCGTCCCGCCCGCCGCGTAGCCGGCGACGCCGCGGAAGCCGGTGTTGCCCGCGATGTTCAAGATCGTCGGCGGCGTCGACTGACTCCAGGTCGATCCGCTGCGCGTCCACTTCTGCAGGCCGGCGTTGTCGACCGCGATGTACAGCGTGTCCGGGCTCGCGGTGCTGTCGTGCGGGTTGAGGAACACGTACCCGTACGGGTTCGCGCCCGTCGTCGGCAGGTCGCCCGGGACCGCCGCGGTCTGACCCGCCGTCGTCGGCGTGCCGAATCCGACCGGGAAGACGCTGGTGAACCCGGAGCTGTTCGACGTGCAGTAAAGCTGGTTCCCGAAGATCGCGAGCCAGCGGACGTTGTTCGGCGTCGAGAGGACGCGCGTCTCGGTGCCCGTCGACCCGAGCGCCTTGTACCAGACGCCGCCCGCGGTCGAGCCGCCCGCGCCGCCGATCCAGAACTCGGAGCCGTCGGTGGTGGTGGCGCTGCGGACGTTGTTGCCGCTGTTGCCCATCGTGAAGAGCGTCGACGTGTCGATGTTGCCGGCCACGTCGATGCGCCCGGCGACGCGATTCACGGCTGTCCCCGCCGTGTTCACGACGCTCGTCATGCCCGGCGCGGTCGCGTACCCCGCCAGCGCCAGGAAGTGGCCGTCGCTGGACAGCGAGAGCGCGCCCTCGGAGGTCGCGGAGCCCGAGATCGTCAGCTGCTTCTGCGCGCCGTTCGCCGTCGTCGGGAGCGTCACCGTGCCGACGAGCGTGCCGTCGATCTTTCTTTCCTCGACGAACACCGCGGCCGACGCGTCGGAGAGCGCCCCGCTGCCGGTGCCGACGCGCACGACGCGGAAGGTGATCGGTTTGCAGCCCGCGCTGCCGTCGCAGACCCGCGAGCCGTCGGGCGGCGAGGCGGTCGTCGTGCACAGCGTCCCGGCGGGGAGGTTCGGGTTGGACGGGGTGCCGTTCGCGCACACGTCGCTGGTGCAGGAATTTCCGTCGACGTACTTGTCGGTGTTGTCGACGGCGGACGTCACGTTTCCGGCGCCGTCGCAGACGGGCTTGTGGCAGTTGCCGTCGGCGTCGGTTCCGGCGGCGGTGCCGGCCTGCGCGTCGACGGTGCCGCACGTGTGGTCGCTCTTGCACACGAACTGGCGGCAGATGGTGTCCGTGCCCGCGCAGTCCGTCCGCGCCAGGCACTGCACGCAGGTTGCGCCGCTGCACACCTTGCCGCCGCCCGTGCCGGTGCAGGCGGTGCCGTCGGACTTCGCCGGGTGCGAGGGCGCGCCGCTCGCGCAGACGTCGTCGGTGCACGGGTTGCCGTCGTCGGTCGGGACGTCGGTGTCGTCCGGCGTCGACGAGATGCCGCCCATGTCGTCGCAGACGGCCTTGCGGCAGTTTCCGGTGGCGTCGGCGCCGCCGGGCGTTCCCGCGGGCTCGTTCGCGAAGCCGCAGGTGTTCTGGTTTCCGCAGATGCGACGGTGACACGCGGTGTCCGTGCCGGGGCAATCGGTGGCGGCCACGCAGACGACGCACGCGGGCGCCGCCGCGGCTCCGTTGCACAGCGACCCGCCGTCCTGAGCGCAGGCTGTGCGCGCGGGTTCAGCCGGGTGCTGCGGGATTCCGTTCACGCAGGTCTCGGCGGTGCACGCGTTGCCGTCGTCGGCGGGCGCGTCGCTGTCGAGGATCGCCGCCATCAGGCCGCCGATGCCGTCGCAGACGTTGCGGTGGCAGTCGCCCGCCGTTTGCGTGAACACGGGCGTGTTCGCGGCGGTGAAGTCGAGACCGCAGACATTGTTGATGCAGGTCTTGTGCTGGCACTCGGAGTCCGCGCCGCCGGGGCAGGTGCTCGCGTTCGTGCAGGCGGTGCCGCTGCCGCCTGTGCCGGCCGTTCCGGTCGCGCCGCCCGTGCCGATCGATCCGCTACTGCCGCTACTGCCGCCACTGCCGCGAAACTTGGCTTGCGATGCCACCTCATTGCGAATGGCGCCAAGCCAGAGCGGCTCACCGGCAACGCACTGCTGGACGCGCTGCTGGGCGCCGAGGTCGAGTATGTGGCGGATCGA